>Ga0209542_10021023_pt1 | contig 10264 bp, 8 predicted proteins | sample RifCSPhighO2_01_FD_184028 | JGI IMG/M metagenome (GOLD analysis project Ga0209542, IMG submission 184028) | Soil microbial communities from Rifle, Colorado - Rifle CSP2_plank highO2_0.1 (SPAdes) (version 2) | ecosystem: Environmental > Terrestrial > Deep subsurface > Rock core/Sediment ...
GTCTACTGCTATGTCGTTAGCATTAACTGTAATTCCGTTTCCGGCTCCAATGTTTAGGGTTAACGTTCCAACGGTGCCTCCATCTGTTAAACCTGATCCTGCTGTCACTCCGGTTGTTGCATATGTTCCAACGTTAATTGAATCGACTAATACTCCTCCTCTCGCATCAAGAAGTGCTAATTCGCCGGATTCTATGGTTACACCACCAACTGTCACGTTGTTTGATCCGAGAGCTAAAGCATTAGTAATATTGTCGTCTGAAACGTCAATTGCGTCCACAATACCACCATTTACTCCTGATGAAGTGATTAAAATTGCATCTGCCAGGGAAGAAGCTGTTGTGTCAGAATTGTCAATAGAAATGAGAGAGTCTGTAGCCACGGCGGTACCGGAAGTGTTATTAACGTTATTAAGGGATAAGCCTGAAGTAGAATCTCCTGCATCTTCGGAAGAATTAAGAAAATCAATTCTAAACGCCCTAAATATTTGATCAGCATTTGAATCGTCGGTTGCCTTGTAATTAACATAGAGTCCTTGTGCGGTTGAACCGGCTGCTGGATTAGCATCAATTTCGAACTGTATCGCCCCCGCTGTCGTACCTGTTACAGTACTGTCAACGGTTGCTGCATCAAATTTCCATTGTCCTGCAGCTAAAAGCTCTACATCAAATTGAACGTCGGGGGTTGTATCTCCAAATCCAATATTAGTGTCGGAGTCGGTGGAGAAAACCAAATCACCTGTACCATTGGGTTCGATACGAAGAAGTTCATTACCAGCAGAAGTAATATCTATATCGGTGTCGGATGAACCATCAATTTTTAGTTGGGTATCTGCGTCAGCACGAACTGTAACGTCACCGGTACCTCCTGGCAATAAATCTAAATCAACATTAGTACCCGTACCTATTTCGGTACCGAAATCATTTGTAAAATAAATGCCTACTTCTGATCCAGCACCTAATGTAGCTTGCAAATTTATACCATACATGTCAACTCCACTTGCTGGTGCACTACCTACAATTTGTAATCCATACCAGTTTCCTCCGGTAGTTCCACCTGGGGTAAGGTCAACTCTGATTCCGGCGCCGGTTACCGCGGCTGCACCACCAGAATAATTTATATTCAAAGCCTCAACACCGCTTGAGGTTACACCTTGACCGGAGTTTGTTATTGAGACCATGTCAACTGTTGGAACGCTTGCGGAAACAATTGCTAAGTTTTCAGTACCTTCAAAATTTATGTCCACATCAGTATTAAAAGTTGCAAGTGCATTGAATGTTGCTGCATCCGAAAATGTGAATCCTGCAGAGCTTCCTGTAGCGTCAAATGTTACCGCTCCTGCAGATGACACTGCTTGAGTAAAGTAATTTGAGGTATTGTATGCTACTCTCAGTTGAGTTGCTGTTGTTGATAGTACTTCTAAGGGGTTATTAGGTGCATTCGTTCCTATTCCAACGTATGCACTTAATACATTTACTTCATCAACTGACTGATCGTCAAATTCTATTCTTCCGGCTAGTGCTCCAAGACCAAGCCAGTCATCATCTGCTGTGGAATCTGCGAATGCTGCACCGCTTTCCATTGATCCTACTGCTGTAATATCACCTGATCCGCCAACAGTTGAACATTCCCACACCGAGCTGCCTGTGTTCCAGGATAAAACTTGTCCGCTGGAACACCCGCCCAAAAGTCTTATACCTGTTGACGTAGATTCTATTCCTGAGTTAGATGATGCTGTGGTTGTTGTTCCGGACGTTATTGCATCTACAGTTATGTCATCAGCATTAACGGTTATGCCATTTCCGGCCCCAATGTTTAGAGTTAAGTTACTTACTGTACCTCCGCCCGTTAAACCCGATCCGGCTGTTACACCGGTTGTGGCGTAGGTACCAACATTTATTGAGTCAACAAGTGTTCCGGACCTGCTGTCAAGCAGGTCTAATTCAGTCGACGAAATAGTGGCGCCACCCAAAGATAAAGCTCCATTGCTGCCGCCGTCTGCAAGTGTAAGTAAAGTGTTTATTCCGTCATTTATTGTCAAAGTGCCTCCATTTCCGATTGAAATATTGGGAGCGGTGCTGACGAAATTTAAATCTTTATCCCATCCGCTTCCAATATTAATGGCGGCTTCTGAAGCAGAAGTGCCTGTTATACCGGCGATATTTAATGCATAAAAAGACTCATCTCCCGAAGGACTACTAACTGGATCAATATCTATTTGAATACCGGAATTTACGTTTGCGGTGCCATTTCCAAATTCAGCATTTATAAACAGAGCGTCTACACCATCTGTTGTTATACCTGCGGTGCCACCTGTGAGATTAATTGAAACAGCATCTGCAGTTGGTATTGTATTTGTTGTTACATTTTCTACTTCGAGTTGAATATCAGATGCATCCCCCCTTAGTCTTAATCTGTCTGTTATTGTGATTTTATCTATAATTCCGGAAGAACTTGTGAATGCTCCTGAGCCGGCGCCTCCATCGTCGTCTGTGCATGAAACTATTCCTGATGCATCAGTGGTTAGAACTCCGCCGTTTCCGTAAGTACTGCAATTAAATCCTGAAAGAATGAGTGAAGTATCTCCGTCAGAGTCTAGTATTAAATCACCAGTTCCATTAGGAGATAATGTAAGATTTTGATTGCTTCCTGTTGTTATATCTGTTGAACCGACGGTAGTTATTGAACCAATATTATATAAACCGCCTACAGATCCATCGTCCTGTAAAGTTAATAGGGTATTAGTTCCGTCATTTATTGTCAGTGAAGATCCGTCATTAATTGAAATTGTGGGAGTTGCAGCACTAAAGTTAATATCACTTGCTAAATTTATATTACCTGACGAGTTGATGCTAAAGTATGAAGTTCCTCCACCGTTATTTGTAATTTTAAATATGTCAACCGACCCGCCCGATGCTTGTTCCACAGCTAAACCTATTGCCGTAGAGGAAGTGGGGGTTATAGTCTGCGTTGCTGCCGGATCTGTTACTACACAATCCGTGCAAGATGATGACGATGCCTGCCAAGAAGGCAGTCCGCTCGATACTGTTAGTACCTGGCCGTTGGTTCCTATTGATAATTTTGATAAAGTATCTGTGGCTGAAGCATAAATTAAATTGCCCGTGGTATATGATTCTAAGCCGGTTCCTCCGTATTCAGGTTCAATTGTATTGCCCTCCCATGTTCCCGAACCTATCTTTCCTAATTCTGTTATTTCACTTTGGTCGAGGCTTTGCCATTCACCGTCATCAATCATAAGTAGGTTTCCGCCGCTGTCATCATCACTTTTATCTCCGAGTGGAATTCCGTTTAACTTTTTAATAACTACCGAGTTTAGCCCTGTTCCTTCGACATCGCCTGCTATGTCAATTTGCTCTTCTAAAGTGTTTTCAGTCGTGAGGTCAATTGCACCAAGGTTAGAAATACTTCTGGATCCAGTAAAAGCTAAATGTCCTAATGTAACACTACCTGTCCCAAATATTCCGTTTTGATTGTTAGTATTTAGTCCTCCGAATAATTTTGCCAGACCGTCAACCTGCAGGTTTTTTTCTGCGATGGTATCCTCTTTAAAGTTTACGGGGATGTATAGATTAAATTCAAAATTAGGATTTCTGCTTCTGTTTCCTAATACATCCGGATTCGGTTGTGAAGCCAGCTTTTGAGCGTCGCCTTTGTTATTTAATCCCAAAATACTTAACATACAAGCTTTGGTTTGTTTTTCTTTGGCACAGGTTAGTAATCCAAAGTATGAAGAATTTACATTTTCAGCGTTTTTCACAATTAGAAAAGCTAGGAACATGCAAAATAAGGTTATGAAAGAATATTTAAACGCGTGGACAGGGTTTCTTACCGGTTGCGTTTTGAATGTGTAGGGTAGTGTTAGTTCTTCGGTGAATTTGGGTTTTTCCAATAATTCTTTGAGTTTAATTAAGTCCTGATATTTATATATGCGGTAGCCGTTGGAAAGTCTGTATGATTTTATTTTTCCTTCTTGTTCAAATCGTCTTAAGGTTGATGCAGATATTTTTAGCAAATTAGCGGCTTTAGAAACACTAAATTCTGAAGAGCTTTGAGTACTTAAATTGTAATTTTCAAAATCTTGGGCAGACATTTTTCCTATTAACTTTATCAAACCTTACAGTTGCAATATATGGCAAGGTTATTTATATTTTAAATTGTTGAAAGTAGAAGTCAATACTTTATTATTAATAGATGTTAATTTGTGTAACAAAATAGTTCGTTGTGTTACTTTTTGTTGTATAGAAAAACAATTAGCATTGGATAAGTATTTTAATCATCTGCAAATATTGATATAAGTTTTTCTTTACTGTGCAGCGGTGACATACATATTCATAATTAACTATTGACATAGAAATACATACTTGTGAAATACTTAACCGATAAATTATTTTACGTTTTTAAACAAACAGGGAATATAATTGATTTAGCGGATACTCTGAATAAACGTTAATATGAAATATTTAGTTTTGATATCGATGTTTTTATTTGTGTTACATTGTCATAAAAAAACTATTTAATAATCGGTGATATGCTTAATTTACTGTGCTTTAAAATGATGCACAAGTTTTGTTAATATTTGATATTATTAGTGTATGCAAACTGTCCGTCATACAAATATACTTTACTATGCTTTTTCATTTTTGTTAGTGTTTTCGTTTTCTCATTTGGTGTCACGTTCCGTTAATGTTGCAAATGCCGCCGGTTCTACAGGACTTGCTTTATCTGTTCCGGTTGCAAGTGAGGGAAGTGAGCCGGGAAATATATTAAGCTATATAGACGGAGTTTACGTTCTAACTTCTACACAATATGACAACTTTATGTATGGAGTAATTACAGATAATCCGGTAATTTCCATAAGAGATCTTGACCTGGAAGAAGACAATTCACGCTTTGTTATATCATTTGGTGAATCTACGGTAAAGGTTTCTGGGGTTAACGGCTCAATTAAAAAAGGCGAGTACGTTACCAGTTCAAAAATTTCTGGTATAGGTCAAAAAGCTAATAAGAGCGGGTTTGTTTTAGGTTTAGCACTCGAGGATTTTAATGGCGCATCAGAATCTGACATAGGTGACTTGTTAGTACTTGTCGACATAAAGTCAGTTTATATAGAAGATACTTCAATTGGTATTACAGAAGTCTTAAGAAGGGGCTCTGGGGCGGCATTTTTAACTCCTGTAACAATTTTGAGATATACATTATCTGCTTTGCTTGTTTTAACCGCATTTGTTATGGGAATTGTTTATTTTATCAGATCAACAGGAAAGAGTATTGAATCATTAAGTAAGGATCCGCTTATTAATAGAACAATAAAAAAATCAGTAATATGCCATTTTATTTTTACCTTCATTGTAATACTGGCGGGTCTGATAATTTCATATTTAATCATAACTTTTTAGATCTTAATTAATTACGATATAATACTTATTAGTATGCAATAATACCTTATGAATGCGATAAATGTCATGTATTGTTATTAATAATTCCAAGAACTGTTCTTATATATAAAAATATTAATCAGAACAAGAAGATATTGTGAGTTATAGAGTGATAATAATACAAAATATTGTGTAATGATGGTTGTAATAAGACAGAACTTACTTGTATACTAAAGAGTACTCAAATCCAGCTGTGCAGAAGGACTCATGGTAGAGGACAAAAAGATTGAATTTATCCAATCATTTGAAGCTTTCTGCGGCTTATTATGTTTGATTGAAGAATATAACTCCCGGAAGTTTTCACTCAAAGCGGGAGTTTCAAAGCTTAATTTGCCAATTATAGTATGTATTACCGGAGCAGTTGGTTCTGTTTTAACTTCAACTCTACCTTTTTTCACCTGGTCTACTGCTTTTTCCACATCATCTGTTACCGTTCCGTTTTTAGGATTTGGCATTACTCCGGCAGGACCTAAAATTCTTGCAGCTTTAGCTAACTTTGGCATGAATTTCGGTTCTGCAATAAGGACATCGAAATCGTTTTTTGGCTTTAAAATTGATTTTTCCAGTTTTTCGATGTCCGCTTCGGATAATTCCAAATCGGCATTTTGCACTTTCTTGCTTGCTAAAACAGCCACTTTTTGGGTTTTTCCCGTTCCGTGGGGGAGAACAAGTGTAAAACGAATATTCTGCTCCTGCTTTTTTTTATCAAAGTTTAAGTTCAAGTGAACTTCCAAAGTAGGGTCAAACTTAGTTTTTGAACTTTTCTTAATGAATTCGATTGCTTCTTCAAGCTTATATAATTTAACTTCTTTACTACGTTTTGTTTCTTTTCTCATTTGACATCTACCCCCATAGATCTTGCGGTTCCTTCAACAATTTTCAAAGCCTGTTCCAAATTTTTAGTGTTGAGGTCAGCCATCTTTAATTTAGCAATTTCTTCAGCCTGAGATCTTGAAATGGAACCGATTTTATCTTTATTAGGCCTGGCGGAACCTTTTTCGAATTTCATAACCTTTAAGATTAAAGAAGAAGTAATAGGGGATTTGGTGATGAAAGTGAAGGATCTGTCTTCGTAAACTGTAATTACTACCGGAATAAGATCGTCTCCCATTTTTGAGGTTCTGGCATTAAATTCTTTGCAAAAATCCATTAAAGGCACACCGTGCTGGCCTAATGCGGGGCCGACAGGGGGAGCGGGTGTGGCTTTTCCTGCTTGTAAGTTGAGCTTAACTAAAGCTTTTATTTTTTTAACTTTTTTTGTTGTTTGTGTAGCCATAATACCTCGTTTATATACTCGAAACCTGCAAAAAGTCCAGTTCCACGGGAACCTCTCTACCGAAAACCGAAATTAAAACCTTTACTTTTCCCTGCTCTTCATTGACCTCATCAACTTTTCCCAAGTGCTCTTTGAAGGGGCCATCTATAATTTTAACGGAATCACCGACGGAGAACTTAGCCTCAAACTTGGGAGCCTCCATTTTAGTAAATTTCATCAGAGCCCTGACCTCAGATTCGGGAAGTGGAGTCGGATTGTTTCCCATGCCTACGAACCCTGTTACACCTCTTGTGGATCTAACAATATACCACGCATCGTCATCCATTATCATATTTACAATTACATATCCGGGGAATAGTCTTTCATCCACGGTTCTTTTCTTTCCCTCGGAAATTACCACTTTTTGCTGTTGAGGAATAAATATTTTAAATATTCTGTCGGTAAATCCTCCTGCTTCAACCCTTTGTTTTAATGTTATGGCAACTTTTTTTTCGTGTCCTGAATAAGTATGTATAACATACCATTTTGCTTTTTCACCTGGACTGCTGTTAATTACAATTACTCCTTCTTCCGCGTTTTCTTCTGAATTTGGGTTTTGATCGTTAGTTGTATTTAAATTTTGCGTTTCCAAATCATTATCTGTCATAGTATTTTAGATTATTTAACTAAAGCCAAAGATAATCCTTCTGAAAATATATAATCTATTCCAGCAACAATTAAACCGACGGTAAAACTAACACCTATTACATATAACGTCAAGCGGATAGTCTGGTCTTTATTAGGCCACTGAACCTTTTTCAGCTCTTCGTAAGCATTTCTTACAAAATTTGTCATTGCTGGATTCTATCATTTTTAAGGTGTTTTTGAAATACGCGTGTAATCAGTTAAATTGAAGTTTCTGGGGTATTTTGTTTTTTATGGTATTATCTTATTTATGCTGATAAATGCTTTGCTAGAGAGTCCGCTGTTATTTATTTTACTTGCTCTCGCCTTAATTCTATCTATAACCGTGCATGAATTTGCTCATGCTTATGTTGCTAATAAATTAGGAGATCCGACAGCCAAGGCATTAGGAAGAGTTACTTTAAATCCTTTGGCGCACATGGATCCAATTGGGACTCTTTTATTAGTATTTGTAGGATTCGGATGGGGAAAACCGGTTCCTTTTGATGTGAATTTTTTAAAAAACCCTAGAAGGGATTCGGCACTTATTGCGTTCGCAGGACCGCTTTCAAACTTTATTCTTGCCTTAATTATAGCTTTATTGTTAAATATATTTAAATTTGATTTACCCTATGTGTTTGGACTAAATTTAATTAAACCGGTTTTGGGATATACAGCCTATTTTTGTTTTATACTTGGATTTTTCAACCTTATACCTATTTACCCTCTAGACGGATTTAGAGTAGTCTATGGTTTATTGCCCAGAAACCTGGCTTTTCAATGGTTGCAGATGGAGAGATACGGAATATATTTGCTGCTTATACTTGTGCTATCGGGAAAAGCAGGTGATTTACTTAGACCTTTAACTTCATTTGCGGCTAAAACATTACATTTATAAATTTTAATATAGTGTACATTAGAAAATGAGAGTATTTTTATACCGGTTTTAGTTGTAATATAAGCAAAATGTTTCAACGCATATTATGTCATATTGACTATCTATTTTAATATGTTATTTTTGTAACAGGATGTTTAATCCAAACCAATCGCGCAAGGCGATTGCGTCCTAGTGTGTTCGCTTAAGCTGAGATCCTTTGAGATTTCCTCGTCGAATTCTCTTCCTTTTGGGATCTTTTTAACTTTACATCTGTGGATGTAAAGCGCGGACCCCACTTATACATGAAGGAGGGCTCAAAGCAGCAGTACGGCACATTGGGAACGGCATTATTTTGTACTCGAAGTATAGTTTCAGAGCCTCCGTCCACCGGAGGCTCTTTTTTCAATCATTTATATTATTGTTGTGAGATTTTAGTGCTAACGGTAATACTGTACCATTTTTACATGCCATATAATGTATAATCTCAATATGAAATTATTCGAAGGAAAAAAGGAAGCTGAAAAACTGGATATATTTATTTCTAATAGTGTAAAAATAATTAAAGACTCAGGGAGTTCGATAGGCAGACTTTTGATAATTCAAATCGGAAACAATGAAATTTCTAAAAAATATGTTGAGCTTAAATTAAAAGTTTGTTCGAAATTTGGAATTAATACAGATAATGTTTTTATAAGTGATAATAGGTCAGATAATGATATATACACTCAAGTCCAGGAATTGGTGAATGATAAAGGTGTATCAGGTTCTGTTATCCAATTACCATTACCAAGACAAAGTTTAAAAAATATTTTAAATTTAATCCCTTCTGATAAGGATATAGATGTTCTTTCGAGTAAAAACCAGTTCCGGTATTATTCAAATGATTCGGTTATTTTTCCACCGGCTGTAAGAGCTTTAAAATATTTTTTAGATATTAATGACATAGATATTCGTAATAAAAATGTCTGTGTTATAGGAAATGGAAATTTAGTAGGACGTCCTGTCGCTCATTTTTTTAAATTAAATAGAGTAAATTTGTCTGTTATTGACAATTACATTCAAGGTGAGAAACTCGATTATCACATAGTTATATTAAGTGCGGGAGTAGCAAATTTAGTTAACTCTTCAGATATTGTCACAGATGCTGTGGTTGTAGATTTTGGTACATCAATGGTAGACGGTAAAGTAAACGGAGATTTAAATTTAAAATCTGATATGTCACATTTAAAAATTGTATCCCCGTCGCCGGGAGGAATGGGACCGTTGGTCATAAGATTTCTTATATTAAATCATACGAGAATATATGATATTGGAAAATATGTTGCGAAGAATATATCGACAAAAATATATGAATGAAGAAAATAAATATACGTATCTTGAGGAAAATGTTGTAAGTGTGTCAAAGGAATTTACTAATTATATTATAAATACTGTTGACGGTTTAATGAATCTGGGTAAGGATGCTGAGTATATATGGGAAAAAACTTACCCTATTATATCATCTTATTTCGTATATAAAACGTTGGAATATATTCGCACACGTTTTTTAGTAAGCAAACATGAGTATGACAGGTTAAGCAAAACTGTTAAAACAGTGTTATATAAAAAAGCAAATATAAATTCTGATACTATTATAAACGAATATGTATCTCTTTCTTTCAGCAATTGTTTTATGAAGGAGATGTTTATAGGCGATAAAATAGTTAAATTGTGCGGAGGAACATTTAGCAATAGAAAACTTATAGATAAAATATGTGTAAAGTTCTACTTTTATTTTAATAATCTAGCTGTTCCAAAATTAACTAAATTGTGGTTGCTATAAATACCGAGAGCATGCTACGCAGTGTTACATACATACATATGCATATAATCGCATAAGCAATCCTTATTATTTACATTTTCATTATATAGATATGCCTAAGCAGTTCTTAATTAAATCCTTATTATATCTTGAATAAATGTGAGAACAGCGAATAATAGTCGTTAAACGTAA
>Ga0209542_10021024_pt1 | contig 10264 bp, 5 predicted proteins | sample RifCSPhighO2_01_FD_184028 | JGI IMG/M metagenome (GOLD analysis project Ga0209542, IMG submission 184028) | Soil microbial communities from Rifle, Colorado - Rifle CSP2_plank highO2_0.1 (SPAdes) (version 2) | ecosystem: Environmental > Terrestrial > Deep subsurface > Rock core/Sediment ...
TAGCGCCGGACCAACAGGATCAACAGGTGCAACAGGTCAAGCTGGTCCCACAGGATCAACAGGTGCAACAGGCACAACCGGTCAAGCTGGTCCAACTGGATCAACAGGTGCAACCGGCTTTACAGGACCAACAGGATCAACTGGTAGCACAGGCACAACAGGTTCGGCTGGTCCCACAGGATCAACTGGTGCTACAGGCTTCACCGGTCCCACGGGCTCAACAGGAGCAACGGGCGCAACTGGCCGAGAAGGTCCTACAGGAGCAACGGGTACTACTGGGCGACAGGGTCCAACAGGCTCCACAGGTGCTACAGGCACAACAGGCTCTGCTGGTCCAACCGGTTCCACGGGTTCTACCGGCTTTACTGGCCCAACAGGAAGTACAGGCTCCACTGGATCTACAGGTACCCAAGGTCCCTCAGGAGCAACAGGAACAACAGGTTTCACAGGACCAACAGGTGCAACAGGAGCTACAGGTCAAATAGGAGCCAATGGTGAAAACTTATTTAATATAGCAGACAATGTCATCTTCCCTTATCCGGTGGTTGATAGATCAATAGCTTTGGGTTCAACCTCAGGAGGTGGTCAAAGTACTACAGCTACATCAAGTGCTCTTATATTTTTAAATGGAGTAGATGGATCAATAACGACAAGACCAACCATAAGTACTGGTGTAGGTTTAAATATTGGTGCCAATAGTGTAAGTACCGGTGATGTTGCAAGAATATATTCAGGATCCACAACACTATCATCAGGACAACTCTTAGATCTTGACTGGTCTCCTGGTACCTGGGCTACAGCATCAGGCAACTTAGTAAACATAAATATAGGAGAATATGGAGATACTACAGGAAACCTCTTTAACATATCAGACAATCTCTCCTCCCTTTTCTCTGTCTCAACTCAGGCTGTAACAAGTGCCCTTCCTGTTGCCTTCAATGCCGCAGGAGATGTATCAATTGCCTATGATATAAACTTTACCAATCCGACGGCGTCGTATATAAAGTCCGGTGCCTCCCTTTATCTTGCTGCAGGCAAAGTCTTCAACTCAGATAATCTTACTCTATCAACTTATAATAAAGGCAATGTCATAGTCGACTCAGAAGCCTTCGTCACCAACTATGCCATTGCAGTTTCGGGCACTTTTACGGTTTCTGGGACAACAAATTTTGGAACTTCCTTCGTTGTTACCCCCGCTTCAAGCAATACCGTTGGGCCGGGGTTGACCTTTGATGCAACATCGTTGGCTTCTGGCGAGTCATATACAATATTGTCCACTGGTGCCTCGGCTGGTGCGGGGGCGGGGGCCTTTGGCATTTATAACAATACTGACTCTGCTTACCGTATGACGATTGGTGCCACGGGTAATGTAGGCTTTGGAACGACATCACCCGGCTTTAAATTGGATGTCCAGGACAGCCAGACCTCCACAGCCGCCGCCATGATCTACAATACAAGTACCGGCACCAACGCTGACGGCCTCATTGTAAAACTCGGCTTCACAGGTTCAGGATCGACCACCAATACATTCATCGACTTCCTAAACGGTAGTGGTAAAAGACACGGCCAGATAAGAAGTGCTGGCACCAACAAAGTAGCTTACGTCGTGCAGGGCATCGCAGATTTCGGTGAATATATGCTCGCTGACCCATCCTATTTGGGACCGGAAAATATATACAAAGATCAAAACTTCCCGCCCGGCAGCATTGTTTGCGAAGGTCCCTACGGTGTCCGGCCATGTAGCCCCGAAGAAGGTTCCAAATTAGTTGGTGTAGTCTCGGATACTACCTCCTTCTTGGGAGGAAATGAAATTCCGGAAAGCGTAGTTGTAGGTTTTGTGGGTCAAATATATGTTCGTATTGATCCTTCATCACCTTCTATCCAAAATGGAGACCAAATCGCTATTTCCCAAAATGGCCTTGGTAAAAAAGCTACCCAAAGTGGTTATACTATAGCCAAAGCTCTAGAAAACTGGACTACAGGCAGTTCCAACAAAGTCCTAGCCTACGTCAACCCAAGCTATTTCATTGGAGACCAATCACTAGAACTTGCCACCAAAGAGTCTCTTGACCAGATAGAACAGCAGTTCATAGATCTATCAGCCGACCTTACAGATCTTATAGCCACCAGTGATTATAGAGAATCCACCATCTCAGCAAGATTAGTTGATATAGAAAATATACTTGGCGCCGCCGCAAACAGCACACCCAGCGCCTCTGGTTCACCCGATCGTCTTGAGTCACAGTTTACATCTAACAATCTATATCTAGAACACGGTGATGTTATCGAAATAGCCACAAACTCCGGCACTCTCTCAGTCGATCGCACTAGCAATCCATACAGTTCAACCCTTCTGGGTGTAATTCTAGGCACTTCCGCATCATCCGATCAAGTCACCATCGTCACCTCAGGCCAGGGAGACGTACACGTCTCTACCGAAAATGGTCCCATCAAAAAAGGCGACTATCTTACATCATCTGATACAGAAGGCTACGCCATGAAAGCCGATCAAGCCGGCATGATCATCGGCCGCGCTCTCGAAGACTTCGACTCTACTTCATCCCCTAGTGCCTCCCCATCTCCTACCGCCTCAGCCAGTTCCACCCTCACCGATGAGGAAAAAGCTCAACTACTAGAGGATCAAGCAGCCGCCCAAGTAGCCGCAGAGTCTGCACCAAAGTTTGGTACTATTCAAGCTCTTATTAGTCCCCACATAGAGCTTCCGCCTTCATCCTGTGATCTCACTGATCTCACCTGCCGTAGCGCTTACTTTGCCCATCTTCATGAGGCTGGCGCGCTCATCAGCGGCTCCTCCTATGACGGCACTATTGCTTATGCATTCATACAGGATCTTATTGTATCAGGAGATCTATTTGTAAATCGTATAAATCTCACCAACAACACCGGCACTTCTTTGGTAAAAGAAGGGGAAAAAGACGCTACGATCTCAGCATCCCTTATCACCTCAGACAGTATTATCCAGATCTCCTTTGAAGCAGACTACTCACCGGCCACACTCTATTATGTCTCCCAAAAAGACACCGGTGTGGGCTTCACTCTCTCTCTGGACAAACCAGTCACCAAAGATATTCCTTTCAGATGGTGGATACTGGAAAATGCCGCCATCATCGAGGCTACCCCCACTCTCGAGCCTACCTTCATACCTGACCAAAGCGCGACACTTACTCCCACTCTCGCCAGTGGGCCATGATTAAATAATTGTCAAATTGATATATTGTCAAATTGATATATTGTCAAATTGTCAAAATATATGATAAAAATCTATTTAATAAGTCATCAAAATAAACCATTTAACAATTTAACCATTCAACAATATAATTTATGAAATTCATAATGCGAAATAGATCAGGTGACAACAGAAATGTCGTTTACGGCCTTTTTGCTCTTATTGGAGTACTTATCATCATTGCCGGTATAGCCATCTTTCTTTATTTCGATACCCAAAACAAATTCAAAAACATCTCTTTATCATCCGTTGTCCCCACACCATCAGCTCAGGATATTAAAGATATAGTAGATCGTCTCAGTCGCCACATGCTCCTTCCCGATGAAACGCCCCGCATGATCACCATCACCAATTCAGATGTCCTGAAAAAGACCCAACCCTTCTTCACCAAAGCCAAAGACGGCTACAAGCTTCTTATTTATGGTGAAAAAGTCATCATGTACGATCCCGTCACAGACAAAATTATCGATATTGCCGCCATTCGACCCCAGAATATCCCAATTAGTCCTATCACATCAAAATACAAACTAATGATACTAAATGGCACAAACACTCAAAATCTATCTCAAAATATCGAGCCTACCATCACCCAATTCAAGGAAATAGAGATTACGTCCAAAGCCTTCGCCCAAAAAAGAGACTATACAGTCAGCATTTTAGTAGACGTCAAAAATTCCACTTCCCCTCTCGCCACCACCCTCGCCCAAGCCACAGGCGCCAGCCTCGAGTCTCTCCCCGCCGAAGAACTGAAACCGCCAAAAGACATCGATTTTATTCTAATCTTAGGAGAAAAGTAACATAATATGAAATTCTTAAACAGAAAAACAGGTCATCTGGCTGAAAATCTCGCCGCAAAAGAGCTAACCCGCAAGGGCTACAGGATTTTGGAGCGCAATTTTGGCAATAAATGGGGAGAAATCGATATTATTGCCAAAGATCAAGAAGCTAAAACCTTAGTTTTTGTAGAAGTAAAATGCAAAGTGGGAGAAAAGTTCGGAGCCCCGGAAGAGATGATAAGTCCCGGGAAATTAAGACGGGTTAGAAACATGGCAAATATCTATATGAATCAGAGTAGCGTGCCTGCCTGCCGGCAGGCAGGTCGCATTGATGTCGTGGCGGTGGTTCTAAAACCAAACAATTCATTAGAAAGGCTGACACACTATGAAAATGTCTACTAAATTGCCGGAGCTAGTTAAACTTTTGGATTTGCCCGATGCACCTAAGGATCTTTATTTTCAGGGAATTTGGCAAGCGGAAATTTTTGCTGATTGTGTGGCGGTTGTTGGGAGTCGCAAAATGACCCATTATGGCCGGCAGGTTTTGGAAAAACTCATTCCCTCCCTCGTCTTTGCCAAAAAGACAATCGTCTCCGGCTTTATGTACGGAGTCGATCAGTATGCACATCATCTTGCTCTTGAAAACGGCGGCAGGACGATTGCTGTATTAGGCTGGGGAATAACTGAGAAGCTAACAGGATTGGATAAAAAATTAGCTGACCGGATTTTGGAAGGTGGAGGATTACTGCTTTCTGAATGGGAAAACAGAAAAGGAGCGCTCTGGACTTTTCCCAAAAGGAATCGGATTATCACAGCTCTATCTAAAGAAGTTTATATTATCGAAGCGGATATTAAAAGCGGGTCCCTCATTACAGCGGACTTAGCAGTTAGATTAAAGCGAAAACTTTGGGCCGTGCCAGGACCAATCACCAGTCGAACTTCACGAGGCACCAACGAGTTGATCAAAACTGGTCTTGCAGAAGCCTGGTTAGGTCCAGAGATACTCCCACCTGACTCAAGAGTAAACGATCCCCTTATAAACCTACTCACAAATGAGGAGCTCACTCCTAGTGAAATAGGCAGAAAACTTAATCTTCCGATTGAAGAAATTGGAGCGAAACTGTCAATACTCTCTTTAACCGGAAATGTCAAAGAAAGAGGAGGAAAATACTCATGTTAACAAAAATTAAATCGATTGCCAATATTGGTCTTACTACAGTGCCCGTCGACGTGGAGGTCGATGTCGCGTCAGTTGGCTTCCCAGGATTTACTATAGTAGGTCTTGCAAGTAAAGCAGTTGAGGAAGCGCGTGAACGTGTCAAAACAGCTATTCTTAATTCAAAACTGGATTTTCCCAACAAAAAAATAACGGTTAACCTCGCCCCGGCTGATCTACCAAAAGACGGCGCAGCCTATGATCTTCCCATAGCCATGGGAATTTTACTCTCTTCAGGCCAACTGCCTGACAATACCAAAAACGCCTTCTTTTACGGTGAACTCTCCCTTGATGGAACACTCCGGCCCACGAAAGGGATTCTTCTTTTAGCTTTGTTTGCCCCCAAAGGATCAACCATTTTCGTCCCCCAAACCTCAGCGCCGGAAGCAACCGTCGTTGAAGGAATCAATATAACTCCGGTAAAGTCTCTAAAAGATCTGGTCAATCACTTTTTGGATATTAAAAAAATTGCCTCTTTACCTCATAGTAGACCAAGTATTGATGAAGATTTCCCAATCGTCGAGTTTGATCTAAGTGAAATTGCCGGCCAGGAACAGGCCAAACGGGCTCTTATTATTGCCGCAGCCGGTGGACACAATCTTCTCATGTGGGGTCCGCCGGGTACAGGCAAAACCATGCTCGCACGCGCACTCCCGGGCATTTTACCGCCTCTCTCTCCCCTTGAGGCTCTCGAAGTAACCCGTGTCTACTCTGTATCGGGACTTCTACCCCAAGGACAAGCGCTAATTACTCGCCGGCCATTTCGCGCGCCCCATCACGGGGTATCAGCAGCGGGCTTAATTGGCGGCGGCAGCAATCCACTTCCCGGAGAAGTAAGTTTGGCTCACTTGGGTGTTTTGTTTCTGGACGAGATGCCGGAGTTTCCAAGACACGTCCTTGAGGCCTTGCGCCAGCCAATGGAGGATGGGACAGTGGAGATAGTAAGAGCAGCCGGGCATGTCAAATATCCTGCCGGATTTTCTCTCATTGCGGCCATTAACCCTTGCCCCTGTGGCTATTTAGGCCACCCGCGGCGGCAGTGCAAATGTACTGATAAACAAATTGCCAAATATAAACACCGCATTTCAGGCCCTATCCTTGACCGGGTCGATCTCTTTGTTCCGGTCGCTCCTGTTGAAACAGAAAAGTTAGCAATCGGTAAGGAAACCAAATCCCAACTGTCCAAAAATGCTTTAGAAACCGTCAAAAAAGCGAGAAAAATTCAGGAAAAACGCTTTGCAAAGGCGAAATTTTACACAAACTCCCAAATGCGCAATAAAGACGTCAAAAATTTGGCCAAACTTACTTCCGAAGCGGAAAATATTTTAAAATTGGCCGCTGACAAGTTTGATTTTTCTGCCCGCAGTTATTTTCGAATTATTAAAGTCGCCCGGACAATCGCTGACTTGGCAGGTGCGGAAGTGATAAAAAGCCCGCACTTAGCAGAAGCATTACAATACCGATCAATGATTTAAAACTATGACTTACGAAATCGACCAATCAGGAAAAATAGAACAAACAGAAAAAGATACTATTCTGGCTTTCACAAATGGAAACGCCTGCTCAATCATGATCCCAAGACGAGTTAAACGACAGTTGCAAGAAATATTTCGCCTATGTGGATTTACAAGACTTTTTATATACTATTTATTTTCCGTGGGAGTATTTTTTCTTATCTCTAATCTTAAGAAAGAAGAACACATCGTCATTGATATAGAATACTCCGGCAAAGATAAATTATTATCATCAATTATTATCAAGCTCTTAGAAAATTACAAAAAACCCGTTCATAATATTATCTTTTCCAGAATTGGAAATCACCCGAAAGTCCATTATGCGGCCAAAGACGTATTTGATAAAAAAAGGAAAGCCGATAAAATACTTACTCTTCACGAAGCATTAAAAGCAATAAAAAAGACCGATGGGCGTTTAAGAGAGTGTCTTTCAACCCTGGTCGACGCTCAGCCTCGGTCTAGATTAAAAATATATCACAAAAAAAATCAAAAGTCAAGCATAAAACCATGAAATTTCAACTGCCTCACATAGATGCTTTTATCACCACATTAGGTTTTATATATATCCTTATATTAGGCGGTACACTCATCGTCCTCTCCCGTATTTTCCACTTTAGCCTCCACCGCATTTTAAAAAAGATTTTCCGCCCCATCATTTTTATATTTAAACGTCTCTTTCATCTCTTTAATTTCTTTTCCCATATCCCCTTCTTACGCAAATTCGCAAAAATTCGCCCTTTATTGGCAATTATTAGCATGATTGTGATTTCCGTAGGACTATTACTCTTCATCTTCCGCCCCAAACCCTCCTCCGCCGCCTGGTTTGACGACTCCTGGGGCTATCGGCAGAATGTGGCCGTCACTAATTCCGGATCAGCCCAAACAGATTATCAAGTTATGATCACGCTCGACACCTCCACCCTCGCTACTGCAGGAAAAATCCAAACAGACTGCGACGATCTTCGCATCACCGACGCCTCCGGCAAATTACTGAAGTATTGGCTTGAACCCACCTCATGTAATACAACCACAACCAAAATCTGGACCAAACTAGCCTCTCTTCCCACCCCCGGAGCCACTCTCTTTGTTTACTACGGCAATCCTTCAGCCTCAGCCTACGCCGATTCCACGCCTACAGCCAGCGTCTTTATACGCGAAATTGCCAACCTTCAGGGTGCCTGGACATTGGATGAAGCCTCAGGAGCAACCCGCGCAGATACATCAGGAAATGGCAATGATTTAACAGACAACGGAACAGTTGGTCAGGTTACAGGTCAAGTCTCTACAGCTGCCGGTACCTTTCTTTCTGCAACCAAATATTTAGCCAAGACTGACGTGGCTGCGTTATCAACAGGTGATATTGATTTCACCATCGCCGCCTGGTGCAAAACTACTACCTATGTCAACTCAAGCTATGGTTGTGTAGGTAAAAGTGTCACTGCGGGAGAAAGAGAATGGGTTCTTTATGTAGGAAACACTGATTTTAAATTCTGGGCTTTTGACACCAATGGCAATGCCATCTCTGCCAGTGCAGCAACTACCGGCGCCAGCTCTGTCACGACAAGCACATGGTATTATGTCGTAGCTTGGCATGATGCTTCAGCCAATACCCTCAATATCCAACTTAATGGTGGCAGTGTCAACAGCCAGGCAACTACAGCAGCGCCGCAAAATAGCACTGATGACTTTCGGATTGGCGGGAGTATGTCAGTTACTAGTAATCCGGATATTAACTCAGTCGATGAAGTCCGCTTTTATAAAGCCGTCTTGACTTCTGCCGAAAGAGCAGATTTATACACCTATGGCGGCGCCGGCTACACTACCGCCAATTATGACAATATAGAACTTATCCGTAAATACTCATCCTCCGTCTCCGTGGCCTCCCCAGCCTCCGAAGAAAAATCCCTCGGCCCGGTTGCCTTTTGGCGGTTCGACGAAGGACAGGGCACGACCGCCGAGGATTCAACAGTAAATAATAACGATGGAGTTTTATCTAGCACCTATAGTGGGGATGGAGCTGATGGAGCGGTAACAATTTCTTCAAATACAAATATTAATACAGCAAACTCTATTGCCGGTAGAAGTTGTGCCGACGGTGGAGATGCGGTGAACTATTCAGTAACCGAAAATCGTTCAGCGGGCACAAACCAAATTGTTCTCTCCTCTACTCCTTCATCCGGTTGTCTTACCGCAGGAGATGAAGTCCTTATTATTAATCTCCAAGGGACTACCGGAGCCAATAGCGATGTTGGTGAATACGAGTTTGCGACTATTTCCTCAATTTCTTCAGCCACTCTTACCTTATCTGCAAATCTTACCAATGGGTACGATGGGACAACGCAAAAAATTATGGTTCAAAGAGTCCCTAACTATACCGACCTTACCATCAATTCAGGAATTGATTTTACAGCTTCTGATTGGAATGGAACAAAAGGTGGCGTAATGGCATTTCGCGCAAGTGGAACAGTTACCGTAACCGGTAATATTGTTGGAAACGCGCTTGGCTATCGTGGCGGTGCTGGAGGTGCTGCCGGCGCAAATGGAGGTGCAAATGGCGAAAGCTATGATGGGTCTGGTGCGGCAACAGTAGGACGTGGTGGAAGTGGCGGCAGTGGAGGCGAAACCAAAGGTGGCGGACGTTCAGGAGATGGAGCGGTCAGTTCTCCGAATAATGGTGCTACGCGTGGAGGAGGAGGCGGAGGAGGATCTGATGGTTCGGCTAACACCAATGGTGGTGGAGGAGGCGGAGGAGGAGGAGCATATGCAGGAGGTGGTGGAGGAGGCGCTGGAAATGGAGACAACAGCGGAACAGGAGGAACCGGGGGCAACGGGGGAAGTACTGATACGGCAGGTGGAGGAGGAGGTGGAGGTTGTTGGAGTACTATAACAACAATCGGTAATGGAGGAAATGCAGGAAGTGCTGGAACTACAGCAAACTGTGCTAGTGGAGACGGCGTTGGTGGACAAGTTGGTTCAGGTTCGACTAGCGCAAGCGGTGGAGGTGGAGGAAGTGGTAATAGCGCTTCAGCTGGTGGAGGAGGTGGAGGAGGCACATACGGGACTGCTGCTCTTACTACATTATATTTTGGTAGCGCTGGAGGAGGTGGTGGGGGGGGTGTCTCGACATCAGGCGCAGGAGCGGATGGTTCAGACGGTGGAGGAATTATTTTCATAGGTACGCAAACCATTACAGTAACCGGCACTATTTCGAATAATGGCGCAAATGGCACGGCTGGTGGGACAGCCCGTGGAGGAGGCGGGGCGGGAGCCGGAGGTTCTACTCTTATTAAGGCTTCTACTGCAACTCTTGGTTCATCATTAGTAACTGCTTCAGGGGGAAGTAAAGCTTCTGGTGGGACTCAAATTGCAGGTTCAGGTGCAGGAGGTGTAGGAAGAGTACACGTTGACTATGTCACGACTCTCTCCGGTACAACGAGTCCTACTGCAGACACATCACAATCAACAGACTCCGGTCCTAATTGGCAGACAGAAGATTTATGTGTTTCGGGCA
>Ga0209542_10021026_pt1 | contig 10262 bp, 14 predicted proteins | sample RifCSPhighO2_01_FD_184028 | JGI IMG/M metagenome (GOLD analysis project Ga0209542, IMG submission 184028) | Soil microbial communities from Rifle, Colorado - Rifle CSP2_plank highO2_0.1 (SPAdes) (version 2) | ecosystem: Environmental > Terrestrial > Deep subsurface > Rock core/Sediment ...
GCTCTTTTGTAAATCCTTCAAACTCAAGTTGGTCTATTAATCCCTGCTTTGAAAATGCTGAATAATCTAAATAAGATTGAGCTTTTAATGCGGCTTGTTCCTTCCAATCAGCCCCACAATTATCTACGCCGTATACAGCTTCTTGATGTGTAAATCCTTCAAATTCCAATTGTTTTATTAATCCACTATAAGAAAAAGAAGTATATCTCAAATAAGATAATGCCTTGCTTAATGCATTCTTTTCGCCCATTGTTGCTTTATTCAATTCTTCTTCTATAGCAGGTGTTGATATTTGAGTTGGTGTTGCAGTTTGTTTATTTTGAGTATTTGAATTATTCTCAGTAGCAAGATTTCCTTGATTATCTGTCGTCGCAATGTTTATTACAACTCGACTAAGAACATCCGATTTTGAGGAATATAAAATGTCTCTAACATTTATATAAAAACCAGCACCAATTTCATAAGTATCTCCTCTTGTTAACCCCGTAGTTTGGACTCCATTAATAGTTAAATCTGCAGTATTATCACTTCCAATCTTATCTGCCGAAACCTCAAAAGCATAATTACCAATAGTTAAAGTGGTGGTATATCCTTCGTTTATAATAGCACTACTTGATTGTTGAGTTTTATTCTTATTAATTTGGAAGACACTCAAAATTAAAACAAGAACTATGACACCCATAATCACACTCAAAGTGGGATGTTCAGCAAGCCAGTTTTTCTTTTTAGTTTCAGGCATGCTTTCTTTAGATTCTTAGCTTTTTTAAAGGTTATGCTTATGTTACCCTTATGTCACTCTCTCTTTTTAATAATTGTTACGCTTCTGTTACGCGGAAGACAAAGAGCTAAAGTTATCGATATTCCTAAAGAAAGGAGAACTTAGAAGGGCAGTTTTTAGTAAGTTAACTGAGCCGAAAACTGCTACCGAGATAGCCAAAGAATTAGGAAAACACAGAAGTGCTATAAGCAGAGTTCTTTTAGATATGCAAAAGGAAGGAATTGTTAAATGTGCTAATCCGAAGGATAAGAGTTTTAGAGTTTATGCGAAGAGATAAGGCAGATTTAAAAAAGGCAAAGTCCTTGGATAATTAAGCTTATTAAGGGCGTTAAACATTTTCTGATAGCTCGGCAGGGGCATTTACGCTTAAAATGTGCTATGCCCCATTGGAGCATAAACAAAAGATTATTCGAATCGTGGGCGGGGCAGTGAAATGGGGGATGTGAAAATCCCCAATGGAGAAGTGAGCACATAATTTTTTATTAGTCCTAGTTAGATTTAGTTTTTACAACTTCCTTAAAATTAGAACCACTAACTCTAATTTCTATTGGTTGATCTTTCTGACAAAAAAGACTAAATTCAACACCCGGATTTATTTCAATACCTGTAATTATCCATTTTTTAGTGTGTATTAAATCATTATATCCGCCATTAAAATCTTTCTTGGTTTCATTTAAGAATTTTAATTCCGTTTCATCAATTCCTATAGCACAGTTTGTAACATATAATATCCTAAACTGTAATTCTTCGGTTGCTATATTTCCAATGTTCTTGACCCTAATTCTATAATTGTCATCTAAATTATCTTCAAAATTTATTTCAATAGAGGGGCGTGGAGAGATGGCGGAAATAAAAAGTTGGGAAATTACCAAAGCAATTAAACCATATATAATATATTTTGCTACATTTTTTGGTGCTTTTACTTCTTTTATAATCTCATTTAACCAATCATTTATACACATAATATGATTAAGGAAATGTGGTATTTAGAATTAATTGTTTTATCACTATCTTGTGTTAAAGTCAATGATGTAGAAATTAGCGATGATAAAAGAACATTTATCTTTGAGTTTGTGAATTTTGAAAAAGGAGAGTTAGATTATGTTCCGCAAACAATTAAAATCACTAATGCATATAATTCTGGAATAGAAGACGATAGTCCTTTCCAAAAATTCGAGGAAGGAAAACATTATAGATTATATCTTGAAGAAAATGAAGGCAAAGTAGATTTCGTTTGCCATATGGAAGGAATCGAAGAGCTTTATCTTTATTAAAGCATAGTTAATCATACTCAAATCAGAGGAAAAAACAAGAATTAGCAACCCCTCCCAAAAGTTTTATAAACTTCATCTTGTTGTATATTATTGATATATGCTCTGTATGGTCTTCGGGCAATGCAGAGCCATCATATTCTTAGTCAATAATCTTGGATAGAATGTTGTTAAGATGAATTGAGCTATCACAAGCATTTCTCAAATTAAATGACGAACTTGAACTAAAGTATGCATTCTCAATTTTCTTTCCTAACCTTCTTACTCTTTCTATTGGTGAAATAAAGTCTTCATCACCACTAACAAGAATTGCAGTATCATAAAGATTTTCATATGCTTCGCCTACAAAATCGCTTACTAAGTGTGTATCATCGCCCTTAACTTCATATTCAAACTTGCCATCTCTCTTAACTTTTCTTTGTTTGCATAATATAACTTCAACTTTGGGAATTTTTCTTAGCATATCAAAGAATTTTTGCTGTTTCCAGTATATCTTGGGATTAACGCTAATATCTAACGGGGAATTATAATAAAACACTTTTGTAAATTCCCTGTCTCCAACTAATTCATTAATCAGCTTCTGAAAATTAATTTTATCAACAACATTTAATTTCTTTGAACTATGATAAAAATTACTTCCATCAATAAATATTACAACACACTCTTTTTTCTTGTCCATTAGAAAAGTAAAGATTACAACTTTAAGTATTTATTCAATTTGCAAAATAGAAAACTAAATAAACTCCAACAACTTATATTCATTAGCTAATACAAAAAGAGGGAAAAACAAGAAAAAAACTTGAAGAATAGTTCAATGCACAACCCCCTCCCGAGGCATCGAAACTAAATCCACGTCCAACATGGGATTTGAATAAAATCAGGGGAATTTCCACCCCAGATATGAGCATTCACTCAATACAAAATGACAGCAGATGACATTTACGGACACACCTATATAGATTCAAATGGTGCGCTCCACAAAGAAGAACCAGAACACTGGGCCATACACTATTGTTATATAGAAAATGAGGGATGGGGATTTATGAGAAGAGGTCCAGAAAGAAGAACAAATATAACAATAAATCCCGCGGCAAAAATTAAAGATATTCCGGCAATATTGGAAAGAGTTAAAGGCCGATTAGAAGAAAAGATCTACAAGGCGTTAGAAAAGATGGTAGATACAAATAAAAGAAGCTCAACAATATCTGATTAATCTAAACCTTTAAAACAAACGCATTCTTTTGAATAATATGAAACCCGAAATGAAGCCTCTTTTCGAACAGAGAATGCGCCAACTAATGCCAGATGAAGAAGATTTCCAAAAATTCTCAAAAATAATCCACGAAAAACCAAAAAACTTCATTCGCTGCAACACACTAAAAATGCAGCCAGACGTATTATTAAAAAGACTAAAAGAACGCTGGAATGTAAAACAGCCATTTCCTAAACATCAAGAGATAATGCTAATTGACCAAGAGCTAGGCCCAGGCGAGCTAGGAAATGCTCTAGAACACCTTCTAGGTTATTATTACATTCAAGAAGTTTCCAGCATGCTATCTATTATCGCATTAGATCCCCGGCCAGGTGAATTAGTTCTGGACGTCGCAGCCTCCCCCGGCTCAAAAACCACCCAAATGGCAGCAAAGATGGATAACAAAGGAACACTAATAGCAAACGATGTAAAACTAGACAGAATAATGATTTTAGCATCCAATTTAGAGAAAAACGGAGTAACAAATTGTATTGTAACAAAAAATGATGGAGTTGGATTATGCATCAGACTATCAAAGTCACAATTTAAATTTGATAAAATATTAGTAGACGCACCATGTTCTGGCGAAGGCACTCTAAGAAGCTCGCCAAAAACATTTTTGATGTGGAATCCAAAAATGATTAAGAATTTCGCAGGATTACAAAAAAAACTATTTGCAAATGCAGTTAAATGCCTAAAAGTCGGCGGCTCAATAGTCTATTCCACTTGCACTCACGCCCCAGAAGAAGACGAAGAGGTAGTTAATTTTGCCCTTCAGCACTTTCCAGTCAAACTTGAAACCATAAACCTTCCATTAAAATGCCGCCCAGGTATTTTATCCTGGAACGACGGCAAATTTAACAGCGAGGTCTCAAAATGCTGCCGCATCTATCCGCAGGACAACGATTCGGAAGGTTTTTTTGTAGCGAAATTCACATTAATGAAGGAGATTGAAGAATGACAATAAAATCAATCGCATTTGACGTCGGCGGCGTGCTCGCCGCCTCAAAAGTAAAAAGACCTCGCGGAGTGCACGAAGAAATGGCCAGAAACTTCCATATAGATTTAGACAGCTGGTTTGATGCAATTGACACGCCATATGGAGAAGCAATAATAGGAAGACTATCCAAAAAAGAAGCACTAACAAGAATAGCAAAAAATCTTAGCACCCCTCCAAAAAACCTAGAAAAACTACTGCTTAAAGCATACCAGCATCACTTCACAAGAAATGCCGAGCTTTACAATCTCGCATTTAAACTAAAAAGAGCAGGATATAAAATAATAATCCTTTCCGACCAATGGCAAGTATCAAAGGAGGCTCTAATAAATAAAAAAGACGCAAGAAAATTCAATCTAGTCTTAGTCTCGTGCGACATAGGAGTCAGAAAGCCATCAAAAGAGTTTTTCAAGCTGGCAATAAATAAATCCAAATGCCATCCAGAAGAAATCCTATTCATTGATAATAGAGAATGGAATCTCAAGCCAGCAAAGGCTCTCGGCATAAATACAATTCTATTCAAAAACAACAAACAGCTAATTAAATCACTAAAGAAACTTAAAATACTAATATGATAAACATAGAATTCATAAAAACTCCTGAAAAAAGAAGAATAATCAAAGACCTGGATACCCAGTATGGCATATCAGAGCTTCCTTATCTTTTAATGCGCGCAGGCAAAGACAAGATTCGCGGCTTCTCAGGCCATCTAAGCAAAGATGAAATTTTCTCACTAGCAAAGTTAGCAAACATAGAACTAATTGGCCTTTACGTCCTAAAAAAAGAGCAGGACTGGCGAATAAACTTTGATGCCCTCCCATTAATAAAAGAACAAATAAATAAAAACATCTTTTCAATTGATGAGCAGCAATTCCAAAAATGGATTCGCGGCCACGACATAGAAGCAAAGGCTCCAACAGGAACACTTATAATCCAATATAACAAGGATTTTGTAGGCTCTGGCAAGTCAAACGGCCAGGTAATATTTAATTATGTTCCAAAAGAACGAAGAATAAGAAGATAAATGACTAAGAGCAGAACATTCCTTTAATCTTATCATCAATCTCTTTTCTCACTTTTTCTTCTTTAATATAGCCAATTTTATGAATTGCCAAGCTCTCATGCAATGTAAAAATCATATCTAAATAAATATTAGAGTCAAATTTAATTTCCCCGCTGCAAAATTCTCGATTTAATAATACTTCATATTTAGGCAATCCCCTTTTCTTTGTAGTTATCTGGCAAAGAATTGTATTCTCTCCTTCTAATGGCTTTATCACAAGAGCCGGCCTTAACTTGCTGCCCTTGAGATTTGAAAATGGAAAATCAACTAGAATAATATCATACTTCCTAAATTTCATTTTTTCTGAAGATAAGCAAAGGCCTCTTCGTCCTCTTTTGATAGCCAGGCTTTAGCAAGCGACTTTTCAGATAATATCGCAGTTTCCGAGATTGATTTCTTTAAAATTATCTCATCGTTTCTTCTTATTACAATTAGTTTATCTCCTTCATGGATATCATTTCGCATATCCAACGGTATAACCACTTGCCCTCTTGAACTCATCTTGGTTGTATCAATTAACATAAATAAGATTAATCTTACTTATATTTAAATCTTTCCTCCTAAAGAATAATCTAATACATATTATATTTAAACCCCTAAACTCATAAAATAAAATGACGGAAAAACAATACGGCGGAGCAAGTTCATTTGGCTTAAAAAGCAAAGCAAAAAAAATGGAAGCAAAAACAAAGGATTTAAACACCAGCAAAAATTTAGAAATTAGAAATTCAGATAATACTTCTAGTCTCACTAACGACGAGCTAGAAAAATTAAAAAAAGCGGGCAAAATTGCAAAGCAAGTAGTTGAGTATGCAAAAGCAATAATCAAGCCAAATATGCCCCTCTTAGAAATTGCAGAAAAAATAGAAGATAAAATAATAGAGTTGGGTGCAAAGCCTGCTTTTCCAGTTAACTTATCAGTAAACGAAATAGCCGCTCACGCAACTCCCGCATTTAATGATCAAGAGTTAGCAAGAGACTTGCTAAAAGTAGACATAGGCGTTCATATAGACGGCCACATAGCAGACACTGCAATCACTTTAGACCTATCAAATTCAGATGTAAATAAAAAATTAATAGAAGCCGCAGAAAAAGCGCTTTCAGAAGCAATAAATATTGTAAAATTAGGAAGCAAAATAAATGAAATCGGGGGAACAATAGAAAAAGTAATAACTTCCTTAGGATTTGAACCGATAAGAAATCTATCCGGGCATAAAATTGAAAAGCATAATGTCCATGCAGGCGTAACTATTCCAAATTTTGATAACAAGCAGAACAAACAAATAGAAGAAGGGGTCTACGCCATAGAGCCATTCTCCACAAACGGCCTAGGAAATGTCAGAGACGGCAAGCTTTCAGGAATATATCATCTAGAAAATCCTAGAAGTGTAAGAGACAATTTCGCCAGAGAAGTTTTAGAATTCATAACAGAAGAATACAAAACTCTTCCTTTTTGCAGCCGTTGGATTCATAAAAAGTTCGGGACAAGAGGCTTGCTGGCACTAAGGCAGATAGAATCAGCAGGATTATTACATCATTACGCACAATTAATTGAAACAGGAAAAGGCAAAGTCGCCCAAGCCGAGCACACAGTTATCTTAACAGAAAAAGAAAAAATAATCACGACTGTTTAACTAGTTCTTCTTATCAAGCCATGACTATCAACTATTTTGCCATGCTTCTTTACTAAAGCAACATAGTGCGTTGGGTCTAATCCAGTAAGTCTATCTTTCTTTAAGATTTCTACCTCAAGTCCTTCTTCAACTTGCCTGATTTCAGAAAACGTGCAATTTCTTAGATCTTCATAGTTATCAACCCATAAACCTCTAACAGTATAGTCCGCTCCCTCAGAATGTAACACCAAAGGAGAGGGGCAGCTCCTGGCCCGCCCATCCAATCTAAATATCCCAATCACCTTGTCAACTAGTTTTCTAACCTCGCCCAAAAAATTATCCTTATTTTCGGCACTTATCTTATACATTTCATGCTCCATCTTGTAAATATCAAAAGAAATCTTAATACTATTAAGAGTCCTGCGGGGTCTTTTATTAAGATTACGAACATCTTCTCTTACAGCCATCGCCGCTAAATTATCTTTGTATATCATCCTAAATCATCAAACTCTCTTTCAATCACATTTCCAGCAGCATCTCTAACTCTAAAAGTTAAGTCTAGCGTATCATTCATTCCAATAGTAAACCCTCTGGAAAATCTAGTGCAAGAACTGCAAATTAAATCCCATCTGTTCCTTGCAGAATTCCACAAATCAACCCTCGCCCGCTCGTTAATCGTGCCAACAGTACGAATAAACTTATTACTGCTGCTGTTCCTCACACTAAAGTTAACGCTTAATTCAGGATCTTTTGTATCAATCATAACAAGCACATTTTTTATATCGCTAGCGCCAAACTCATCCTCCAATTCATAGCTTACATTAACAATTTCATTGATTCCATCGGGAATATTTGGATCAAAAGGGCAAGAAACTCTATATCCTGCAGAACAGCTATTTGTTAAAACCTCGCTGTAATTATCTCCAACAACTTTAACCGTGCCTATAACAGGGACGCTAGATCTATAAGTTATCTCAAAGCTTCCATTACTTCCTAAAGGCATTCGCAAATTACTAGGAAACACCCTAAATATGTCTAAGTCAGAAATATGAATCAAGAAGTTAACGCTGTCATTTACTTCATTATTCGCTTCGTCAAATGCCTCAACTTCAACATTATGATTTCCGGCGGAAAATGAAAAAGTCCTCATAAAACTTCCGCAATTCAAGCAACTAGCAATCTTTCGTCCATTATCAAAAACATTCAACAATTTAGAGCGCCTGCTTAAACTGACATTTAAAGCATTACTAGAAGAAAATAAAATGCTGCTATCTTCTGGATAAAGAATAATCAGATCAATAGGCAAACAGGCATTCTCGTCAGTCTCTCCATTGCAATTATCATCTAAAGCGTTACAGCTTTCAGCTGCAGGATTATTCAGTCTATTACAAATTCCTGTCCAAAATCCTGTTGAATTGCAACTCTCCCGCCCAGCGCTGCATATCCCCAGTTCATGAGTATTGCAACTTCTAGTCTGCCCAGGAGTGCATTGCGTAGGCGCAGCACAATTTGAATCAGCAGAATCAACCGCATTATCACAATCATTATCCAATCCATCCGTGCAAATTTCATTGCTAGGATTCACCGCTCCAGCACACGATCCATAAGCGCCCCATTGCTCATTAGAGCAAGTTCTAGTTCTATTTCCAAGCCTGCACTCTCCAACATTTGAAACTCCGCAAGCCTGTGTTTCTACATCCCCATTATTACAAACAGGCGTTACACTTGTTCGCCTTCCCAAATCCAGCGTATACATGCTAGCAGTAAAACTAGTATATTGTCCAGTCACTACACCTAGTCCAAGTTCATTAAAATTAGAATTCAGCATATTCGCCCTATGTCCCGAACTTCCCATCCACATATCAAAAACTTGCTGCGCATCTGCCTGCCCAGAATGATAAGCAATATTCTCCCCCAATGCAGTATATCCACTATATCCTGCATCATTTATTCTATCTATATATGTCCTGCCATCCAAAGAAGTATGTGAAAAATAATCCTGATCAATCATGTCCTGCGAGTGCAATTGCGCCGCAGTATGCAAATTACCATTTATAGAAAGTGGCCCTGCCCCAACGCTCACCCTTTCATTATTAATCAAAATAAGAAAATCATCTTCAGTAGTCGCACTAACTAAACAAACACTTGCAACTAATAGAATAAGAAATAAAAGGCTAGCAAACAGCTTATTTTTATGTCTATTTAGCATATATTATATAAGCCTAACTTCTATATATATTCTACTAACTATTACAGAGTTATAGAAAAATGAAACTATCAAAATCAATTCTAAATAGCCTTGACCCAGCAATCAAGCCTCTAATAATCTGGCTTAACAAGCATAAACATAAGACGCTATCAAGCTGCTCCGGCCATCCTAAAAGAACGCTTTCACAATTCAGTCAAGCAGACCAAGAAAAAATATTAAATTCCCATCATCAATTAAACAATCCTCAAAGTTGGATTCTCGCAAAGCAAAACGGATATATAATTTTCAAAAACAAAGCACACACCAAAACCATCTTCAATAAAATAAAGCCCACAAGTAAAAGACTCTCGTTAAACAATTATGAAATAGAGCTAAACACATCAAGATTATCGCAAAAACAAATCAATTCCCTCTGGAATAAAGTAACCAAATTACTTACCTCCTGAAACAAGAGCGAACAAGTGTTCTAACATACTTCTTTTGACAACAGACTTTGAAGCATCAAAGGAAACATCGCCTCCACTTAGTACATCATCATCCCTTAAAGACAATAGCCTAACTGTTGTCAAACCGGTATCTGGATTACTTAAATAATCATCTGCAAACTTTCCAGCCATATCCATTGCGCTTTGATAAGCGACGTTAGGACTTTCTGCGGTAACTCTTTCAATCCTCTCTATTTTATCAGGATATTTAACTCCAAAACCAGAAGAAACTCCACAATCAATTAAAAAAGCCGCTCGATATTCTCTTGCCATAACAACTTAAATAAATAATGCTTTTTATTAATTACTGCACTACAACATAACAATTCCCGCCTCATAGATTCTGGCTCCAGTAAATGGCTACATAATTTTCAAAAACAAAGCAGACGCAAAAACAATCTTTAACAAAATAAAAGCAATTACAAAACGTCTTTTATTAAATAACTACAAAATTAGTCTTTCAATAAAAAGATTATCACAAAAACAAATCAACACACTCTTGCAGAAAATAGCGTCTACTGCTTTTCAAAAACGAAAATAGTACAAGTAGACCCATTATCATCTAAGCTCTCTTTTTTAATTAGATTAAGCTTG
>Ga0209542_10021028_pt1 | contig 10262 bp, 10 predicted proteins | sample RifCSPhighO2_01_FD_184028 | JGI IMG/M metagenome (GOLD analysis project Ga0209542, IMG submission 184028) | Soil microbial communities from Rifle, Colorado - Rifle CSP2_plank highO2_0.1 (SPAdes) (version 2) | ecosystem: Environmental > Terrestrial > Deep subsurface > Rock core/Sediment ...
GCGGATCAGGCTTGCTTGTGGAGCACTACTTGAAAAGCAATGAGGTGAACGGTCTTGACAATAATTCCGCATCGCTTGAAACAGCAAAGAAAAAAGGGATTAATGTAAAGCAACATGATTTGGAAAAACCGCTTCCTCATGAAAACAATTATTTTGATTTGGTTGTGTGCAAGGATGTGCTGGAATTCATTTACAATTCCGAGCAGCTGCTTGACGAAATGATTCGTATCACGAAAAAGAAAGGCTCAATACTTATTCATGTGCCGAATGAGTTCACAATTATTGACCTTGCAAACATTTTCCTTGGAAACGGTATCGTCAAAAAAAGATGGTATGGTTCCTCAAGCGAACTTAATAATCCGCACGTGCGCTTTTTCACGAGAAAAGGGCTTTCAGAGTCACTGAAAGAAAAGGGTCTGGCAATTGAACATGATCATTCGAATAAATGGGTTTTCAGCCTGCCCATTATAAAAATCAAGCCGCGTTTCCTTTCACTCATTTCAACTAGGTTATTTTCCCCGGGAATTACTTTTCTTTGTACCAAAAAATGATTAATATGCTGTTTACGGAAATGATTAATGGTGAGTAAAAATATGAATGTTCCGCGTGTTGATTTAAAACCACAGGAAGCCCCTCTCAAAAAAGAAATAATAGAATCAATATCCGGAATAATTGATTCCGGTCATCTCATAATGGGGGAGCACGTAAAGGAACTGGAAAAAAAAGTTTCCAAGTACATTGGTGTTCCTGACGCTGTGGCCGTTGCAAACGGCACGGATGCATTAAAGCTTTGCTTGGCCGCTCTTGGTGTTGGAAGAGGCGATGAGGTAATTACGGTTCCTTTCACTTTCGCTGCGAATGTTGAAGCAATAATGCATGTTGGTGCAACCCCGATTTTTGTTGATGTTGACAAAGAAACCTTCAATATAATTCCTGAACAAATTGAAAAAAAAATCTCAAAAAAAACAAAAGCAATTATTCCTGTTCACTTGTTTGGTTGCCCCGCGCCCATGAAAGAAATAATGGAGATTTCTGAAAAATTCGGTTTATTTGTTGTGGAGGATTGTGCCCAGGCATTCGGTGCAGAAATCAACGGAAAAAAATGCGGTTCATTCGGACACCTCAACGCCACGAGCTTTTATCCGACAAAAAATCTTGGTTGTTATGGTGATGGCGGAATGATTTACGTGAACAGCACGGAGTACGCTGACAAGCTCCGCAAAATAAGGTTTCATGGTCAAAATGGGAAATATGTTTACCAGTACTTGGGTTGGAACAGTCGTTTGGATGAAATACAAGCTGCGGTTTTGCTTCCAAAACTCCGTTACATTGACAAGTGGAACAACGAAAGAATTAAGGCCGCTTTCAAGTACGAAAAATTTCTTTCAAAAATAAAACAAGTCCAAATTCCGGTTGTCCCGAAAAACGTAAAACACGTTTTCCATCTTTACACGATCAAAGTCCAGCGCAGGAGTGAACTCCAAAAATTTTTGGAAAAAAACGGCGTTGAAACCGCCATTAATTATCCGTTGCCAATCCACCTGCAGGAAGCGTATAATGAATTTGGTTACCGGAAAGGTAACTTCCAGAATTCTGAGTGGCTGTGCGAAGCAAGCATATCATTGCCAATGTTTGTTGGAATAACTGATGAGCAAATCAAGTATGTGTGCTCAAAAATAGGGGAATTCTATGCCAAGTGAATTCGTGGCAATTAAAAATTCTTTTTTTCCAAACACTGATTTAACATGGTAAAAAAAATAACTCTTGTAGGAACACTTCCTCCCATAAAAGGTGTGAGTGATTACTGCATTGAACAAACAAGATCCCTATCAGAGCATACTCAAGTTGAATTTTATAATTTCAAAAACATTTACCCGGAATTCCTTTACAAAGGAGGTTCCACAAAAGAAAACGATCCGGTGTTCAAAAGGCCGAGCAACAAAAACATTGTAGTTAAAGACACGCTTGCGTGGTATAATCCATTCAGCTGGTTTGCAGCGGGATTTTTTTCAAAAGGAGAAATCCTGCATTTCCACTGGTGGACCTTTTATTTATTTCCGATTTTTTTCACAATCGCATTTATCGCGAAATTGCGTGGAAAAAAAATTGTGTGCACAATCCACAATGTAATAGGCCACGAATCAGGCTCTGCGGACAAGTTTTTGTCAGGGGTGATTTTTTTAGTTCCACACAAATTCATTGTCCACACCAAAAACAACAAACAGCAGCTCCAGGATTTTTTCAAAGTTCCGGAAAATAAAATTGAAATCATTCCGCACGGAATTTATGATTTTTACAGGGACAAGGAACTCACGAAACGCGAGGCACGGGAAAAAAACGATATTCCGGAAAAAGCGAAAGTCCTGCTTTGCTTTGGCAACATCCGCCCGTACAAAGGAATCGAGGATTTAATTGAAGCGTTTAAAATTGTTCGCGAAAAAAACAAGGATATTTACTTAGTAATTGTGGGAAAACCATGGAACGAAGAACTGCAAAACAAGATAGAGCAAAGCCTTTTCGGAATCCCGGAAAAACTCTTATACTTTGATTACGTTGCATCCTCCGATATAAAAAATTTTTTCTTTGCAGCGGATGTGGTGGTTCTTCCGTATAGAGATTTTGCAGCACAAAGCGGTCCTGGGAATATTGCACTTGCATTTGAAAAACCATTAATTGTTTCGAATGTCGGCGGCCTTCCAGATCTCGTCCTAAACAAAGGTTTGATTTTCGATGCCGGAAACACTAAAAAGCTTGCCGAACTCATAACTCTAGTTTTCTCGAAAAAAAGACTTTTGGAAGAGTTTTCACGTGATTCAGCCAAACTAAAGCAGAAATACTCTTGGGAGAGCATTGCCCAACAAACACTCAAGATTTATAATGAATTCCTGGAATAAACATATTTTATGGGTGTTTCAGTAAGAAGTAGGGCTCCGGTAAGGATAAGCTTTGCAGGGGGAGGCACGGACGTTTCTCCTTATCCTGAAGAAAGGGGCGGTTGCGTGATCAGTACAGCAATAAACAAATACTCATTTACTTCACTAAAAACCCATGACTCAAAATTCATCAAAATGTCAACTCATGGTTCCACTGAACTGCTTTTGGAATCAATGGAAGAAACCGTAATGGACGGCAACTTTGATTTGGCTAAAACAGTTCTCATGGAAATAAAACCTAAGGACGGTCTTGAAATATTTTTCAGGAACGACGTTCCTCCAAGAAGCGGTCTTGGTTCGAGCGCTGCAGGGTTTGTTTCATTAATTGGCGCATTCAACTCCGCTTATAAAATGGGTTTTTCAAGACACAAAATCGCACAGCTCGCATTCGACCTTGAAAGAAATAGGCTGAAAATCAAAGGCGGAAAACAGGATCAGTTTGCTTCAGCTTACGGTGGATTCAACTTCATTGAATTCAAAGAAAACAAAGTGAAAGTGAACCCGCTCAGGCTTAAACCCGCCGTGCTCAATGAGCTTGAAAAAAACCTTATACTTGTTTTTACTCGGAAAAGGGAAAAACAGGGTCATGACATAATTGCGGACCAAACAAAATCCCTATTGACAAAGAAAAAAGATGTGTTGAATGCATTCGATTCCGCAAAAGCAATTGCAATTGAAATGAAAAACGTTCTGAGCAAAGCCGACATGGAAGGATTTGGAAAACTCTTGCATGAAGGCTGGGTGGAAAAGAAAAAATACAGCAAACACATATCGAATCCATTCATTGACAAATTGTACGAAAAAGCTCTTCATGCTGGTGCCATTGGAGGCAAAATCAGCGGCGCAGGAGGAGGTGGGCACATGGTTTTTTACTGTTATCCGGACAAAGAAATAAACGTGAAAGAAGCCCTTGCATCAATGGGCGCAACACACATTCCATTTTCATTCGATTTCAAAGGGCTGCAGACATGGAGCGTGAAAGAAGATGACTGAAATCCGCAAAAAAATATTAAAAAACTTTAAGGAACACCACTCCGTGCTCGAAAAAACAGAGGCGACTTTCCAGGCTACTGAAAAAACCGCTGAAAAAATAATTTCGTGCTTCAAAAACAACGGAAAATTATTGATATGCGGAAACGGCGGGAGTGCATCCGATTCAAACCATCTCGCTGCAGAATTCGTGAACAAATATATGAAAGATAGGAAACCGCTTCCCGCAATTTCCCTTGCAGCAAACACTTCAAACATCACTGCAATCGGAAACGATTACTCGTTCGATTACACATTCAGTAAACAGGTTGAGGCACTTGGAAACGGAAACGATGTCCTGATCTGCATCAGCACCTCGGGAAAATCAAAAAACATTATTGAGGCACTGAAAACCGCGAAGAAAAAAAAAATATTTGCTGTGCTCTTTACCGGATCATCGAAAACACAGGCGGGAGAACTCGCCGACATTGTTATTGCAGTTCCATCCACAAGCACTCCGAGGATACAGGAAATGCATCTTCTATTATACCACTGCATCTGTGAAATAGTTGAAAGTGAGTTTGAGTGAACCAAGCAGTTTTCCTGGATCGTGACGGAGTCATAATCAAGGAAAAACACCATCTCTCAAAAATCAATGATGTTGAAATAATTTTCGGAGCTGCCGAAGCAATAAAAAAACTCAACAAAAAATTTTTGGTGCTAGTTGTTTCAAATCAATCTGTTGTTGCCCGCAGAATCTCAACTTCAGCGGAAGTAAAAAAAATCAATTCTTACATTTCAAAAAAACTTTCGAAAGAGGGTGCAAAAATTGATGCGTTTTATTTCTGCCCGCATCACCCTTTAATAAGCGGAAAATGTGATTGCAGAAAGCCGGAAATAGGATTGCTGCTTAAAGCCAAAAATAAATTCAAACTGGATTTTTCAGAAAGTTTCCTTGTTGGCGACAAAACACTTGACATTAAAACAGGGGAGAATGCTGGCTGCAAAACAATTCTTGTAAAAACAGGCTACGCAGGCAAAGACAAGGAGTATAAAGTAAATCCGGATCACACTTCAAAAAACCTTTTAGACGCAGCCAAAATAATGCTCAAAGAGGCAAAATAACGCCTTTAACGTGTACCAAATCCTTTATAACTCCCGTAAAACCCTTAATTAATATAACTCATTTTTCTTAGTGATATGGCATGGATCTTCTTTCAGATAAGAACTTTTTAGTTCTTTCCTTGGCGGCGTTTGTTCTCATATTTTTAGCATTTTTTCCAACAACATTTGCTTCAATTGATGAACATACATTTTTAAAAAATTCAATTCTGCTAAAAAATGGAAGCATTGCAGAAACAAATCCGGAGCTTGCCTGCCGTTCACACCTTTACACGGAAAATGGCTACGTTGGAAGTCAGTTTATTGGAAGGTCAGTTTTTTTGATTCCGTTCACTTTGTTTGGGCTCAATGGAGCAATGCTTTCCGGTTTAGCGATTCACATTCTTAATGCTCTTTTAGTTTATTTAATTTTAAAAAAACTTTCAATAGATGCACGCTTTACGATTCTCTACATTTTCTTTCCTGTAATGCTTTGGGAAGCAAGGACGCTTTACAGCGAACTTTTTGTGCTCACGGCTTTCCTTGCCGCATTTTACTTTTACATAAACAACAAAAAGGAATCAGACGTTATCTCGGGAATTTTATTAGGCTTGGCCGTATTTGTGAGGTATGATGCTGCGGCTGCGTTCATTGCATTTGCACTGCCTCTTTTAATTTTTGACAGGAAAAAATTGCTTGGACTTCTGACGGGTTTTGTTCCATTGATTTTACTTCTATTCGCATTCAACAATTATGCATATTCAGGGCCGCTCAATGCAGGATATGGTTCAGGAACTTCCTTGCTTTCATCATTATTTCTAATTGAGCCGATAACCGTGCTTGCTTATTTGCTTGTATTTTTGGTTTTGCTCCCCGGAATGCTGATATCTCCGATATTTTCAAAAAATAAACAATATTTGTTTCAGTTCGTTCTTCTTGCACTTGCTTACCTATTCCTTGCTTCCAGATTCACAAGTTTTACGGCATACGAATTTTCAATTGAAAACCTTTTCACCTCTCGACTTAGGTATGTTGTTCCGTTGATTGGCATTTTTCTGATTTCTTATTCAGGAATGCTTGATAATTTTTTAAGCAAAATAAAAATTGATAGGAAAATGTTTTTTGCAGGTGCGTTCATTCTCCTTGTTGTAGGCGGAGCATATGCATCCTATTCACATTCAAAATTCTTGAACTCCAGAGCGGAGACCCGTGACCAAATACAACAAAACATTCCAGAGGGTTCTCTCATAATCGGAAGTTCTGATGACTGCATGTTTTCACTTACTCCGGAGCTTGAGCGGAGAAGCTATTTGAACATTATGCAGGGGCTCGATATTCCGCGTGAACCCGAGATTAATTTCTGGCAAAGGCTGAACGGAGCATATATTATACAGCTTAGTTATTCCAAAAAGGAAGGGGCGAGGCAACAAGTAATAGATGCGGAAAGGAAGGCAATGGAAGAATTTGTAAAGCAAAATTCAGTGCAGTTACAACTTATATTTGAAACCGCTTCCCCGAATTCACTGAAAATATACAAATGGATTGGTTGAATACAAATGCCAAAAATTTCAGTAGTGATAGTCAGCAGAGAAAAAATTGATCTTCTGGGCAAAGCAATTGATTCTGTAATAGATCAATCACTTAGCGGCAAGGACTATGAAATAATCATTGTCGATGACGGTTCGGATAAAGACAATTATGAAAAACTTATACTTGAAAAAAAGAAAAAATTTCCAAATATCAAAGTTGTAAAGCAGGGAAAAAAAAGTCTTGCAGCAGGGCGCAATTTGGGAACACGCGAAGCAAAATCAGAAATAATTGCCTTTACCGATAATGACTGTCTTGTCGATAAAAACTGGCTAAAGGAAATTCTTGATGCATTTTCTGAAAAAGAGGTAATTGGTGTTGAGGGAAAAATAGTTACCGATACTCCGCGCGGGCTTTTCACAAACGCCCCTGAAAATCTTTCAGGCAAAAAATTCATCGGGGCGAATTCAGCTTACCAAAAAGAAATTATTGAAAAAGCAGGTTACTATAACGAAGGTATGAAATTCTGGCGCGAGGATTCGGAATTTGCTTTCCGCGCAATGCAATTTGGGAAAATAAAGTTTGCGGAAAAAACAATTGTTTATCATCCTCTCCGCAAAGACCCGCCGGAATCCGTTTTTCGGTACTTGTTCTTTTTGCGAAATGAATGGATATGCTTTTTCAAACAGCCATTAAAATATTTACGCTATTTTAGAGATGAAGTGGTGAGAGATATACTAAAAATTATTGTATTTTATGCAACTACTTTCGGCATAATATTTGGTATTTTAATTAACAATCCGCTATTCTCACTTTTTTTTATTATTCTAATTTCAGCACTTGGGTTTATATTATTTTATATTTCTGAACACAAAAAACAAATTTTCTCTGCTCCGTTAAAAGAAAAACTGTTATTTGGTTTTTATACATGGATCAAATATCTTGCCTATCCGATATTTGCGGTTTACGGATTTGCCGATGCGCTTCTATTTTTGCTCGCGGAAAAGGTGAGAAAATGAAACTATTCCTGTCTCACGCAGGCCTTAGCGAAGTTGCGGGAGGTGTTGAACGTTATGCTCATTACCTTTCAACTGTTTTTCCGGACTTATTGAAACTTGATTATCATTCATTACAAAACGAACTTGGGGATTCCAAGTTTTTTCCGTTAAAAGAGCCTTTGCGTGCAAAAAAACTTGGAGAATATGTTTCAAAGAATTATTCAAATGTGGAAACGGTTTTTACTAATGGGATGTTTTGTTGGAACCTCCCTCAAAAGGCACAAATAAACATTTGCCATGGTTCTTATGCGGCTTTTGCTGAAAAAGCTGTTTCCAAAACTAATCCTGATTATTATCGGCTTAAATACTTGTACAATTTTTTTGAGAGAAAATCAGCGCAAAACTCTTTGAAAATTGTTTCAAATTCAAAACAAACCTCTTTAAATGTACAAAAATTTTTTGATTTAGATTCAAAAATAATTTACCCTCCTGTGGACACTGAATTATTTAAACCGCTTAACCTAGAAAAATCAAAGGAAAAACTTGATTGGTCCGGAGTCAATGTTCTCTTTGTTGGGAGGCCTGAATATGCAAAAGGCTTTGATTTGGTGGAAAAACTTGCCTCCAAATTTAGTGAAATAAATTTTAAATGCATTCTATCAAGGCCCTATATTTCCAAATTGAAAAATCTTGAAGTCATAATGAAAAAAAAACATTCAGAGCTTCCACTCTACTATAATTCAAGTGATCTAATTGTTTTTCCTTCAAGGTTTGAGGGTTTTGGCTTTGTAACGGTTGAAGCGCTTGCTTGCAACAAAAAGGTTGTTGCACTTAATACAGGTGTTTCCTCTGAAATAAATAGTGAGAACCTTTTTTTGTGTGAAGAAAATGCGTTGGAGAGTGTTTTCTTGAATGCTATTAAATCTGAAGAGAAGGATTCAATGGGTTTAGTAAAAAAACTTTTTTCGGTTGATGCTTTTTCAAAACAATGGAAAGCGCTTGTAAATGAACTATAATTGAACCATACAAAATTTAAAAACTAATACAATAATATGATCAAGGAAAAAGGTGATTTTGAGTGAAAATAATTGTTAAACAAGAAAACTTTGCGTTAAACGAACTCAAAAAATTGGCTGAGTCTTGCTTGTCAAAATACAAGTTGCCTGTAAAGAAAGCAATTGAAAGAGCAAAAAGAAAGGATTTTACTCTCCTTTTTGCTTTCAATGGCAAAAAAAGAATCGGCTTTATTGCTGGTTATGCTGAGAAAAGAAAAATGCACATTTGGCTTTTTGGTGTTTTGAAAAAAAATAGGGGAAAAGGCATTGGCTCAAAATTATTGAATCGCTTCCACTCGATTTCACTGAAAAAAGATTATAAATCTGTGACCACAATTACTTTTAACAAGTACAAGGAAAAACTGATCCTTTCGCTTAAACACGGCTACAGGATCACGGGCTTAAAGCACATTCATGCAAAAAATGATGACACAATATTTTTGGAAAAGGTGCTGAAAAAATGAACAAAATCCGTGTTGGCCTGATCGGGTGCGGTGCTATTTCCCCAAGGCACTTTGAGGCAATAAAACAGATTCCCGAATTTGAATTGAAGGCGGTTTCCGACATTGATAAAAATGCCGCGAAAAAAGCCGGGCTTGAGCAAAAAGTTGATTACTATGCCGACAACAAAAAAATTTTTGAGAGAAAAGACATTGATTTGGTCAGCGTTTGCACCCCGATCTCAACGCACACCGACATTTCAATCCAGGCCCTGAAGGCCGGAAAGTATGTCCTGACAGAAAAGCCGGTTGGAATCACTCTTGAATCAATTGACCGGTTAATTGAAACCGGAAAAAAAACCGGGAAAAAGATTTTTGTAGTGCACCAGGTTAGATACAATCCGAGCGTTTATGCTTTAAAGAACGCGATTGATTCTGGAATGCTTGGAAAAATCCTTGCGTGCAACCTTGTCGTAAGATGGTTCAGGCCGGAAGAGTACTTCAGTGAAAAGTGGTACGGAGACAAAAAGACCGCCGGCGGGACACTTTTGAATCAGGGCATTCATTACATTGACATAATGCAATGGCTCGTGGGCGATGCAAAGGAGGTTGTGGGTGTTGCGGGCCATCTCCGTTATCCGAAAGTTGAGGTCGAGGATTATGCTTCCGCATTGATCTGGTTCAAGAATGGTGCGCTCGGGCAAATGGAAATCAATGTGCTCACTTATGACAGGAACTTTGAATGTTCATTCACTGTAATGGGCTCGAAAGGAACAATAAAGCTCGGGGGGAAGGCACTGCAGACAATTGATTATTGGAACGTGGAGGGTCATGAAAAGCCCGTTGTACCCGAGGGTCTGCCGCCGAATGTTTACGCAAAGGGGCTTTACGAGGGCTCCGTTCCAAACCATGGAGACGTGTACAAAGCGATTTTGCATGATTTGAACAATTCAAGCAAAATGGACATGACAGCTGTTGAAGCAAGAAAATCAGTTGAGCTCGCGCTCGCAATTTATGATTCAAATTCCAGGAACGGAGCAAGGGTAAAGCTTCCGCTAAAATAATTAATTCCTTTTCGCATTCCTGCGCTGCTCCTTCCTGTGGAAAAACAAGTGCAAAAAACCAACTACATTGTAATACGCGAGCTTGGGAACAAGCAGTAAAAAATTTTGTTTCACCCGGAATTCTTTCGGGTATTTCCCAAAAAAAGGCAGAACAGGAAAAGGAATTTTCCACAGG
>Ga0209542_10021029_pt1 | contig 10262 bp, 9 predicted proteins | sample RifCSPhighO2_01_FD_184028 | JGI IMG/M metagenome (GOLD analysis project Ga0209542, IMG submission 184028) | Soil microbial communities from Rifle, Colorado - Rifle CSP2_plank highO2_0.1 (SPAdes) (version 2) | ecosystem: Environmental > Terrestrial > Deep subsurface > Rock core/Sediment ...
CTACAGCTTGGGCAAGCCCCGCGCCAAGTGGCCCCGAGCTCGTCTCAAGCAAAGGTAAATATTCGCGGTGTGGATGGCCTTGCAATCGCGAGCCGAATTTGCGGAGCGTTTTGAGTTCGTCTAGAGGAATATATCCCGCATGCGCGAGCGTCGCATAATACACAGGGCAAATGTGTCCGTTTGATAGCACCAATCTATCCCGCTCCGGCCACGCTGGATTCTTGGAATCGTGTTTTAAAATATGGAAAAATAGCGCGGTAAAGACATCCGCCATGCCGAGGGGCCCTGCAGTGTGCCCGCTTTTCGCTTCCAAAAGCATCTCAATGATTGACTCGCGGATATTGTTGGCGGTCTCTTCCAGGAATTTTATTTTTTCTGGGGTCAGTGATTCCATTTTTTATTTTACTTTAAATTCTGGAATATCTTCCTTAAAATTTTCATACAATCCGAATTCTTTTTTCATATGTTCATACAAATTATTCTTGAAATTTGTTAGAAACTCGTCTTTATCAAATTTTATTTCTGCTGCTCTTTTTTTCATTGCTTCTCTCCCAGGAATAATGTCATCTGGATTGCCTCGCATACCAGTAGTGCGCGATATAATTACGCCATCATTTATACTCTCTTCAATGCCAGGAATCTCGGCATGTTCTTTAGCTTCAAATGTCTTGTATACCTCCTCGGCAATTGTCTTTGAAACAAGCATCCAGAGCTCATTTATCATCTCGCTCGTAAGCTTGGTTCTTTGCGGATCAAATTTCTTAAATCCTCTTTGGCCTATACCCAGACCTTCTTCAAATAATTTTTTTGATATATCAAATGATAGCTTAGAGATGAAATCTGATATATTCCACCCTGGATAATTGAACGGAACTACAACATATTCCTCACTTCCCATCATTTTCTGCAAAGTTTTCAAGAGAAGACTTTTTATATGGTCCTCACCTGCAATGTTGTATAAAGTCGGTCCTTTCATATTTTCTATTATACCAGAGTCCGAAGTTCCCTAATCTCCTCCATCGGATTTTTGCTTTCAAGGACATCATGTCCAACGACAATCTTAGTGGCTCCCGCATCTACTACAAGCGCAGCCGTTTCTTGATTCATCCCCCCGTCTACCGCTATCGGCATATTCGGCAATTCCCTCTTTATCCACTTTATCTGCTCTATGACGCGCGGGTCAAACGGCTGACCTTGAAAGCCAATTTTGGCGATGCCCATGCATTGCACGAAATCCGCAAATGGTAGGAATTCCTTTATGAGCTTCTCATCCGCGTCTTGATTGAACGCGATGCCCACTTCCACAATGCCTTCTGTGCGAAGCTGGTCTAAAAGTAGTTGGTCATTATCCAAATTTATTGACTCGGCGTGAAGTATGATTTTAGAAGCTCCAGCGCGGATTAAATCTGGGATGAGAGAGAATGGGTCAGAAACCATAAGGTCAAACTCAAATTCGAAATCCTCCCAATGCGGCATACCTCGCTCTTCTCTCACAATTGCTTCAAAATTCTTGTCTTCTTTGTAAAGCGGCCAAGAAGCATCTCCAGCGAATTTGCCGTCTGTGATATCTATTTGGACAGATGGAGCCGCCCCCTTCAAAAATTCGAGCTTCTCCTCAAGCTCTGCAAATGTCTTTGGCAAAATCGCTGGTACGACTTCTAACATAGTTTCTAGTTATTAGACTCTAGCTACTAGCAAATCCTTATCGACCTTGGTAATCAAACCATTAAGCATTTTCATCACTTCTAACAATAAATCATCTGCACTTGAAGAATCAAGAGACAATTTGTTGAATAATTTTTTTGATAATTCAATTTGTGTCTCTAATTCGCCTCCAGATCCGAATGAGACAAACAAAAACTGCCGTAATTCCTTTGGAGATCTTCTTAACACCCCTTCAGCAATGTTAGACGGAATAGATACGGCTGATCTCCGCATCTGCGAAACTATTCCATATTGCTCCTGTTTTGGATACTTACTTGTGAGAATATATACAAATTCAGCGAGTTGCATAGATTTTTGCCAAACGATTAATTGTTTATAATCTGACAACATTTTACTAGAGTCTAGAAACTAGTTACTAGTTACTAGTTACTTGTATATTATTCTTTCTATTTTTTTAATCCTGCGAATGTGGCGTTCATCTCCAGAAAATGGCGTTGTTAGCCAGAGCTTTACGGCTTCTTTTGCTTTCTCTTCATCCACAAATCGCGCTCCGATAGAAAGGATGTTGGCGTCATTATGCTCGCGAGAGAGCTTTATAATCTCTATACTCTCGCCGTACCACGCCACGGCGCGGACATTCGGGAATCTGTTGGCCACGACGGCTTCACCAACCCCCGAGCCGCCGAGAATTATACCTTTCGCTTCTTTGTCTTTGGACACTGCACTCGCCGCAAGAGCGATGAAATCCGGATAATCATCCTCCGGATTATTCACGAAATCCCCCTTATCTTCCGTCTCATAGCCGAGCGATTCCACAAATGAAATCAGTTTGTGCCTTAATTCAAATCCAGCATGATCCGAAGCAAAATATATTTTCATAAGTGTTTATATAATATCATCAAATAGGTACTTGTAATATTTACGCTATATGATAGTCTTATAGTACAAATGGCTTCGGCCCTCCCCGAAAGGGGTATAAATGGAAGGCTCAGGCAAGCAATTGTTTGAGCTTTTCTTTTACCTCCCCAAAGTCCTTTATGGTCATATCTCCAATTTTGTATTGTAATCTTTTGCAATCAATTAGGCGGATCTGGGAAAGTATGGCAGTGCTCGCCTCTCTACCAAAAGAAAACATAAAATAGTATTTCCCTTTCTTTTGATTCTTTGTGAGTGGTATACACCATAATACTTCATTGTTAAATTTCTTAAGAATAATTACCGGGCGTAAAAATTGATCACCTCGCCCATCTTGCTCAAAGCCGATATTCATACCGATAGAGGCAAACCAGACCTCGCGCTCATGAAAAAACGCCCGCACTTTGTTTTCATGCAGGTCGCTTTTTTCAGTATGCCATTCTTTGAAATCTTTGTTCATCTCAATTCAAATCCAGCATGATCCGAAGCAAAATATATTTTCATAACTATGTATACCTCGGGGCTTCTGGCTTTTGGGCAGATACAGGCGTCTTGCCGGCTTTGAGGACATGCATTACGAGTGCGTGGGTGTACCCTATCTCATTGTCATACCAAGAGCAGACTTTTACCAAATTGCCGTCCACTACCTTTGTGAGATTCAAATCTGCAATGGAAGCGAACGGACATCCTACTATATCAGACGATACTAATGCTTCTTTTGTAACAGTGAAAATATCTTTCCACCTTTCTTCTTTAGCTGCTTTTTCAAGAATTTCGTTTACCTCATCCTTTGTCGTCGGCCTCTTGGAGATAAACACCATATCAGATATGGAGCCCGCAATGACAGGCACGCGGAATGAAATGCCGTCAAATTTGCCCGCAAGCTGTGGCAGAGCTTTGGTGACGGCTATTGCCGCTCCAGTGGAAGTCGGCACTATATTTTGTGCCGCAGCGCGGCCTTCCTTCCAATCCTTTTTGTTTGGAGCATCCACGAGCGATTGGCTTGCAGTGTATCCGTGCACGGTAGAGAGGAGCGCCTTTTCAATGCCAATCGCTTCGTCAAGAATTTGCATCACAGGGCTTGCGGAATTTGTCGTGCAAGATGCGTTGGAAGTAATCGGGCAAAGCGCGAAATCCTTTTCGTTGATGCCCATCAAAATCGTGGGAGTGGCGGGCGAGCCGGCTTCGTCTTTGGCGGGAGCTGTGATAACGACGCGCTTCGCACCAGCTCTGATATGAGGCATTGCTTTGGAGTAGCTCGTGAAAAATCCTGTAGATTCCACCACAACATCAATATTGAGCGCCTTCCATGGAAGCTTGGCGGGCTCTTTCTCGCTATAAAATGCCACCTTCTTTCCGCCGATAGTAAGCGACTTTTTGTCTGGAGCCACTTCAATAGCATATCCGGCTTTGCCGTATGCGCTGTCGTATTTCATCAGATACGCGATATTCTCAATATCGCCCAAGTCGTTTAGCGCGACGATGTCTATTTCATCAAAACCTTGCGCAACTTTATAAAAAGCCCGCCCAATCCTCCCCGCCCCATTTATCGCCACCTGTATTTTGTTCATCCCACTAATTATATCAGAAAAAAATAAAATCAGCTTTCCACTATCATCAATCAAAAATCCGTCAAGCTACCACGTTGACGGATTTTATTAGAAGAAAATCGGAGCCGTTTAGAGGCAGTTAAGATTTTGGGCTTGCGGACTAGCTCCTGTCAGAGGGTGAGGGTAAGTGTAGGGAGCATAGCCGGGTTTGCAGGCGTTGTTTATAAAGTGCGTGCCCTCGACGATAGACTTACTCGCATTGTTGAATACTATACCCTTTTGTGCCCCAAGATTATTATTCCACTGATACCAAGGCGAGTTCACTTGATTGTTCCAGCCGGGAGGGCGGGCGGGTGTTGCACCGTCAGGCACTGAACTTCCGCCCGTCCGACCAATTTGGTCCATCCCGTGAGTGACCTTATTGATTTCAAATGTATCACCCACCGCAAAATTTAGTGCGCGAGATCCACCAAAAAGGCTACCCGAAAAAGTCAGAGTGTTGCTGGTGTTGCTTTTGATTTCAGAGAAATGATTCCCTGCAACCGCTTTAATAACACCAGTAGCCGGAGTAGTCGGACGAGGCTCACCAAGATTAGCAGAAAAAGTATTGCCATCTATGACAGTAATTCCATTGTAGCCGGCATTATATTCCTGCTGATCCGCACCAAAAAGAGACACCGATGCGCCATTTGAAAACCCGTGGCTGAGGGCAGTGACTGTAATGACGCTTCCATTTCTATTCACGCTCGTGACTGCCCTGCCGCTCGTCTTGCGAATAGTATTGCCCTCCCATTGGTTTGGCGACCAATTAGTGCCATTTACTGTGACAGTGAGATTGCTGGCGTTCGTTACCGTACCAGTGTATAAGCCTGGATTATTCACATCCCAAGGATTTCTTCCGTCTGCGCCTCCAATAGGCTGAAAGAGGCTGTCGCTCATCCTGTTGTGTAGTAGAGCTAGGGGCGCGTTAGTCCCCTGCGTATTTAATATTGTATTCCCGTATACCAATCCGGAGCCGCCACGGAAATATGTCACGAGTCCCATCACATTGCTCTGGTCAAATGTGTTGTTATAGACCTCCACCGCATGAGTGGACCTTTCGTATTGAGCTTCAGACCCGTGCCCCTCAACATATCCACGCACGACAGTGTTGTTGCGGAACACGTACCGCCCACCCGCTTGCGCATCAATGAGTGAGGTGTAGTAGACGAGGCTTGTGCCGGTGATTGTGTTGTCTTCAAAGAAGAAAGAGTTTTCACTTCCAAAATCAGGACCTGCGTTGTCCCATATTCCATTGCCGCCAGTTCTTCCATCCCAATTACTGTTCTTGACATGCGCCAAAGTGTTCCTGCCGGCGCGACCGAGTAAAATGTTGTGATCAAATACACCAAGCGCGGTATTAATCCGAATAGCGCTGCTATACAGATTGTCAAACTTAGAGTGGTCAAAACGAAATCGGCGGCTGTCGATATTGGAGCCGAAGAGATCTACTGTCGGACCAGCCGAGATTGTAGCGCCGACTTGGAACTCAATACCTGTGATGCGTGTGGTTTTGTTTGCCACTAGGGTCACACTGAAGAGGCTCTGTGGTCCAGATGAAATGCTGTCTTTGATAATAGTCTGACCGATTCCGGCACCTTGGAATGTGACGGCTTTGGTGACGGCGAGTTGGGATGTCCATTCAACTGTGCCGGCGGGAATGACTATTGTGTCTCCATCAACCGCAGCCGCATAGGCAATACCTACATCTGCTCTGGATGGGCTTACAGCTGTGATTGTATTTCCCGTCTGTGTAGCTACTTTTGTAAGAAAATCCTCAGCCACATATCCGTCTGGTACAGAGTCAAAATTGACATTCCACCAATATAGACTGTCTACGTAAGCGCTGCCTCCTATGATAGAGCCTTGATCGTTTGTGGTGTGAGTACCTAGTACTGTTGTTCCTGTAGTACCTGGGTTGTTCCTTGTGTTTACTCCTGTGGTATTTACGTAGACTCTGTTGTTTGTGATGAATTTAGTTGAGGAGGGGGTAGTGATTGGCTGGCTGCATGATGCTGTGGTGCCTCCGTTTGTACCTATACAAGACCAGAGACGGTTAGTAGCGGTATCTGTGGCATCAGAAAAAGTGCCGGTGGTACAGGTGTTTAGTATAGTGGAGCATGAGCCGTTTATAGGTGTTGGAACAGTGGCGTTGAAGATAGCTGTGACACTCGTATTAGAAGAGATCACGAGTGTACATGTACCTGTGCCAGAGCATCCTCCTCCGCTCCATCCTGTGAAGGTGGAGCCAGTAGATGGTGTGGCTGTCAATGTGACTGAGGTACCATTGTTGAGTGTTACCTGACAATTTGTGCCACAGGATATTCCGCTTCCTGAAACGGTGCCTGCACCAGATTTGGTGATGGTGAGAGTGGAGTTTAGGATTGTTGGAGGAGTGGAATCCCAAGGACGAGGTTGGACATTAAGTGGAAGAGGTCCTCCTCCCACCTGGTGAAATTTAGAGCTAATCTCGATTTTAGATGGACCGGCTTTCGTACTCTGACGAATGACAAAGTGTCTAGAGAGAACAGTTGTACCTGACATAACGGGGAAACTCGTTTGTGATTGCTTCCAAGTACCATTGGTCAAGACAAAGTATATTTTGTCTGCGGAGTTTGTAGGGAGAGGTTTTGGATCTACGAAAGTTAAGATTTGGGCTCTTCTTGTGGTGCCAAGGTTGTTTGATGAAGTGAAATCTCCCGAATATCTAATATCGTTTAAAGTAGCAGTCTGACCATCTTCCACTACAAAGAAGTGATCCTTGTTGGGAGCTAGATCGTAGTATGAGACAGAAGATGTAGTGCCTCCACCTCCTCCTAGAGCATAGACCTCAGATACTTCACTGGCACTAAGAGCTCTGTTGTATACACGGACATCGTCTACGGAGCCGGTCAGAAAGTCGCTTTGAGCTCCAGAACTTTCATTGAACAACGAACCGATAGTGAAAGGACGGGAACTCGTGAGGCTACCATAGCCTGTGATGTCTGTAGGAGCTGTATTTTGTTGGCCATCTTCATAGAGTCTCAAGCTGGTGCCTTCCCTTACTAGAGTCACATGGTGCCATGTGTTGTCGTTCAGGGCTGCAGAAGAGCAGACGAACTTCTTCACAGAGTCGTCGTCAATCTCTCCTTTGATTTTGCCTCCACAATCTGATGAAACACCTACGAAGTATCTCTTACCGAGAGCGTATGTTCCTCCCTTACCGGCTATGGTATTTGCGATGTCACTTGTTTTAAACCAAGCACTAAGAGAGAAGTCGCCCGAGCCCATATCCAGACCACTTCCTGCGTCTATATAGTCGCTTCCGCCAAGAGATATAGCTTGTCCAATTTTCCCTCCTGTATATGTAAGGCCTCCTACTGCCGTTCCATTATTGCCTCCTGCGGAGTCATTGGCATTGCCGTCTAGAGTATAGAGAGCTACTAAGCCTGAGCCTGATCCAGATATAGCTGCAAACTGTGAAGATGGTCCGGGGATAGGAGATTTGTTTTGTAATACAAAGACAAAGGCAATGAGTGAGACGGCGAGGATGGATCCTATGATAGCTTTTCTCATGTACTTAGATTATACCAGAGAAATCAGGGTGTCTATTATCACCTGTGGACTATACGAGCCGCCGGTTTCTTTCATCGCTTTGCCGACGAGAGAATTGAGCACAGCTTCTTTGCCTGCTTTGTAATCCGCGATAATCGCGGGATTATCCGCGACAATCTTCTTGAGAACTTTTTTCAATGCTTCCGGGTCGTTCTTTAAAATCCATCCCTTTTCTTCCGCAATGATCTGCGGCTCTCCGCCGTCTTTGAAAAGGATAGTCAGCGTGTCCTTAGCACCACGGGAAGAAAGTTTGCCATCCTTGATCATGAGCACGAGCTTCCCAAACGAGCTCGGATACAGGTGCCCTGGGATTTCAGCTAGGTCTTGCCTAGCGGAGAGATTTTTCATAAGGCCTGCAAGGTCCGATACAATGTAGTTTGCCGCGAGCGAGACGCATGTCTTATCATCGCAGAAATTCTCTATGGCGCTTTCAAAAAATTTCGCAAGAGATATATTGCCGACGAAGAATTCTATATCTTCCGGTTTGATGCCATATTCTCTTGCATATCTCTTTCTTTTTTCTTCCGGAAGCTCCGGCATTTCTTTTTTCAAAACATCCGGCGCAAATTCTGGGATTTGCGAGAGGAACAATTTTGGGATATCCGGCTCGGGGAAATATCGGTAATCGTGGCTATCTTCTTTCGTCCTCTGGCTAAACGTCTTCCCAGTATTCTCATCAAATCCTCTCGTCTCTTGTGCGATTGCCGCTCCGCTTTCCAAAAGCCCGACATGCCTTTCTATTTCATAAGCAATAGCGCGCTCTACGGATTTGAAGGAATTGAGATTTTTAACCTCTACTTTCGTCCCTAGGGGAGATTTACGCTGATTACCAGAAAGATTTTCGCGGATAAGAGTAGACGATTCATCAGTGTCTTTATCCCGGATAGAATCAAAAACAAGCCGATCTATTTTCAATTTATCAGACCCGAAATTAACAAGCAAAACCAGCTTGTAATCCGATCCTCTAAGATAATGCAGAATTTGTTTCCTTTCGATTTCTCCGATAAAAGGTAAGGCTTTTGTCTCAATAATTATCTTCCCATCTACAATAAAATCAGGTCGGTAGGTTCCAACTTTTTTATCTTCATATATGACATCGATATTTTTTTCTCTCTCATATAGTATATTGTTTTTCTTGAGTCCTTCTTCTAAAGCATTTTGATATATAGATTCTTTGTGGACAAACCCTAAATTGTTATAAACATCAAAAACAATTCCCCTGATTTTATAGGTCAGATCCTCGTATAATAATCCGCGAGAATCAGTTGTTTTGTTATCCGCGTTAATCTTCGCAACGGAAATGTTTGCTTCCACACGCATCTGGCCCTTCTCCATATTGGCGTCAGACGCGCCCAGATATCGCAGTATTAATTGCAATTCTTTGGCGAAGCTCGCGGCTTCCTCCGCAGAATGTATCACGGGCTCCGTCACAAGCTCCATCAAAGGAAGCGATGAGCGGTTGAAATTCACCAAGGACACGGATTTGCGCTGATTGTTATCTGCGGATATCCGCTGATTTTCATCAGTGTGTATCAGCGTACCGGTGTCTTCCTCTAAGTGAATTCTGGTCAATTTTACCCCCCTAATCTTGCCGCCTTTTATCAGAGGGAATTTATATTGGCTTATCTGATAGCCCTTCGGGATATCGGGATAGAAATAATTCTTGCGGTCAAATTCTGTAAAGTCCGCTATCTCGCCTCCCGCCGCAAGCCCTACCTTGAGCACATGCTTCACTGCCTCTTTATTCGGCACAGGCAAAGTGCCCGGATGGCCCATACAAATCGGGCAGACATTCACATTCGGAGCTTTCTCATCCGAATCGTTAGCACACCCACAAAACATCTTGGAGAGAGTTTTTAATTCAGCGTGTATTTCAAGCCCAATTGTAGGAATATAATCCTTCACCCGATTATCCTATCACAAAGGAGATTTTTATTTCTATTCGCTATAAACCTTGCTTGAGAGTAGCGAGAGCAATTCCTTGACTCGTTTCTGCCCGTCTGCTTCTGTCTTGGACTCGAGGAAGCTATTCCATACTCCTATGATAGCTTTATCCCCCGTATCATTGACGCTGTTTTGAAGCAGGACTCGAGTGTTGAAATCCACTTCGCCGTTGGCCTGGAGCACTTTGTCGATAAAGAGCTTTTGAAAAGCGAGTATCTTTTTGTTTTGCGTAATCGCCGACAGCTCGGAGTGCGCTTTTGAGAGCGCGCTTTTCTTTTCAAAATACCCGACGCCCCAAGCGATATTTGAGGCGATTATAATGATAACGAGAATCAGCGTGATTTTATTTGATGGGTGCATAAAATTATGTTAATTTTTTCTTGCGCTCAAAGCGACGGGTGATGTATATCGCAAAGATAATCAGGATGACCCCTATTTTCCAATCAAGTAAATTATACAGCCACCCGTTCTTTTTGACCAATTCAATATTCTGGTGCACCGGATTGCCTTCTTTGACCGCAAACGGCTCGCCTTTATAGAAATTATGCCAGCTTG
>Ga0209542_10021030_pt1 | contig 10261 bp, 11 predicted proteins | sample RifCSPhighO2_01_FD_184028 | JGI IMG/M metagenome (GOLD analysis project Ga0209542, IMG submission 184028) | Soil microbial communities from Rifle, Colorado - Rifle CSP2_plank highO2_0.1 (SPAdes) (version 2) | ecosystem: Environmental > Terrestrial > Deep subsurface > Rock core/Sediment ...
GAGGTCGTAAATGGTTTCTTCGCTCGTTCCTCAACAATGCGTTTCGCGATGCGCCGGGAATAGCGTTCCTCGCCCCATCCAAAGATGATGTCGGCGATAGAAGATTCTCCCCACGTATTGACGATGGTCGCTGCGGTCAAGGTGTCCTCTTTCACGGATGACGTGAAAGTCATATGAAGAGGCTCGTTTGCCAAGAACGAAAATCCTCTTCCGGAGTCGAGCTGATATGAGCTCCACCCAAGGTCGAAGAAGGCCTTCGTTATCTCTTGCACGCCGATACGTTCCAACTCTTTTGCAATATCGCGAAAATTGGCATTGACGAGATGCACGTTGGGTTTTGCGCCCCGCAAGGCTTCGCGCGCACGTTCTATTGCCTCGCTGTCGAGATCAAATCCGATGAAGAGGCCGTTTCCTCCGAGTCCCTTCACCAATTCCTCTGCGTGACCTGCGCCACCGAGCGTGGCGTCGACGACAACATCGCCCTCTTGTATCGCAAGATGTTCTACAACTTCGTGTAAAAGAACTGGCAGGTGCCTACTTTCTTTATTGGATGGCACCGGGCTGCCGGAGGATCGTGAGCGTCGCGTGCGCATGACGTTGTATATGATCCTCCAGCTGCCCAGTAACACCTCCTTACAGCGCACCGATCTCACCCAATTTACCTGCGAGAGCGTCGGCTTGCTTTTCTATCCGCTGTTTGTATGCGCTCCACCGGCTCTCGTTCCAGATCTCGACCCGGTCGGATACTCCCGCGAACACGACCGTCTTTTTGAGGCCTGCGAATTCTTTCTGATGATCCGGAATGAGAATTCGTCCCATGCCGTCGACTTCCACTTCGGCGGCGCCGGAGAGAATGAATCGATTGAATCCACGAGCGTCGGGCTGGGCGAAGGAAAGCTCTTGCAGCTTTGCGGCCACTTTTTCCCACGCGGAACGCGAGTAGACGAAAAGACAGTTGTCCAAGCCGCGCGTCATAACGACCTTTTTTCCAAGGGCGACCCTGAACGCTTTCGGAAGCGACACTCGCTTCTTTTCATCGAGATTATGCACATACTCGCCGATGAACATACAAATCTACCGTTTGCCACTATTTCCCACTACTAATGAGTATATACCACTATATCCCACGGCAAGACACCTTTGCAAGCAAATGGGGACAACCGGAGGAGCGAGAAAACCTAGAGCGTACGCGAAAAATGTGCTAGTATAGCCTGCAAATGCTCAGGATATTCAAAGGAGCAACGCCTGAAGCGCTCGAAGAAATCGCCGAGGAAAAGCGCGTGCGGAAGACCGATAAATTCGTCCTCCTTTTTTCGATGGGCTCACAGTTCGACCACCTTATCGTGCAAAAGATCGCGAAACTCGGCGCGTTCTGTGTCGTCGCCGATCCCGCATCGGTAACCGCAGAGGACGTCACAAAAGCCGCACCCGCGGCGATCATCCTCTCCGGCGGACCTGCTTCCGTAGAGACGGAGCCGCCACCATTCGATGACAACATTTTCGATCTCGGAATTCCAACGCTTGGCGTATGTCTCGGATTTCAGATGTGGGCAAAACACGCAGGCGCGAAAGTCTCGCCGCAAGCAAAACGCGAATTCGGCGTGCATACATTTCGCATAACGAACGACTCGGTGCTTTTTGCCGGCATTCCGAAAGAAACGCAAGTGCTAGAAAGCCACGGCGATGCGATAAGCGATGCACCATTCGAAGTCTTGGGGGCAACGGACAATGCCGAAGTCGCTGCGGGACACAAAGACCACTTGTGGGGAGTGCAATTTCATCCCGAAGTTACAGACACCGTGGATGGTGAAAAAATGTACGACAACTTTTTAAACATCGCTGGCATTACCGAGCGGTTCCCTGCGCACAACGTGGCAGAGCAAAAAATAGCCGAGCTGACGAAAACCGTGAGCGGAAAAAAGGTCCTCGTTGCGCTCTCCGGCGGCTCCGACTCCTCCGTCGTTGCGTACCTTCTAAAAGAAGCCGGGGCTATTTTGAAAGGCGTCTATATTCGCGGTATTGATAGGCCCGATGACGAGGCTTATGTAAATAAATATTTTGCTGCGCCCTCCGAAGCCTCGGCGAAGGAGGGGGGGCATTGGATCGACGTCGAGATCGCCGATGCGACGGAACGTTTTCTCGCGGCGCTAAAAGGCAAAACTGGAATGCGCGACAAGCGTCTCGCTATGCGCGACGTATACAAAGACGTGCTCGAAGAAAAGATAAAGGAGTTCGGCGCGGAATTCGTCGCTCAGGGCACGCTGTATACCGACCTCCGGGAGAGCGGGCTCGGCCACGATACCGGGGCACGCATCGCAGAAATAAAGGTGCATCATAACACCGGAATAGAGTTCTCCGTCCCCGAGGTGCGGCCGCTTGAAACAGAGGTGAAGGATTCAGCGCGCTCCATCGGCCGCGATATCGGCGTGCCAGAAGACCTGCTCGTTCGACATCCCTTCCCCGGGCCGGGACTCGTGGTGCGTATTGAGGGCGAGGTGACGGCAGAAAAACTCGCGATTGCTCGAGCCGTAGACGGTATCTACATCGAAGAACTCCGGAAGTCAGACTTGTATAAAACCGTTTGGCAGGCGGGAGCGGTAATCACCCTCTCACAACATACGGAATCGAAGGGTGACGGCGCGGGCCTCGGCTCGGTGATCGCTCTTTGGGCCGTGTGGAGCGTCAACGGCTTCACCGCGCGCTTTGCGCAGCTCCCCTTTGAATTCCTCGACAAAGTCTCCCGCCGCATCACCAACGAAGTCCGAGAAGTCAGTGCGGTAGTTTACCGCATCTCCGACAAACCCCCCGCTACGATCGAGTGGGGTTGAACGATTTTGTAATACAGAACGTCTTTGTTAGGATGGCGAAGCGATACGGGCCTATAGTTCAGCGGTAGAATGCGTCCATGGCATGGACGAGGTCGGGGTTCGACTCCCCGTAGGTCCACCAAAGGCGACTTTTGAAGCTCAAACTCGCGATTGAGCGAGAAAATACAACCCAATTTCACGGTTCCAAAACCCGTATCTCGATCATAAGCGATTCCCTCTGGGAAGATGAGCTTTTGGAACCGGGCCCGCAAGGTTGGCACAAGGTTCAACCATTGCTTGGCTATATCGGTAATCGCTTGCTTCGCGTACGACAGTATCGTCTCCATGTCGTACTGATCGATCTTAGTTTCGCTGATGGCGATTTTCTCTACGGCAATGAGGTTCTCAATCTCTCCCATGCGCTCGCTGAACTGCTCCGGCGTGTATTCACGACGCTCGCGCATGTCGAAGATGTTTCTGCGACGATCCTCAAGCCCTTTCATTGTCTTCTCCCGCATTCTCGCATCGGCCTTGAGCGTGTCGATCTGGCTGGTCCACCGAGTGAGCACTACGTGCTCGAAGTACCTCAAGAACTTCTCCGTCGGAGTCACACGCTCTAGTAGTGCCGTGAAATCTGTTTCGATCTTCGCTTTCGCAACGGCCTTATTCTTTAATCGGCATTCGCGATTGTAGCAGTGATAGTACGAGTATCCGCTACGATTCCTGCCGCTCGACGTACTTCCTGTCAGGAAGCGTCCGCATGATGGGCAAATGACGAGCCGGCGCAACGGAAAGCGCGGATTGTTCCGATCACGAATGATTCGGGCGACACCTCCCGTCCGTATGAGGCGTATGGTGTGCATCTCATCGACCGAGATCATCGGCTTGTGTTGGCCTTTGATGTATCGCTCGCCGCCTAGCTCGGCCATCCATGGGTTAGGTAGAAGCCCCGCGTAGAACGCGATGCGCTCGCTCAAGAGGTGATCAGTGAATTGGTACGATGGCTTAATGCCCGTAAGCTTCTCGAATTCCGACTTCTCAAGCTCTCTCACGATGTCCGCCTGTGTGTAGACCTGGCGCACGAATCCTTTGAGCATTCGTTGCAGCAAAGGAAAGACGTTCTCATCAGGCTCGTCCGGTTTGGTTTTCTTTTCGCCCCGCAGTTTGTTGTGTGCGCATTTGTAACCCGCGGGCGGTTTCCATGGCCAGATGCCTTGTTGAAGGCGCGCGAACATTCCGTTGGTGCAGCGCTGCCGCCGGATTGCATTGTCGAATTCCGCGAAGCCGGCAAGCATGACCTCGAATAACTTCTCGGCCGGCTTATCTCCGATTGGTTCAGTCACGGAGAGAAGGTGTGTGCCGTAATCCATGAGGATTTTGCGCACCCCGAAATGGTCCTCGGTGTTGCGAGCGAAGCGATCCACCTTCCATACGACGAAGGCGTCAACCATTCCTTTGTTCTTACGACAGAACTCCAGCGCATCGAGTAGTATCTTCCTGTCGGCCGTCTTGGCAGATGCTCCCTCCTCACGGAATACATTCAGGACCGTGTAGCCGTTCTCCTCACAGTACTTTAGGCAGCGTTTCTCCTGGTCGTCGAGTGATGTGCCTTCGACCTGATCTGCAGAACTAACACGCACGTAAATTATTGCCTGCCGAGGTCGGCCCCCATTTGGTGAGCTTTCATTTTTCATAGTTCGTTTTGATTACATTGTAAGCCTCATATCGGAGAAAAGTTGTGCACATACCCCAGGTGAGTTTTGGAACCAGTTTTCAGTTTTCCAGCTTATATAGCATTGAAGAAGGCTTAGTAGCCTCTACGTGCACATCTCGTCGTCGCAACCCGCTTCCTCAAGGTCAAGCGGGAGGATTTTAGTGCTACGTTGAGCGAGCAGATTGATAATCGCTTTGCCTATGCAGGGACAACGAGTGATGCGTGCCAGGTCCTTCGTCACGATCACGTCGACCTTGTTTATTCGGCAACACTGGATCATCGCGACAAGGGAGGGGTTAAATGGACTCGTGTCGGATGCTTTCAAGTCCGTGAATATCTTAACTACCCCGATGCCATGCTTACGGCAGTACTTAATACATGCTTGGAGTTGCGCTTCCAGTCCCTCTTCCGTTTCAGATCTCGCGTAAATAACGCCCCCGCATCCAGTAGTGTTTTTCTTTACCATAGTGAACATTGTTATGCTTGTGTAATTAGAATGGCAGTGCTGATGGGTCAGACTCCTCGTCCGCGCTGTCAACTACATCGGTTTCCTCCGAGTACGAATCTCCGTTGCCCCCTTCTTCTTTAGAAAGACTATAGAAGTACGCACCGCGTGCGCGACGTCCCTTTTTCAATTCGCCGGAGTCTTCCATCAACTTCAATGCCTCGGTGATCATTCCCTTGGTCGCGTCTACCTCCTCTCGAAGAGTCTTAAGCGGCAGTGGTTCTGCAGACGCGGCAAGAACCGCCTTTACCTCATCAGTCACTTCCGCGATCCTCTCCTGCCTGCTCGTATCTTCTCCCTGGTATTCGAAGGCTATCGTGCCGTTCTCCAAGGTGACGAGCGAGGCGATGAATGGCTGGAGCTGTTCCTGAACACGAAGTTTGTTTTGCGACACTTTTATGCTCGTGTCGTAATCTTTCCTATCGATCGCAAGGTGGCAGTCGAGGCTCGCAAAGATGTCGCTCGACCCGCGCACGTTCTGGCTTGAGTTTTTCCGCTTGAACCCCTGTTCTTTTTTGTGATGGTGAATTACAACCACTGCTCGGTCGTCTGCAACTAATCCTCGGATTGCATTCATTACCTTTGACATCTCGGTTGAGCTGTTCTCCTCCTTGCTGTGGAAGCGTACCAACGAATCGAGCACCAAAAGCGCGGGACGCTCTTTGTCGAGCACCTCCTTCAGTGCTGTACAGTACTTTTCTATATCGAGCTTGACACCCTGCTGAGAAAGAATTTTGAGGTCGTTCGTCTCCGCGACCCCCATTGCCTCGAAGCGTTTGCGCAGGATGAACAAGCGATGATTCTCCTCATCTATGACGAGTACCTTACCCTTTGTAGTCGGGAAGTGCCCCAAGAATGGTTCTCCAGACACAACGCTACCCGCAAGGGAGCAACTCAAAAACGTCTTGTACGCATTTGAATCGCCGGTAATCGCGGTAACGGCTCCCAGCGGAATGAGATCCTTTGCGAGCCATTGCACTTCGGGCATCGGCTCTTTATAGAGATCTGCGAGTGTCACAGGCGAAAGTACAATCGCTTGTCCTTCTTCGACGGCCATTTCTCGTTCGATATCGTCGATTATGTGCATCGGGTCGTCCGGATGACGGAATCCAGATGATCTTTTAGACATAGGCGTTCAAACGTTGCACAGCCTCGATGAATGAGAGGTGGTGTACCCTTTCGATTAACGTGATGGCGTCGCCGTGTGCGCTGCAGCCGAAGCAATGGAAGTGATTGTCACCGTATACGGCAAGACTCGGCGTTTTGTCCGGATGGATCGGGCACTTTGCCATGACGAATTTGCTACCTGGCCGTGCCTTGATGCCCAGAATTGAAGTTATCGGTACTTCTCGTGCCCTGATAATGTCTTCCTCGGTAACTCGTTTTGATGTCGCGCCTGCTCTCTTGCCGGAAGCAAGGATGATCTGACGTTTGAGCCGCGCTATATCCTCCACAACCTTGGATAGATGAACCCCTTCGTTAACGAGGATAGTGAGCCGCGTGCGCAGTTTCTCTGTAGAACTGGCATCCTTGACGGCACAGAGCTTATCTTTGATTCTCTTTTTGAGCGCCACAGCGTCTTCCTGACGGTCGCGCAGTATCTTCGGCAGATACGTTTTGACTTCGGGAAAGAGCTTGAGCCATTCATTTTCCGTCGTTGCTAATATCGCGTCGCGCATTTCTCTTGCAGCGCATTCTTCATCGAAGAGAACGAGTTCAAACTCTAAGTCCTCTTCACGTTCAGTGGTTTGCATGCTTTTTGTTTTGCTCCTCGAACCACCCTTCGACGACGATCTCAGCGAGTAGATCGCAGGTATCGCGAATTTCCTCGAGCTCCGCGTCCGTGAGGCCGAGTCCTGCGAGCATCTCCTTCGTCTTTTCGATTGGTGTCATAGGGCGCATTGCGGCGTTACTGATAATTGTTTGTGCCGCTTACCCTAAGGGAGGAAAAATCACGTGAACGAAAAAAGCCGGACATAATCCGGCTCTTTTTCTAGCGGTACTTATTTATGCGAATGATCGTGAATTCACGATACCTCCTCCGTTTCGGAAACGGGGGGAGTGAGCTCTATTCTTATTTTGTATCCGCCTTCTTCGCGGGGAGGATAAAAGGGGTCGTCATTGAGCCCAAACACCTGCTTGAGCGTCTTGGAAAGGGCGGCTTTCTGTTTCCGCACACTGTCGTCCATTCCACCTGCCCGTGAAGGCACTTGCCCGCCGTGCCGTGCCAGTAAGAGCAGGAACCCCCACGCCATGTTGTAGTTACCGGTCTTGAGGTTCTTAAAGCCCAGTGCCTCATAATCAACCGGTCTTTGTCCATCATCCGGAGTTATGACAACGACTTCGTGCGTGCCGGTAAATCGTATCTTGATATTCTCCCAACTGTTGGCGGTGAATAGGGGTCTGCGCGATCCGTCATGCGCTCCCGCCAACGATTTCTTATAGTCCAAAATCTCCTCGGCTGTCTTTTGGCAGTTGAGGATATAGTCCTTCTCTCCGTCTTCTTCGACAAGCACAAACGGGAGTCTAGGATCTTCCGCGCCCTCAACTGGTCCTAAGATGCCTTCCTCGTTCAACTGCCGGAGGTACCGCTTGATTTTATGCTCGGCGGCAATAGAATCAACGGCTTCTTTTGGCACACGAATAAGCCCTTTCTTTCCGAGTTCGGTCATCCTGCAATCCCGTATGAGGTCAATAAGCTCAAGATATTGCGGCTTCAACTCGTGTAGGGGGGGCCTTGGCATATGACACTACCGATACTATCAAAGTCGGCCATTCGATGCATTATTTTATTTTTTTCGCACGTCCGCGTGAGGATATAGGAATTTGTCTCTGTATTCAGGGAAAACCTCGTCCCGCGTGTGTCTATACACAGAGACAGCATGATTTTTCTTTGCGTTGTAAATACGCCGGAGCATGTAGTCAGGCACCATCTTCATCACCTTGCGGGCCGGAAGCCGCACGCGCATCTTGCCGCACCATGCAGGGCGGCTTTTCTGCTCAACCAGTGCAATCGTTCCGATGTGCGGGATTCTCACCACACCGTGTTGGTTCAGTTCCCGTCCAATCACTTGCAATGAGGACATGTGCACGAGATACACAAGATCGCGACTGATTCCGAGGCCAGTCTCGGCGCATTTTTCCGTGAGGAGCTTGTAGTACCTCTCGGTTCCAAGCAACGCTCTTTTCTCACGTACCTCCGGCGGCTGTTTAGTGCTCACAGAGAAAATCTTACAAAAGTCCTGCGCTAAGAAAATCTGGCTCAGATACCCATTACGTATGGTACCGCGATGGCAGAGATGGGACCCAAACAACCACTGGGGGTACCCCCAATTCGTAGGAACTGAAAATGGTGAAGGAAATTAATTAATAGCAACACGAGTCATTTTCCTTTGCGCGCACCGTCGAAGCGCGTGTGTTTAGTAATGCCTGAAAATATGAAGCAAGTCAGGGAAGTGCTTGTGTCCCCATGGAGAGGCAGCGAGAAGACTGCCGAAGATGTACGCGAGCAAGTTAGGGAAAGATTCGGGGATGAAGCCGCGGAGGAATTTTCTGCGGCCACCGATGCAATGCCATTTTCTTCGTGGTTAGCGCAGGGCTACCAAGTTCGCAAAGGTAGCAAGGCGTTGAAAAGTATCACGATCATCGAGATGAAAGATCCGGACGACGAGAAGAAAGTCCGCAAAGTCCGTCGAGTGGTGAATCTCTTCCACAAGCGCCAGGTCGAGAAAATCTCATGACCGTCAAGCGCATGACCGTCGTGCGCAACCCCGGCACGATGGACAGACCCATGATCAAGCTAGCGAATGCAACGCTCGAAGACATGGGATTCGAGATGGGAACACCGATCGAGGTGTCCTATCAACGGGACTTAATAACGATTAGAAACCTAAATGACAACCATGAATCAAACAACCTACAGAAACCGCGCTGTCCGAAGTCCGATCCAGTATCCGACACGGCAGCGACAAGCGACGCCGGTCAACCACGAGGACGCGTTGCGCTCTCATGTCCGACGGCTCTGCAATACGCTGGAGCTATCGGCAACGTTTGAAGAAGATGCGGCAACACTCGATACGCTCAATGTATCGGGGCTCATCAGCGTCTTATGCACGCTACGCAAAGACGGACGAGTCATAGGGCAAGGCAGAGGATGGAGCACGGTCAATCGCGTGAACAAATCTATCGATCGCTCATGCTCTATGGCGATAAACGGCTCGTTCCTTTCTGCCTGCAACAACGCCTGCAAAATCCTCGATGCGCTTCGCTTGGAAGAGATGGACGAACAGGCGGCAGCGGACAGAGGCGCGAAGTTCCGTGATGCATACGGAGCGAGAGAGCATGACTCCGACCTCGCTACGGAGAAACAGAAAGCGTATGCTCGCCAGCTTCTTAGCCTCAATGTCGAAGACGAAGGGAGGCGTGAACAAATCGCGGCTTCGCTAGACGACATGACGAAGGATGAGATTTCCGGTCTCATTCAGCGTCTGGCGTCGTGATCGTGGCAATTATGCTCCAGAAGGCCGCCTTGCAAGAGGCGGTCTTTTTGGTGTTAGTATGGGCCTTACAGAAGCAAATATCGGCCCGCAAGGGCGGCGACCTACAGGAGCAGCAATGTTCCCATGGTTGCGGAAATCCCAGTAACGAATTCTGAACCCTGCGTTCAGCGACTCGTTACTGGGTCATGTCTGGAAACGGGCATGAGGCCGCAAGGCCTAGCTGGCGCAGGGCTCAGAGCTATCTATGCCAGCATTACTCGCTGGCTTTTATTTTATGAGAAAAACAGAAAAAGGATTCATACAAATTCCGATACTGGTAACAATACTCGTCGGCTCTCTTGTGCTTGGCGGCAGCTACTTTGTCGCAAAGGAAATCTCAAGGCCTCCGCGGGTGGCGGTCAATCATGGAGCGACAATCGCAAGCACGAGTCAGGTTGAAGTGGTAGGTATCGTCGCAACCACGACTGATCCAGTGAGCGAAAAGAAGCAGCAGACCGAATCAAAATCCATTGTTCCAGCCAAACAAAAAACGACTTCGGGAGGCGCTGCAGCAATTATCGGCGGTGCAATATCTAGCCCGAATACGGGAACGAAAACAGAAGCTGTAGAGTTAAAGCAATCCGATCCTGTAATTGCAGCTCTTTCGGCGACGTGCGCACCAGAGGCCGATGTCGTTAAACCTGGAATCCCTGTCACGTATACAGCGACGGTCACGGGCGGAATCGAGCCATACACG
>Ga0209542_10021032_pt1 | contig 10260 bp, 3 predicted proteins | sample RifCSPhighO2_01_FD_184028 | JGI IMG/M metagenome (GOLD analysis project Ga0209542, IMG submission 184028) | Soil microbial communities from Rifle, Colorado - Rifle CSP2_plank highO2_0.1 (SPAdes) (version 2) | ecosystem: Environmental > Terrestrial > Deep subsurface > Rock core/Sediment ...
TTCCCGTGGATGACCCCGCACGGCACCTTCGTCATCAACGGCGTCGAGCGTATCGTGGTGCCGCAGCTCGCGCGTTCCTACGGCGTTTTCTTTGAATCCGTCCCCTACAAAGGCAAGAATTATTTCGCCGCGAAAATCATCCCCGCACGCGGTGTCTGGATAGAGATAGAATCCGACGCCGACGGCGGCATGTATGTAAAGATTGACCGCAAACGCCGTTTTCCCGTGACGTCGCTTTTGCGCGTGCTCGGACTCGCGACGGAGAAGGAGATACTGGGTCAGTTCGAAAAATCGCCGCTCGCCCGCGACGCGATAGCGCTTACACTCGGTCACGACCACGCGACTACGCCCGAGGAGGCATTCGTCGAGATATACCGCCGCCTTCGCGACGGTGACATCGCGACCCCTGAATCCGCCCGCGACCACGTCTCATCCATACTCTCGCCCGAACGCTACGATTTCTCACGCGTCGGCCGTTTCCATTTCAACCGCCGTTTCGGCCTCGGCATCGCCGAGAAGGACCTCGCCAACGTCACGCTCACACTTTCCGACGTCATCCGTATCATCACCCACATCGCCGAGTTGAACGGCAATCCCGCTGCACTGGCCGACGACATCGACCACTTGGGCTTCCGCCGCGTGCGATTCGCGGGTGAGCTCCTCGAAGGCCGTATGCGCGTGGGCCTTTCGCGCATGAAGCGCAACATCCAAGACCGCATGGCGATGGTGGATGCCGAAACCACGAACCCCGTTTCTTTCGTGAATCCGCGCCCCTTCCAGGCGGCGATACGTGAATTCTTCACCACCGACCAGCTCTCGCAGCTCATGCAGCAATACAATACACTCGACGAGATAGAACACCTCCGTACGCTCTCGACACTCGGTCGCGGCGGACTCACCTCCGAGCGCGCGGGCCTCGAAGTGCGCGATGTGCACTCCTCGCACTACGGCCGCGTCTGCCCCATCCACACACCCGAAGGAAAGAACATCGGACTCGTGCTCCACATGTCGCTCTACGCCCGGCCCAACGAATTCGGCATCATCGAGACGCCGTACGCGAAAGTGGAGAAGGGCGTCATCACCAAAGAAATCGTCTATTTGAATGCGCTTGAAGAAGAGCAGTATGCTATCGCACACGCAGGCATCCCGCGCGATGAATCAGGTCACATCACGCCCAAAATGGTAGAGGTCCGGCGTGAAGGAAATCCGACGCTCGTGAAGCGCGAGAATGTGGACTTCATGGAAGTCGCGACCAACCAACCCTTCTCCGTCGCCACCTCACTCATTCCGTTCGTCGAGAACGACGACGCCAACCGTGCGCTCATGGGTTCGAACATGCAAAAGCAGGCGGTGCCGCTTGTGGTGCCTGAAGCTCCCGTCGTCGCGACAGGAGTCGAGGCAGCTGCGGCACGCGATTCCGGCCGTCTCGTCATCGCCGAGGAAGCGGGCGAAGTCAGCTATGCCGACGCGCAAATCATCAAGGTCAAAAATAATGACGGCAAGGCCAAGGAGTACCCGCTCGTCAATTTCTCCCGTACCAACGGATTTACCACTTTCCACCAGCGTCCGCTTATCGCGGTCGGGGACTCGGTGAAGAAGGGGACTGTCCTCGCCGATACATCCACCTCCGTCGGTGGCCAGCTCGCCATCGGACAAAATGTCCGTGTCGCCTTCTTGCCGTGGTTTGGTGCTAACTTCGAAGACGCCATCGTCATTTCAGAAAAGCTCGCGAAAGAGGCGCGCTTCACCTCCATCCACATGGAGGAATTCATCTGCGTCGTCCGCGATACGAAGCTCGGCGCGGAAGTGACGACCCACGACATTCCCAACGTTTCAGAATTCAAACTCCGCAACCTCGATGAAGACGGCATCATCCGCATCGGCGCCGAGGTGCGCTCGGGCGATATCCTGGTCGGCAAAGTCACGCCGAAAGGCGAGACACAGCTCACTCCTGAAGAGCGCCTCTTGCACGCGATATTCGGCGAGAAGGCGAAGGACGTGAAAGACACTAGCTTACGCATGGAGGGAGGCAAGCGCGGCCGCGTCATCGGCGTGAAAATATTCTCGCGCGAGACGGGCGACCAGCTCGAATCGGGCGTCATCAAGCGCGTGCACATCGAAGTGGCGCAGCTCCGCACCATCTCGGTCGGCGACAAGCTCGCAGGCCGCCACGGCAACAAGGGCGTCATCTCCCGCATCTTGCCTGAGGAAGACATGCCATTTGATGCGGATGGCAATCCCGTAGACATCATCTTGACCCCGCTCGGCGTGCCTTCGCGTATGAACCTCGGTCAGATTCTCGAATTGCACCTCGGTCTCGCCGCCGACATGCTCGGGTATCAGGCGATTGTGCCTTCATTTGCGGGCGCGACGGAAGAGGAAATCCGCAACGAGCTCAAGGAAGCGGGCGTCTCGGAGACGGGCAAGCGCGTCCTCTTCGACGGCCGCACAGGCGAAGCATTCGCACAGCCTGTATCGGTCGGCGTCATGTACATCTTGAAGCTTCATCACATGGTGGAGGACAAAATACACATGCGTTCCATCGGACCGTACTCGCTCACGACCCAACAGCCGCTCGGCGGCAAAGCCCAGAACGGCGGTCAGCGCGTGGGGGAAATGGAAGTCTGGGCATTCCTCGGCTACGGCGCCGCATATTCGCTGCGCGAAATTCTCACCATCAAATCCGACGACATCCTCGGCCGCTCCGCCGCCTTCGACGCGATAGTCTCAGGCAAGCGGATAGAAGAATCGAACACACCCGCAACCTTTAACGTGCTTGTGCGGCACCTTCGGGGGTTGGGAATCGATATTGAGTTCAAGGGTGGCTCTATGTAATAAATTTTCAATTACCAATTTACAATTATCAATCAATTTTCAATGTTCCAATTTGAAAATTGCAAAATTAAAAATTGAAAATTATGCAACGTAAAAAAGATGTCATCCCACAGGATTTCGAAGCGGTCGCAATGCGGCTTGCCTCGCCTGACCGTGTGCTCGAATGGAGCTTCGGCGAAATCACCAAGCCCGAGACCATCAACTACCGCACGCAGCGTCCCGAGAAGAACGGCCTCTTCGACGAGCGCGTATTCGGACCCGAAAAAGACTATGAATGTTACTGCGGTAAATACCGCGGCATCCGCTTCCGCGGCATCGTCTGTGAAAAATGTGGCGTGGAAATCACACGCGCCATCGTCCGCCGCGAGCGCATGGGCCACATCGACCTCGCGACCCCCGTCTCCCACATCTGGTTCCTCCGCGGTATTCCTTCGCGTATCGCTCTCATGCTCGGGCTCTCGGCCGCTGAAGTGGAGAAAGTCGTCTACTTCGCGGGCTACATCGTCACCCACGTGGACGAAAAGGAGCGCGAGCGATTGCTCAAGGAGCTCGAACACGAATTCGCGACCAAGAACAAAGCCGCCGCGACCGCCGAGATAAAGACCGACCTCAAAGAGCGCGCGACCAAAGCCAAGAAAGAGATTGAATCGGTCCGTATCGGCGTCGTCCTCGACGAGGCCGCGTACCACCTCTTCGCCGTCAAATACGGCGCGATGTTCCGTGCCGCCATCGGTGCGGAAGCCCTCTACAGCATTTTGAAAAATATCGACATCGACGTCTTCATCAAGAAGGTGAAGGAGGAGTACCAGAATTCGGGCGCGGCAGACCGCGACAAACTCCGCAAGCGCCTCGGCCTCGCCGAGAGCTTGCAGCGCGCGGGTGTACGCCCCGAGTGGATGTTCATGACGCGCCTTCCCGTCGTCCCTCCCGCACTGCGTCCTATGGTCGCGCTCGAAGGAGGCCGCCACGCCAGTTCCGACCTCAACGACCTCTACCGCCGCGTCATCAACCGCAACAACCGCCTCAAGCGATTGCTCGCCATCCACGCTCCCGAAGTCATTCTCCGCAACGAAAAGCGCATTTTGCAGGAAGCCGTTGACGCGCTCCTCGACAACTCCATGCGCCGCGGCGCAGGCGTGCTCGGTATCCTCGGCGGCCGCCGCCGCGCGCTCAAGTCCCTCGCCGACTACCTCAAAGGCAAACACGGCTACCTCCGCCAAAACCTGCTCGGTAAGCGTGTGGACTACTCGGGCCGTTCCGTCATCGTCGTCGGTCCTGACTTGGCACTCGACGAGTGTGGTCTTCCGAAGCACATGGTGCTCGAGCTCTTCCGCCCGTTCGTCATTCAGGGACTCCTCGCACGCGAACTCGCTTACAACATCCGCGGAGCAGGCCGTCTTATCGAAGACGAGGCGCCGGAAGTCTGGCCGATTCTCGAAGAGGCCATCAAAGACAAGTATGTGCTTCTGAACCGCGCACCGACACTTCACCGCCAATCTATCCAGGCATTCCGTCCGGTACTCATCGAAGGCAATGCTATCCAAGTGCATCCGCTCGTCTGTCCCGCATACAACGCCGACTTCGACGGCGACGCGATGGCGGTGCACGTGCCGCTCTCCGAAGCCGCCCAAATGGAGGCGCGCATGATGATGTCCGCAAACAAAAACATTCTCAAGCCGGGTTCGGGCGACGTCGTCGTCGCATCCAAGCTCCTCGACATCGTCTTGGGCTGCTACTGGATGACCAAGTCCGTCGACGGACTGAAAGGCGAGGGGAGCGCATTCCCTTCCACGAATGCCGCTATCACCGCGCACGATTTCGGAGCGGTAGATTTGCGCGCAAAAATAAAAGTGCTTCCGACCGAGAACAAGAAGTACGCGCAGTACGAGGGCAAAGTATTTGACACGACCGTCGGCCGCCTCCTCTTCAACTCCGTCTTGCCGAGCGATTTCCCGTACCTCAACGAAGAAATCACCAACAAGCGCATGGGCGCCTTGGTACAAAATCTCGTCACGCACTACAGCCTCGACGGCATTCCCGCGATTCTCGACAAAATTAAGGCATTCGGATTCCGCTACGCGACCTACGCAGGCATCACCTGGGCGATTTCCGACGTCGTCATTCCGGAGGTCAAGGAGAAAATGGTCAAGGAGGGCCGCGAACAGGCCCAGAAAGAGCTCGAAAACTACAACCAGGGCCTTCTCACCGAAGACGAACGCCGCCGCATGACCGTCGAGATCTGGGGCAGGGTATCAGGCGAATTGCGCAAGCACGTCGTCGAAGCGCTCGACAACACCGGTCCCGTGCACGACATGATTACCTCGGGCGCCCGCGGTTCGGTCGTTCAGCTTCACCAAATGGTGGGTATGAAAGGCCTCATCACCAACCCGCGCGGAGAAATCATCGAGTTCCCGATTACCTCCTCACTCAAAGAAGGTCTTACCCCGATTGAATACTTCATCTCGACGCACGGTGCGCGCAAAGGTCTTGCCGACACCGCCCTCAACACGGCGCGCGCGGGATATCTGACACGCCGCCTCTTCGACGTCGCACACGACGTCGTCGTCCTCGAAGATGACTGCGGTACCAAAGAGGGAGTCGTCATCAACCGTCCCGGCAAAGAGAACATCGGTGGCTCATTTGCCGACCGCGTCAACGGTCGCGTGCTCGCCGAAGACGCTGCAGGCTTCAAGCGCAATCACCTTATCAACCGCGATGATGCAAAAGCAATCGAAGACAGCAAGGCGACGGAAGTCACCGTCCGCTCTCCGATGACCTGCCGCGTGGCACGCGGCGTCTGCCAGAAGTGCTACGGTATGGACCTCACGACGGGCGAGATAGTGGATGTGGGCGAGGCAATCGGCGTCATCGCCGCGCAAGCCATCGGTGAACCGGGAACCCAGCTTACGATGCGTACCTTCCACACGGGAGGTGTCGCGACAGCGGGCGGAGACATCACCATGGGTCTGCCGCGTGTCGAAGAAGTCTTCGAGACGCGCGCGCCGAAGCTCCCCGCAACTATTTCCCGCGTCACGGGTGTCATCACTGATATCGTCAAAGACGGTCAGGAAACGGTCATCACTATCGTCCCCGATGTCGCCTCGCTCGCCAAGACCGCGAAGGCTCAGAAGAAGGAGACCGAGTACCGCATCCATCCGCTGCGCACCATCCTCGTGAAGCAGGGTGCCGTTGTCACCAAGGGTGATTTCCTCACGGACGGCTCAGCCGACCTCGAGGAGCTCTTCACGCTCGCGGGCAAGGAACGCGCACAGCAGTACATCATCAACGAAATTACCCGCATCTACGAACTCCAGGGAGTCTCGACGGGCCGTAAGCACCTGGAAGTCATCGTCAAGCAGATGTTCTCGCGCGTCTCTGTCACCACATCGGGCGACACGGGAGTCTCCGCAGGGGAAATCGTCGCCGACTTCGAATTCGAGCGTATCAACAAAGTACAGAAAGAAGTGGAAGGCGAACCGGCCAAAGGCAAGCAGCTCCTGCTCGGTATCACCGAAGTATCGCTCACAAGAGCTTCATTCCTCTCCGCCATCTCCTTCCAGAACACCCCGCGCAAGCTCGCCGAAGCCGCTGTATCGGGCGCCGTGGACCGCCTCATCGGGCTCAAAGAGAACGTCATCATCGGCCGCCTTATCCCAGCCGGTACGGGATTCAAGGGCAGCAAGAAGCACGCCATGATTGCGCAAATGGAAGCGGATTTTACCGCCTCGGCACCCGCTGAAGTGCCCGAAAGCCAGAGCCGCAAGGAGTCAGTTGAGCGCTAGTCACTTCAGGTTCCGAGTATGACTAAAGAAGGGCAGGCGACTGCCCTTCTTTGTTTTATGAACGTCTGCGGGTGTATATCTAGTGTGGAAACTCCTATTGTTTAATTTATCCGACCGGATAAGATAAACAAGATGGGTACGATGGAGAGCACATCAAAGAAACGAATGCGGCGCGGGCAGATAGAGCGCGCTATCCTCTCGACGCTCGCAGTCGCTGGTGTTGGCCTTGTCGCTATGGCCGCACCGAATGCGCTGCAATTATTGAAATACGCTGACCCCGACTGGATGATTAAACGCGACCCCAAACAGCGCATTCGCGAAGCGGCAAATCGGCTCAAGAAAAAAGGACTCGTTGAATTTGTACGTGAACGTGGCCGCGTACATTTGCGCATAACCGAAAAGGGGAGACGGCGATTCGGCTCTCTCGTATCCTTCGGCCCGCTGCCCAGACCGAAGCGGTGGGATGGGAAATGGCGACTCGTTATCTTTGACATTCCCGAAAAGAGGCATGGTCTCCGGGCGCGGGCGCGTGGCATTGTTGCGGGTTTCGGTTTCGTCCGCCTGCAGGACAGTGTCTGGGCGTATCCATACGACTGCGAGGAGCCAGTCGCACTCCTCAAGGCGGAATTACGTATCGGTAAAGATTTACTCTACATTATTGCGGACGCGATTGAGTACGATACCCCACTTCGCAGACAATTCAACCTTCCGCTCGATTGAACATCACTTGTTTAACGTATCCGACCGGACGAATTAAACAAGCTCCGTGTATTTCCGAGTAATACGAGCGAGCAGTGGTGGATGTCTGTAAATGTGCCTGAAAGCCAGAGCCGCAAGGAGTCTGTTGAGCGGTAATTGCCCAATATTCAATAAAGTGGCATAGTTCCCGCGCGGGCATGTGCTCGCGTGATCTTGGAGAGCCCCAATGAACGACAAACAGAAAGGTGCGGCCGCGTTTGCCTACCTGATTCTCCTTGCCCAGCAAGGACATGAGTTTCTGTCGTTTAGCTCCTCACGGTCTTCGCACGATTTTTTCGACGGCGAAGGCATCGCGAGAAGTGAATTACAAGCATTCGGTAACCCTGAGCAAATGCGAAAGCTCAGCTTTTCGACGGCGCCTAACGACGAGCGTCACGGAAAGATAGCGTTTGCGATTCTGCGGTTCGAGTTCCGTTACCGCAAGCAACACGGACGGCCCGAATATCTTCGGAATGAAATAGGCAATGTCGCTGCTTCGACGTCCAATTTCACATTCGACGATATGGCGGCGATGATGCGAGACGTTTTATTTGACGTCGCCACCCATGTTTGTCGGCCGCGAAAATAGAGGTTTGATCCGACATCGGACGGGTCTCCTAAAAGGGTAATTCCAACTCCCGCGTAAGCGGAAAGTGGAGAACAAGAACCTAATCCTCTCCAAACATGAGCGCCGACCTTCTTATTGAGGTCGGCGTTCGCACTTTTTATACAGTAAGAGCATAATGGTCATATGGCAGATACGGTACAACAGATTAAAGATAGGCTGTCCATCGTTGATGTCGTTTCGCAATACGTGAAGCTCGACCGCGCGGGCGCTTCTTTGCGCGCGCGGTGTCCCTTTCACGCGGAGCGCACACCTTCTTTCCACGTATCGCCCGAGCGGGGCACGTATCACTGCTTCGGCTGCAACGTCGGCGGCGACATCTTTTCATTCGTCGAAGCTATTGAAGGGCTCGATTTCAAAGGGGCACTGAAAGTCCTCGCCGAGCGTGCGGGAGTGGAATTGGTGTACGAACGAGGCGGCAAAGAAAAGAAAGACGAACGCGAGCGGCTCTTCGAACTTCTCGAAGCGGCGACCATTTTCTACACATCGAGGCTTTCAGACGCCGCAAAGAAATATTTGAAGGAGCGCGGCATGACCGACGAGACGATACAAGCATTCCGGCTCGGTCTGGCGGGGGATTCGTGGAGCGAAGCGTCGGAGCATCTGCGGACAAAGAAATTCACCGACAAAGAAATTCTTGAGGCCGGCATCGCCAAGAAGAATGAGCGGGGCTCTCTGACCGATAAATTCCGCAACCGGATAATCTTTCCCATCTCGGATTCTGCGGGGCGGGTCGTCGGCTTTTCGGGACGCATCTTCCCCGTAAAGCCTTCGGCTACGGGGCAGGCGGCGAGTAAAGAAGGTGGTTTTGAGCCACCTAAGTATATGAACTCCCCGGAAACACCGCTATTCCACAAATCCCGCGTCCTCTACGGCTTCGATAGGGCAAAAGTGGCTATACGTAAGCTTAATTGCGCCGTTCTCGTAGAAGGTCAGATGGACCTGCTCGCCTCGCATCAGGCGGGGTGGGCGAATACCGTCGCTGTTTCGGGGACTGCTTTTACGCCTGAGCATGCGGCGCTCATCAAGCGTATGACCGAGAATCTCGTGCTCGCGCTCGATGCTGATGAGGCGGGTATCAAGGCGGCGGGACGCGCCGCGCGTACCGCACTACAGGGCGGGCTCAATGTAAAAGTTGCTCAACTGCCGACGGGGCTCGACCCCGCGGACCTCATACAAAAGTCGGGCGCGGACGAGTGGAAAAAAGCCATCCGTGAATCGAAAGATATCATCGCCTTCCTTCTCGATGTGCTCGAAGAGCACATGCCGCAGAAAGACCGCTTCCGCCGCGCGGTAGAAACGATTGTTCTCCCGTTCCTTTCCGACATGCAGAGCCCCATCGCCCGCGAACAACACGTGCACGAGATAGCACGAAGGCTCGGCGTGTCCGAATCGGCCGTCAGTGAGGCGCTCGCGAAGTTACCGCGCGCCGCAGAGCCGATCTTCACGGCAACTACACAGAAAGAAGTAGTAAATAGCACGCGAGCCCGCCCCGCATCTTCTCGAAGCTACGGACGGGCGAAGCAGGCATTCGCAATCCTCCTCTGGCAGCAGTCGCTTACGAAGCCCTCAATAGATGTCGCAGGGTATGCGCGTGATTTGGAGGCCGCCGTAGGTCCCGAAGCCTTTGCAGCTCTCGCGACACTCTCCGAAGGGGAGCGGGAGGCTTTGCGCTTTTCCGCCGAAAAGTTGCACGGCAAGAGCACCAACCCCGAACGCGAGACCAAAGCACTCCTCTTAGTTATCCTCAAGGAACTTCTGGCCGCCGAGCTCGATGACGCTACAATGGCTCTAAAGAAGGCTGAAAATGGGAAGAATGAGGATGAGATAGATCGTCTCATGGGTGTGTGTAAACTGTTGACAACTCGAATTGCACAATTGCACGAGAACGTGTAGACTGCCTCGCTTGGTCTTCCAACGGCTTATTCTCAAGCAGATAAGCACAAACCCCGGTAAGACTTTATGAATTCAAACGACCTCTCTTAAGGAGGGGATTCATGGTGAGCGACTTTTTCGAATATGGCAAAGAAAAAAACAAAAAAACTAAAAAAGCGGAAGGCCGCCAAAAAAGCAAAGCGACCTGTGCGGAAGGCGCGCGTTTCGCGTACGAGAAAACGTGCGGCCGCCAAGAAGGCGCGCGCGGTCAAAAGGAAGGCAAAGGCCGTTAAGGCCAGGAACAAAAAAGCGGCTTCCGCTTCCGCCTCGACCAAGAAGGGCGCGGGCGACAAGCGGCAAAATAAAGTTGAGGCGCTCATTCTGATGGGTAAGGAGCGCGGATAC
>Ga0209542_10021033_pt1 | contig 10260 bp, 11 predicted proteins | sample RifCSPhighO2_01_FD_184028 | JGI IMG/M metagenome (GOLD analysis project Ga0209542, IMG submission 184028) | Soil microbial communities from Rifle, Colorado - Rifle CSP2_plank highO2_0.1 (SPAdes) (version 2) | ecosystem: Environmental > Terrestrial > Deep subsurface > Rock core/Sediment ...
GTGTAAGGAAGGTTCTTGATAATCTCAAACTGTTCATTGGCCAAGTCTGCCGCCGTCATCCGGTAATGCGAGTGGGCAATAGCAGTATAAATAGCGGCATAACCTTGGTAACTGCTTATGACGATCACAAGAAGTAGTGTAACGCTGACGATAACCTCGATAAAGGTGAAGCCCTTATCCCTGATCATAAATAGTCAACCAAGGAATAAGTCGGTGCAAGCATCGAGATGGCAAATGTACCCACGCCTATGCCGATGATGATCATAAGTACTGGCTCAATAATAGTAGAGAGGTCCTTGGTCTTCTGATCCACCTCTTCTTCATAGTACTGCGCCACCCCTTCAAGCATCAGGGAAATTTTCCCCGTCTCCTCCCCTACCGACATCATCTCTGATACGAAGATGGGATAGAGATTCTCATGTTTCTCGAAAACTTTGGAGAGTTGTTCTCCCTTCGCCACGGCAGTGCCAGCTTCATCGAGCACTTCCTTGTACAAATGATTCTGTATCACGTCGCTCGTAACTTCGAAAGCAGCGATGATCTCGACTCCGGACGAGAGAAGCGAGGAAAGAGTGCGGGCCGCCCGTGCTACCTGTGCCTCTCTCACAATAGCACCCACCACTGGCAAGTGGATATAGACTATGTCGAGAATCCGCTTCCCCTTACTACTCTTCGCCAGAGCGATGAAAGCCGCAATAGTTCCGAGGAAAGCTGCCGAAACTAGAAGCACATTGTTTATAAGAAACTTGCTCAAGTAAATAAGAATTCGGGTAGGTAGTGGCAGCTTCACTCCCAATCCTTCGAAAGTGGCCGTAAGAGTCGGTACCATAAATATAAGCAGCAGTATCGCTATGATGATCATGACAACAATGATAACCGCCGGATAGATCATGGCGCCCCGTACCTTCTTCACCAGCTGGTGTGACTTCTCCATCTGTGCTCCTACCATGCGTAGTGATGCCGAGATACTGCCGGACTCCTCACCCGCCTTCACCATAGAGACAAAGAGTGCCGAGAATACATCGGGCCTTTTAGACAGAGCTTCCGAGAGAGTAATGCCGTGGGAGACATCACTCTCCAGCTCACCGATGAGTGTTTTCAGCTTCCCTCTCTTGGTCTGTTTCTCCATCACTCCCAGAGCGCGGGTGATAGAGAGTCCGGCGTCAATCATAGAGGCCAGACTCTTGGCAATATTGATCTTATTCTGAGTACTGATGCCGCCGAAAAGCTTACGTAAAGAAAATTCTGGTAACAGTTTATTGACCTCCTTAATAGAAACGACTGTGCCACCTTCGTTTCGTATCACAGTATAGAGAGCCAGACGGTCAGCCGCTTCCACTTGCCGCTCATAGATCTCGCCTTCCTTATTCTTCGCTTCGTACTTAAAAAGAGCCATTGATAAAACAATTATACAGTAAACAAAAGGGAATTTATCTTTTGTAAATACTGTGACTTCCAATCATCAATAGAACAATCTCATTTTTGTCATCAAATTTGAAAATCACTCTAATGCTATGGGTTATGGAGAAACTATAGAAATCTGAAAGAGAGCCGTGCAGCTTATGAACCTTAAGAAATTGGTGGTTAGATTTATCCTTGAGAAGTTCGACTCTCTTCAGAAGTTCTTGCAATAAATCATTTTCAAGACGCCTCGTTTGTTTAATGAAAGAGGGCTTGAATGAAATTTTATACATCAGGCTTATTTATAGCTTTTGATCAGTTTACGCAAATCGCCTCTGATAGTGGGTTCCCTATCAACTCTTTGTAAATCCTGAATGAATTTAGGACTATACACTAATCCAACTTCAAACTGATCCTTTATATAAGCTTGAGTGGCAGTCTTAAGCACAGCCGAGTAGGTTATACCCTCTCTCCTAGCCTTCTTCATAGCTTGTTCCTTGAGCTTTTTATCTATCTTGAATATGACTTGTTCCATAGTATATATATTATATAAACGAAGTATATATGTCAAACTTACAATTTTGCCTTAATTTATAAGTATTCCCCCACTTCAGCAGTCCAAGATAAGAGGGTAAGGATTTCTCCGAAATATTCCTAAACATTCTTCTTTTAGTCACTGTTCTAAGTATTCTATGTTCTGGGAAATGTACCCAGCCGAGGAAATCTATACCGGAAGAAAGTGTTTTAATAAAGATTTTATCTTCATGAAGAGAAAGTTTAAGTTCTTTCTGGAGAAAACATACGATATATCGTATGAAAGTGATAAGTTCTGATTTATTAGAGGAAAATATTAAGAAATCGTCAGTGTATCTTATATAGTTTTTGATTTTGAGTTTATGTTTAACAAATTGGTCAAACTCGTTCATATAAATATTCACTAGAAGTTGGGAGGTTAAGTTGCCTAACGGTAAGCCGGGATTGAAGCTTGTAATGACTCTCTCCAGAAGCCAGAGAGTGTCTTTGTCTTCAATATGTTTCTCTAGGATATACAGGAGAACTTCGTGGTCTATACTGGCGAAGAACTTTTTGATGTCGCACTTCAGCACCCAACATTGTTTAGTGTGGTTCTTGGAGACTTTTATTGAGAAGTACCCGAATCTCTCCAAAGCTTTGTGCGTACCTTTATTTAGGCGACAGGAATATGAATCAGAAATAAACTTCTTATCGAAATAGGAATAAAGTACTCGGTAGATAGCATGATGGAGAAGTCTGTCTCGGACAGAAGCCTTGTGGATGTTTCTGGGTTTAGGGTCGGAGATGTTGAAGGCATGATAAGAAGAATGTTTATAGGTTTTATTTTTTAAGTCATGATGCAAGGAAATAATATTATCCATCAAATTTAGTTGGAAAAACTGTACGTCTTTTCTTTGCCTTTTTCCCCTCAGAAACTCACGCCACGCTTGGAGAAGATTTTCGAGCGAGATGATATTATCGTATGCATGACAGAACCTATTAAAGCCCCCCAACGGAATTTGCCGGTTCTCACTCATGTTTTGTCGGTATATAAGCTCTGGCAGGGATACCAGAATGACTTTCCCAAAAATTTACGCTATACATTGGGAGGAAAAATAGATTCAACATTCCTTAATATCTTAGAATGTTTATTTATCGCGAGTTATGAGAGTAAGAATGACAAATTACCTACTATTCTTCTGGCGATAAGAAAAACTGATCTTTTGAAATTTTTCTTACAAGTCTCGTGGGAATTGAATGCTCTGGATAACAAGAAATATATCCTTATTTCGGAAAAGCTGAATGAGATAGGACGAATGATAGGTGGTTGGAAAAGGGGCATTGAATCAAAAACCCCGTGAGAATAATTCACAGGGAACTCAGGATAATTGCGGGAGAGAACACCTGATTACCGGCATTCCACCTGTTGTCGCCACGCTTCCACGTGTTGACGTTCCACTTGCGGTTGTCGGAGTTCCAGTTCGCGTTCACGACACAGGAGTCTCTCGTATCCAAGATCTTCCATACCACCATCCGTTGAATGCTCTCTGGATTGTATTTTATTCGGGACCTAGAAGTCCGCTGATCTCGGATACCAACTGATCTAAGTTTTTAGAAATATAAGAATGCGCGCTTCTCCAAGCCTTAGCCTAAAGAATTCTGTCATTCTTAATTCCAAAATTCCCGCGCTCAAGCCGTAACCGAAGCTTCATTGGAAATTTCAAATTTATTATAGCAAAAACCCTCGGGCCCAGTGACAAAGTGTCAAAGGGTCCGAGGGTCAGAAACAGAGAACCAAAGCTTCAGTTGACGGGAGAGAACACCTGAGAACCGGCAAGCCACCCGAAGTCGCCACGCTCCCACGTGCCGACGCCCCACTCGCGGTCGCCGGAGCGCCAGCTCGCGCCCACGACACAGGAGCCTGTGTAGAAGAGGTTGGCGTAGCCATTATTGAGCAACGTCCCCTCTTCCCCACTCGCCTGCTTCGCGATGAGTCCGGCGATAATGGCGCAGACCTCGGTCTCGCCGAATAGGTGATTCTTGGGCAGTGAGCCCTCGATCTCTTCATCGGTCAGGTCGCGCATCAGCTCCGCACTCTCGACGGTGAAGGCCTCCGCCTTGATCGACCGCGCCTTGGAAACAACCCGTGAACGGAAGTTGTCGTAGACGTACAAACCTTCACGAGTGCGATAGAACGCGTCCGGGTCGTGCCGCTCCTTCACCGTGATGGTCGATCTCCCTCGCGGGGCGAGAAATATCGTCGCTTCGGCACGCTTCCGTACCGCAGCGACCATTTCGTCGGCAATCGCATCGCCATTGTCTTCGAGTGCCTTCTGAACGGCCGCGCTCGGAAGCTCGCTCTTGCGCAAGCGCGCAGCGAGGAGCTCCTGCAACTTCCCGATTTGTCCTGCAGTGACCGTGTTCTCGGATGGGGTCACGGTTTGCGCCATGGCGTCATCCTCCTTCTAAATAGCTAGGCGGTGAGATTACCGCCTTAGCAACTTTCTGCTCTTAACCATACACCCAAATTAACTTAATGTCAAGAGAATTTCCACACCACTTGGAAGCTCAACTTCCAAGTGGCTAGAAATAAGGCTAAAATCATTAAAGTTACACATACATTATAAGAATCCTATAGGAAAATTATAATGTATTATTCTGACTTGATTAAATTTATATGGTCATCTATCCAGTCTTGCACATCGCTTGCCGTACAAGCGGCGCAAGTTCCTTCTTTCATAAATACATGGTCTTCGCAGCGTTCTTGGCAATAGCCGTAGTCCCTATTGATTTTCCGTTTAACGAATTGGAAAAACTTAATTTCTAACCAATCTTTCATTTTATTCCGAAACTACTCTCAATACTTCCTCTATTGTAGTAATACCTTGGACTGCTTTCATGATACCGTCTTCGATCATGGTCATCATGCCTTCCGACTTCGCTTGTTCTTCTATCGCCTCCGAGGTATCACCCTTCATCACCAAGTCCTTGATAGTAGCGGTAACCCTGAGCACTTCGTGTATTCCGATACGTCCTTGGTAACCGTCATCCTCATTTTTAGAGGCGGCTGGTTTATAGAAGGAAATCTTGTCCCAAGTGTCGTCCTTGCCTACTACTTTTTCTTCTTTAAGAAACCCGAGTACCCGCTCAAGAGAGATGACCTTGCCCAGAGTGTTGATTTCTTCTTTGTTTAAGAAATATTTCTGCCTTTTATCAGTAAGTTTTCTCACCAGCCTTTGCGCAATGACGATATTTAAAGTAGAAACAAGGAGAAAGGGTTCCACCTTCATGTCGAGAAGTCTCGGAATTGCACCCGCAGCAGAGTTGGTATGAAGAGTGGAGAAGACGAGGTGGCCCGTAAGGGAAGCATTGATAGCGAGAGCCGCAGTCTCGTTGTCGCGGATCTCACCCACCATGATGATATCAGGATCTTGTCGCACCAGAGTACGCAAGCCGTTGGCGAAGCTGAAGCCGATCTCGGGCCGTACCTGAGACTGATTAATTCTTGCCATCTGGTACTCTACCGGATCTTCAACGGTAGAAATATTGACGTCCGGAGTGTTGACGATGTCGAGCATGGTATAGAGAGTGGTCGTCTTGCCGCAGCCGGTTGGCCCTGTAGCCAGTATCATGCCGGTAGTAAGTTTCAGAGATTTATGGAGTTCTTCCAGTCCTTCGCCGTGGAATCCCAGAGTCTCCAAGGTAAAGCCGGAAACATTCTCTCTCAAGAGTCTCATTACCGTCTTTTCTCCATAATACGTAGGTAGAGTCGAAACACGGAAGGAAACTTTCTCCCCTTCCGCGTCAATCTTGAAACGACCATCCTGCGGTAGGCGTTTCTCATCGAGTTTAAGATTTGAGAGAACCTTCACCCGCGCCGTAATACCCGAGGCAGTCGACTTGGGGAGAATCATGGCATCGCGCAAGAGCCCGTCGATCCGATATCTGATAAGAAGCTCTTTCTCCTCCGGTTCGATGTGGATATCGGAGGCGCCTTGGAGTATGGCATGCTTCAAGAGCGTATCGACAATGCGTACTACCGGGATATCTTCGGCAAGTTTCTTGAGGTCAGCTTCCGGCATCTCTTCTCCGTCTCTATCTCCTATAGCCTTGAGATTCATCGCCTCGTTTTGGATAAGGTCTCCGAACTCGGCCTTAAGAGTCTTCTGATAGGAGAGCAGGGCCCACTTCATCGATTCGTTGTCGGTAAGCCTTGGCAGAATCTTCAGTCTTACCTTCTTCTTGACGAAATCAATGGCGGTGAGATCTTCAGTATCGAGCATCGCCACTTCCAAATTGTCCTCTGTTTTTCTGAAAGCAACAATGTTGTGGTTTCTAGCAATAGGTTCGGGGATAAGCGAGAGCACGGCAAAGTCCATCTTCTGATTCTTCAGGTCAACGAAGGGGATACCGAGGATATAAGCTTGCATCCGGCGGAAATCGTCTTCACTTAGGGCGCCCTTATTTACCAATATTTTCCCAATAGTGGTCTTCTTTTCCTCTGCTTCTTTCTTGGCGGCTTCTACTTCTGAGTTGGGGACAAGGCCGGAGTCGAGGATGAAGGTTTCAAGTTTGCTTTCGTCGATATGCATTACATTGATTACTTTTCGAGGTAAGAAATCTGGACCAAGGTTTCTCCCCTACTACTGCTTATGACCACCGACACATTAACTTCTGGCTTAGTGCCGAAGAGTCCTCTTACTCCGGAATTCGCCTCTCCTTCAGTTACGCTAAAACCTTCCTTATTGAGATATTCTTTATACTCGGCGTATTTCTCTGCCATCTGCTTTTTACTCTGGTAACTTACGCTCAATTGTCTGGCATTCTGATCCGGATATTTAGTGGTAGCACTCTCAATTAGTGGCTTCTCAACAGGCAGATCTTGTGGGAAACCAGTGGGTAGAGAGAGAACGCCGCCTGTAACCGAAGTATTTTCTACTACTACCTGAGATTCCCCGCTTGGAGAAGAGTTCATTACCGGCTCCTTTTCCATATTCGAACGGTAGTGGCGGAAAATTAAATAGCCTACAAGTACAGCGATAATAATTACAAGGATTTCAGCTGCTTTGATGTTTGGAGATTTTTCCATAATTAAAATTCCTCGAAGTGGGGATCGAAGTTGATAAGGATTGTCGCTGCCGGACAAGTTCCTTGCAGGGAGTCGGAGTCGGTCACTACGGCACTGGCAGACTTCTGTCCGACAGTGCTGTAACTTATGCTGAAGGGATTAGAGTTTGGCGCCGGATTGGCGGGAATATTGGTGCCGCTCCATGCGTAAGTGAATGGCGCCGTACCGCCGGAGATACCGGCGGTCCAAGTTACATTCTGGCCGATGAGTGCCGTGCCGGAAGAAGGCGTGCAACTGACCGTCATGGGGCTACCGGAGACCACTAAATTGAAACTGGTCTGTTTATTGAGCGGAGCACCGGTTACTGTTATCTGGTGCGTGCCGACCGGCGTGTTCGGCGCGACGGTGAAGGTGATGACCGAAGTACAGTTGGGTGAGCAGCCGGAATTCGAGATCGAATATGAGACGCCAGTCGGGACACCGGAGAGAGACAGAGCGACACTCTGAGACGCGCCGACAACCAAAGTCTTGGTGATAGTGTTCTGGGTGAAGGCGTCGCCGCTAGTCTTGGTCACATTGGAAGGGCCGGAGTTCGAGAGAGAATAGTTAAAGGCCGGCGGCGTGGCGTTGAAGTTTACACGCGCGGTTTTACTGCCATCCATAAGAGCTGAACATGAGCTAGTCTGACCGCCGCAGATAGAACCGGAACCACCAAGCCAATTGTTGAAGGAGAAACCAGAGGAGGGAGTGGCGGTGAGGGTTATCCAAGTGCCGGAGGGGTAAATTTCCGCGCAGTCGCCCGGGCAACTGATACCGGGACCAGTAATGGTGCCGGAGCCGGAGTTGATTGAAACTACCAAGGGGGAATCACTGGCAACCCCGAAGTTGTAAACTTCATTCTTCGTCAGGGGCGGGTACGATTTTGAGTCAGGGGTTGTGGCTTCAAATCCGGCCGGAACAGTATGGTGAACCCTGTAAGGAATAGTAGTGCCGCCAGTAAACGAATAGCGTCCTTGGGGATTCGTGATGTCGGTGTCGTATCCTCCGGCTCCGTCCCAATAGACAAACCTAACGACATACTCTCCGGCTATCGGCTGGTCGCTCGCGTTATAGACTCCGTCCTTGTTCTTGTCGCTAAAGACGACGCCGGAGATGGTGTAGGTGGAAGGGGAAGGGGTAGGAGTCGGGGTTGGAGTGGGGGTAGGGGTTGGAGTGGGGGTAGGGGTGGGTCCGGGTTGAGGCGAGGGGCAGAAGCTGTCTGACGGTGGAGAAGCTGAACAGGTACCGTTGCATTCGATATAGCCGGTAGACGTTTGCCCGCAAGAGTTTGGAGAGGAGGTGCAGGAGTTTCCTTCATTGGGGACACAAGTAGTCTCCGGCTTCAAATTGAAGGTGGCAGTTACCGACCTATTTTGAGTCATCGTACCAGAGCAAGTATTGTTGGTGCCGAAGGAAGAGCAATCCCCTCCCCACCCGGCAAAGGTAGAATTGGAATCCGGAGTTTCTAGTATGGTCAAATCGGTTCCCGCTCGTAAATCATAAATGCAACTACCTCTGCAACTAACACCACTAACACCACTTGCCGACACTGTCCCAGAACCGGCGCCATTTACGGTGATAGTCAATCTGTATGTATTTGGGGAGGGAGGATTATTAGTAGAGCCAGTATCGAAATCAGCTGTCACAGTTTTATTGCCATTCATAGTGACACTGCAAGAATTTCCACTTGAGCTATTGCACCCAGACCAAGTAGTATTGTAACCGCCGTCCGGACTTGCGGTTAAGGAAACATTTGCACCCGCTGAATATGCCTCCGAACAATCACTTCCGCAACTTATTCCTGAACCAGAAACACTTCCATTACTGCCACGATTGACTATTAGGGTGTAGCTACCGACTGGGGGTGGAGCGGGACAATTGCTATCCGGTGGAGGCGAAGAAGAACAGGTTCCATCACATTGGATAGTTCCAGAATCAGTTTGGCCGCAGGAGTTCGGGGATGAAGTGCAGGAATTTCCCTGAGTGGACACACAGCCAGGTGTTGGAGGAGGTGAAGGTGGAGCATCAGGATAATAAGCAGCCCAGGAGCCCGTATTGCGAACTTCGGCGTCCAATACTTCAGCAGTATAATAGATTCTGCCTTGGTTGGAGTTAATATTATAGAAGGGGCCGGCTAATACAATATTTCCATCATCAAGTCCCAACCAAGGATGGCTACCACCTTGTTCGGGTCCGCAACTAGGACCTCTGCACTGAAAAGCATAGCACTCTCCTTCTCCGCCTAAATACAGACACACCGATGCTTCAACGCGAGAACTGCCGTGCCGATGGCCCAGGAAGCTAAAAACGGCTTCGGCGGAAAAATAAGTATTGTTTGTTGGAAAAATTTGTTGTTGCCCTCCGCAATCTTTCCATTGGTCAAAACCATGTCGAGTGCATTGAAAATCCCAACTGCCGGTTGCTTCCCCGGCGCTGACTCGGTCGGGCATAGCTAGAAATACTAGAAAAAATAGAAAGAGGACAACACCCAGTGTTTTAATGTTGGTTAATTTACTCATGGAGTTTGTGTCGGAGAACCCCCCGAGGGCATGGTCATAGCTTTATAAAAAACAGATGCTGCAATCGGGTTCTCAGAACGATGGATAGAGGAAATAAAATTCGCTTCCACATACATAGTTCCGGGGTTTGATAAAGATGTATTTTTTAAATCATCCAGCGAACCCGTCTTGCTGCTCTGAGACAAATCTTTGGTGCTAAAACGGAGGGAACCTCCGGCAACTTCTACCTCATCCCATGTAGGCCAGTCAATTTCTTCTTTCTCATACTGCGTGTTTTCATTTACTTGAAACGAGAAGTCGCGCTCGCTTGAAAGATATTCCGGGATGGTTCCTTGTGGTCCGTTAAAAACTCCTTTTAGTTTAATAGTATTGCCTTCAGTACTGACTACGCCGCCGCTAAATTTGCGTATATCAATCTGCGGCGAGGTGCGGACATAAAAAATATAATAACTTCCTGCCACAACGGCAAGAAGGAGAATTAGAAATAAAACTAGTTTTTTATTATTAGCCTCGAGCATATTTTGTCCCTGAAATTATAACATACTAAAAATAAAACGATGCAAATTAGTTATCCGCAGCACCTTTTGTTTTATAAAACTGCACGAAATTTTATTAAAAAAGCGAAAGGACCGGGGTCTTCATGATGGACATGAGACGCGACCGGTCCTGAAATGATAGAACACGAAGAGCTTTTTCTCGGGCGGGGCACGATGCCCCGCC
>Ga0209542_10021035_pt1 | contig 10259 bp, 9 predicted proteins | sample RifCSPhighO2_01_FD_184028 | JGI IMG/M metagenome (GOLD analysis project Ga0209542, IMG submission 184028) | Soil microbial communities from Rifle, Colorado - Rifle CSP2_plank highO2_0.1 (SPAdes) (version 2) | ecosystem: Environmental > Terrestrial > Deep subsurface > Rock core/Sediment ...
TCAAATTTAAAAGCCTCCAGCTTCTGATTATTGATGACGAGCAAAGATTCGGCGTAAAACAGAAGGAAGCGCTGAGAGAGAAAAACCCGTCTTTGGATATTTTAAGCTTGTCTGCAACCCCGATACCCAGAACAATCTATTTGGCTCTTTCAAGTTTTAAAAATATAAGCTTGGTGCAAACTCCCCCGCAAGGGAGGACAGCCATAAATACAAAAATTCTGCCATATAATATAAAACTTATTAAAAAAGCCATAAACTCTGAACTAAAAAGAAGTGGCCAGGTTTATTTTTTACACAACCGCGTAGAGAGCCTTGAAAAAAAGAGGGATGAAATTAAAAACTTAGCTCCGAGCGCAAAAATCGGATTGATGCACGGAAGAATGCCGGAAAAAAAAATAATAAAAATAATGGACGACTTTCAAAATCAAAAAATTGACGTCTTGCTCGCCACAACAATTATTGAAAACGGTTTGGATCTGCCGAACGTAAATACTATTATAATAGAAGACGCCTCGCGTCTTGGACTTTCGCAGGCGCACCAGATAAGAGGCAGAGTCGGCAGGTCTAACATAAACAGTTTTGCATATTTTTTGTTTAACCCAAAGCATATGACGTCATTGGTTAAAGAAAGGTTAAGGGCATTAGAAGATGCAAAAGAATTGGGGGCAGGATACAGAATTGCAATTAAAGATCTAGAGATACGTGGGGCGGGAAATATTTTAGGCCGCGAACAGTCCGGAGCGATAAATAAAATCGGCTTAAATTTGTATTCACAAATTTTATCTGAAGCCGTTGAAAAACTCCGTCAATAAAAACAATAAAAAAGCGGCGGGATTTTATCCGCCGCACTTGAATCATTTAGCCGAATCACAACCAACTTCTATCACTCCTTGTCAATGTCGCCAATACTTGCCGCAACTCTCGCGTTTCTCATCGCTTCTTGCATTTGCCTGATCGCCTCTTCGGGGGTTATTTGATCTCTTTTTTCCGTTCTTTCTCCTTTCTTAATTTTCTCCGCGCACCACTGCCGTAATTTGCCGACCGATTTTTACACTACTTTAAAACCCGCCAAATTTCAAGCATTAGCGCTGAAACTGCTTAATTTCACCTTAATTCCACGATACCATATTTTTTGAAGCTTCATAATTATTAGTATCGTCTATATCTTGTTTACCAAAAAAATTCTGACGTATTTGTCTAAAGAATAAAATTGCAGCGATTTTTCCGTTTTCTCAAAAACATCATAAGGGGTAATCCATACGCTTTGCTGAAATAATTTATATCCTAAATTTTTCAGAACACTCCTTAATAAACTCCTATCTTTTTTCCGGTTTTGAGGAATATCAAAAATTATCATAATCCATTTCCCGTCTCTCCTATTTTTTCTTTTACTGTCTTCAATTTTAAAACTAGCCTTAATAGCTTTATTTTTTCCTTTTTTGGTAAGGAGAACTGCCGGCATCCCTTTTAAGTTTTCCGCTTTTATAAAATTATTCTTCTTTAAGTAATAAATCAGTTTATTAAATTCCTTTCTATTTTTAAATCTTCTATATATCTCAAAACTAGGATCCTTCGGGCCCGGCATCAAATCTTCAAAGGTTCTTCTGCGCCTAAAGATAAAATGGGCGGTATCGCTGGTTAATTCCAATAAATCTAAAAGAAATTTGTCTGTTATAGGGAGTCTCATATTTTTATCTTAACATCTTTTTGCAAACGATACCAGAAAAAGTGAAGCTTCATAATATTTAGTATTTTATAAATTAATAGTATTTTATAAATTAAGCCGTTTTTCTTTTTTATGGTATAGTAGAACAAATGCGAAGCTTGATTTAATTAAAATTTTAAGTAAAATCGTAATTTATAATTGAAATCCAAAAAAACTTATGAGACTTGTTATAGTGGAAAGTCCCGCAAAGGGACGAACAATTTCTAAATTCCTGGGAAAAGACTATAAAGTCGTTGCGTCTTTTGGACACGTGAGGGATTTGCCAAAAGGAGAATTGGGGGTTGATGTTGAAAATGACTTTGAGCCAAAATATGTTATACCTACAAAAGCGAGAAAAGTTGTCTCGGCATTAAAAAAAGATTCGGCAGAAGCCGACAACACTATTTTGGCAACTGACGAAGACCGCGAAGGAGAATCAATTGCATGGCATTTAAAAGAAGCCTTAAAATTAAAAAATCCGCAAAGAATCGTTTTTCACGAAATTACAAAATCAGCAATTGAAAAAGCGCTGGAAAAACCGCGAAAAATTGATATGGATATGGTTAATGCGCAACAGGCGCGGCGCATATTAGACAGGATTGTGGGATATAAATTGTCTCCTTTTTTATGGAAAAAAGTGGCGAGGGGGCTTTCAGCTGGAAGGGTGCAATCTGTGGCTGTAAAATTAGTCGTTGAAAGAGAGAGAGAAATTGATAAATTTTTAGCCGTAGAATATTGGAGCGTTGAAGTTTTATTAAAAAAAGAAAAAGAGTTTACTGCTTCTTTATTCAAAAAAAACGGCGAAAGCATAGACAAGCTGGAAATAAAAAATAAAGAAGAAACCGATAAAATACTAAAAAATTTAACCGGGGCCGAATACATAGTAGAAAGTGTAGAAAAAAGAGAAACCAACAGATATCCTGCTCCTCCGTTTACCACAAGCACGTTGCAACAGGCGGCATGGCAAAGATTTCATTTTCCGGCAAAGATGACAATGCAAATAGCTCAAAGGCTTTATGAAGACGGCTTTATAACATATCACAGAACAGATTCCTTGAACTTATCTGAAGGGGCTTTATCTGACGCCAAAAAATTTATAACCGAAACCTTGGGACAAAATTATTGGGCGGGAAAATTAGTAAAATATAAAATAAAAAGCAACTCGGCTCAAGAGGCGCATGAAGCGATAAGGCCTGCATACGGAGAAAAAACTCCAGAATCTTTGGAAAAAATTGACTCAAAACAATTAAAACTATACACCTTAATTTGGCAAAGATTTATCTCTTGCCAAATGGCGCCGGCTGTTTTTGATTCGGTGTCGGCGGATATTAAAGCCGGCGATTATACATTCCGAGCCAATGGTCAGACGTTGAAATTTAATGGATTTTTAAAAATTTATCCAACAAAATTTGAAGAGAAAGAACTGCCTGAACTAAAAGAAAAAGAAACGTTAGAACTTCTTCGCCTGGCGCCAACACAGCATTTTACCGAGCCTCCAGCAAGATACACCGAAGCCAGCCTTATCAAAACGCTCGAAAAATATGGCATCGGGCGGCCCTCAACTTATGCGCCGACCATAGCTACGATACAAACGAGAAACTATGTTTCAAAAAATGACCAAAAAAGATTTTTTCCCACAGAAATAGGGTTAGTTGTTAATGATGTCTTAGTCAAAAATTTTCCGGAAGTCGTTGATATTGATTTTACCGCAAAACTGGAAAAAGAATTAGACGAGGTTTCTGAAGGAAAAGATACTTGGCAAAAAACATGCAAAGATTTTTATGCTCCGTTTGCAAAAAACCTCAAAAAAAAATACGAAGAAGTAAAAAAAACAGACCTTGTTCATCAGACAGACAAAGTATGTCCAAAATGCGGTTCTCCATTGGTGGACAGAATGGGAAGATTCGGCAGGTTTTACGCCTGCTCAAAATTTCCAGAATGCAAATACACTGAATCCATAGAAAATAAAAAAACGGATTTAGGAATAAAATGTCCTAAATGTAATCAAGGAGAAATAGTTGAAAAAAAGACCAAGAAAGGTAAAATATTTTATGGTTGCAACAACTATCCAAACTGCAAATTTGCCGCCTGGGATAAACCAATAAATGAATTCTGCCCAAAATGTAATTCTATTTTAGTTGAGAATAAAAAAAAGCAAGCAAAATGTTCCAGCAAAGAATGCGATTTCAAAAAAATAAATGAAAAATGAACTGCAAAAAATAATCAAAAGGAGTTCAAATCCTAAACTGATTGGCGAGGCTTTTAAGTTTGCTGAAATTGCGTATAAAGACAAATTCAGGCTTTCTGGAGAAAATTATATCAAACATGCCTTAAGAGTAGCATTGATGTTAGAGAAAATGAGCATGGATGAAAAAACAATTGCTTTTGGCATTCTGCACGATGTTGTAGATGATATGCCAGACTCATCTAAAAAAGTGGAAATTCAGGGACTGGAGAAAAAATTTGGGAAAGAAATTGCCCAATTGGTGGAAAAAATATCGAAACTAAGCAGAATACGTTACTCTTTGGCGATAAAAATAAAAGAGAGAAAAATCCTTACCGGCGAAAAAATTGAAAATTTAAGAAAAATGTTTTTGGCCATCGCCGGAGACTTAAGGGTGATATTGGTAGAGTTGCTATCCCGGTTAGACGGCTCAAACTTTTTGCATTATCTTCCAGAAGAGCAACAAAAGTTATATGCCATAGAAACATTGCAGGTTTTTGCGCCGATTGCCAACAGGCTGGGTTTAAGCGAAATCAGAAGAAATTTAGAAGATATATCTTTTTCTTATTTATTTAAAGATAAATATAAATGGCTGAAAGAAAATATACAGGAACAATATGAGGAAAGGGGGAAATATCTTAAAAAATTTATTCCGAAATTAAAAAAACTATTCCGAAAAAATCGGGTAAATTTTATAAACATAGATTACAGGGCAAAATCATATTGGAGCACTTACAAAAAACTTGTTAAAAAAGGAATGGATTTTAAGGGGGTTCACGATCTGATAGCAATCAGAATAATAGTAAAGGACATTGAGGACTGCTACAGGACTCTCGGAATCATACATAAGCAATATAAGCCTATATCAGAAGAAATAAATGATTACATAGCAAAACCAAAGCCAAACGGATATAGGTCTCTGCACACCACTGTTTTTTATGAAAAAGATAAAATATCAGAGATACAGATAAGAACCGAGGAAATGCACAAAGAAGCAGAATATGGCATTTGCGCCCATTGGTCTTATAAAGAAAAAATTGACCTGAAAAAAGACGACGAAAATTTTAGCTGGATGCAAATTGCTCCGGATTTTTGGAAGGTTTTTAAAATAGATTTTTTCACAAACCAAGTTTTTGTCTTAACTCCAAAAGCCGACGTAATTACTATGAAAAATGGGTCCACTCCAGTTGATTTTGCGTACGCTGTTCATTCAGACATAGGAAATCATTGTGAATCTGCAAAAATTGGCGGAAAAATTGTTCCGCTTTCCCATATTTTAGAAAATGGAGACGTTGTGGAAATTATAACAAACAAGAAAAAAAAACCATCGGCAGACTGGCTAAAATTTGCGAAAACAAGTTTGGCTCAATCTCATATCAAAAAAGCAGTCAGCCAAACCAATTCTTTTTTTAAATTTCAGATACCCGGATTTATAAAACAAAAATTTATTGAAATTTCAGAAAAAGCCCAAAGGGGAAAAGAAGAAAAACAAAAGATTAAAAAAGAGGGAGTATCGCATATATATTTGGCGGGTCAAAAAGGTATGCTTGTGAATATAGCAAAATGCTGCTCTCCTAAACCCGGAGATCACGTACAGGCATATCTAACAAAATATAGAGCGGCTGTTTTACATAAAATCTCCTGCGAAAATTTCCAAAGATTGGCAAAAAAATTCCCAGATAAAGTTATCAACGCCTCGTGGGAATAACCTTGAAAATAGCAAAAAAATGTGGTAGATTATAAACAATGCCCGAGTGGCGGAATTGGCATACGCGTGCGACTCAAAATCGCATTTCTTTACGGAATTGTGGGTTCAACTCCCACCTCGGGCACAATCAAAAATGTGGGATGCTGAACATTCCACATTTTTGATTGTGTCTCTATTGTACCAAACTCGCACCTATTTCCAAAACAAAGTGAAGTAATGACTTCGCACGCTCCGCGTGCGTGGTAGCTTGAAACTAAATCGTACGCTCGACGAAAGCCCCGCCACCGCCTCGCTTCACTCGGCAACCCCAAAAAGAAAAAATGTTCCTTGCTTTTTTTGATTTTCGCGGGGGTGATTTTTTCTAAAATGGAAAGGACATTTTTCTTTTTGGGGTTCTGCCCTCCAAGTATTCGGGCAGTGCGTGGGGCTTCAATGCGGACGAAGTTTTGGCAAAACTATTTTTTGGGGAAAGGATTTGCCAAAACTTCGGCTCATTTGTTTTTGAATTCGGATGTCGCAAATGGAAAAGGAGGGGTTTGGGGAGGAATTTTCCATTTGCTCCTCTTTTTTCTTTTGGCGAAATTCGGGCGGGCTATCCTAACACAAAAAATATAATCCAATTAAAGTGTAGATTATTCCGAACACCCACGGAATAATCAACTCAATATGTGAAAATGGATAGTATTTTTTGTTGTCCTCGCCTTTGCCTAAAACTTCCCATTCGTATTTATACAACGCAAGTGGCAGATGTTTTTCAATCTCGTGAATCACAGCAAATTTTCCAGTATTTAGTTGCTTATATGATCTAATCAAAAACCAGAAAACAATACAGATAACTATTCCAAGAAAGGCCAGGACTGATTTCACTCCTGCTATATTTTCAAAAAACTTAATTTGGAAAGATAACCCTATGAGCGAAATTAGAGCAGTATTGATAGTAATAAAATAGTTGTTTGCGTGTTGTCGTCTATCGCTCGTTTTTTCTATACTCTCAACATAAAGTTTATACTGCTCAAACAGATGTTCTTTGTAATTATTTCCATAATCTTTTTCGCTTTTTGAAAATAAATCGCTCATAGATTAAAGATCGTCAATAAATCTTTTGATACCGTCCCATGTCCATTCAATTACTCTTTTTCCGTCAAGTTCTGATGGCGTTTGTCCTTTGTTATCTTTATGAATATGCACGCCTATGATTGGAATTCCTTCGTCTATGGCACACTGCATTTCCCATTTCGCACCGTCAGCTAGTCTAGTTCTTGGACTTAATAAGGCAACAACCCCGTCGCATTGCTTAATCCTTTCTCTACAACGAGTTTTCCATGAACTATCCCAGGGTTGCCTTGCGGACATATCCGCAAAGGAAAAAGGCACTCTGGCTTGTTCTGCTTGATGAACCAAATGGTCACGAGCAAATTTATCTTCTATTGCAAAACTAATAAAAATGTTTTTCATAAATTATTTTTTACTTTGTACATAGTCTTTTAATCTCTTTTCGGCAAGTCCAACATATTTTTCATCTCTCTCAATGCCAATCCATTTTCGCCCCAATGCTTCGGCAACAACGGCAGTTGTTCCGCTTCCCATAAACGGATCGAAAACTAAATCTCCTTTGTTGCTTGCTGTTAGCACAACCTGTTGGATAAGTTTCAGGGGCTTTTGTGTCGGGTGCGCTTTTATGCCGTTTTCATCTTTCAATCTTTCATTTCCCTTGCAAAGTCCAAAGACCCAATCGGTATCTTTCATTTGAATACCGCCATTCATTTTCTTTAGAAATTCATAATTGAAAGTATATTTTTTACAATCCTTATTTTTTACCGACCAGATTATTGTTTCGTGATTATTTGTAAAACGGCGACCATTCAAATTTGGCAAGGCATCGGTTTTTATCCATATCACATCATTCAAAAACCAAAGTCCTAGATTTTGCATTATTGTCCCAACTCGGAAAATATTATGATACATTCCGATAACCCAAAATGTGCCCGTTGGCTTTAAAATTCTTTGGCACTCCTTAATCCAATTTTGAGTAAAATTGTCGTAATCTTCGTAGCTTTCAAATTGATCCCAGTAATCATCAACGGGAATAATTTCAGAGCCGTCGGCTCTTTTTAAGCGTTTTCCTTTCGGAAGTTGTAAATAATAAGGTGGATCGGCAAAAATTAAATCAACAGAATCATCAGGAAGTCTTTTCATTTCCTGTATACAGTCGCCGTGTATAATTGTGTTGATAAATTTTTGCATACAACATTAAAAGTTATAAATGACAAGATGTTCAACCTCTCTATCATTTCTGCCTTTAACATTGTAGAGATAGGTTTTGTCGAATTTATCAATTTTTATTCCTTTTTTATTTTTGTATAAACTCGAAATAAAAGGCGTGTTTTTGATTATGAGAATAAAGTTTGCTTTTGTATCGTAAAGACACCCTGCCAATCTTTCTTGATCTTTTTTCTCAAAAGATTTTTTCTCATAATTACTGAAATCAGTATCGTACGGTGGATCAAGAAAAATGAAATCGTTTTTTGAAAATTGGTACCCATTAAAAATCTTTTCAAAATCTTGATTTTTTATAACAGTATTTTTAAAAAGTTTTTTCACTTCATCGCTAAATATATAATCGACTTTTCCACGAAAATCTTTTGTATTATATGCAATACCGCCATACGGGATATTGAAATGACCGCTTTTATTAAAACGAAACATTGAGCCGTAACAAAATTCTCTTATGAAATAGTAATTAGCGATTTTTTTAGGCAAACTGATTTTATATTTATTGCCGTTGAAATTCATCACATCCCGAAAGTGCATATAAAATCCGCTTCTAAATGCGGTCTCAATATTTTTTTGAAGATCACCCTCGGGTAATTTTCCTCTTTGCTTTTCAATTTCTCTCGTCCTGCTAATTTTTGAAATTAAATTTGAGGTAATCTGTTCTAATAAATTTTGCTCGTCTAAACAAAACTTTTTGAGAAAAAGTCCGTTAAACCGATCCTCTTCTTTTTTGAGGATAGAATTTACCTGTTTCGATAATTCCGTTTTGGTAATCTCATCTTTTTTATATTTCTCATAGAGCTTGGTTATTTGATTTTCAAAAATGGTGATGTACTTGGGGATTTTTTCCCAATTTGTAGCATAGTCATATAATTCTTTTTTAAATTCCTCTCTGTCATTTTCTGTTTTGAGTAAACTGTAAAAATCAGTGAGTTCGCTACAAACATCATTGATAATCGCTTTTTGCGGTTTTAGTTGAAAGAAAATTGCACCTCCACCAAAAAATGGCTCGATGTAACGATCAAAAGTTGGAATTAAATCCTTGATATAAGGAAATTCTTGTGTTTTGCCACCTGGCCATTTAATAAGTGTTTGCATATATGGGTCATCCTAAATAAGTTTTCTTGATTGAATCTAGTGAAGTTTTAATAAGACCGGCTTTTTCTTTGTAAGCTTCGAGCACAATGTTATATCCTTGATCAGATTTGCAAACAAAATCCCAGAAATCTTTTCCAATCAAAAGTTCGTCATCAGCAAAAAACTGACGGACCCGCTCTTGTCGCCACGGCTTACCTTCACCATAGCGATTGTATGCTGTCGCAAAAAATAATTTTATTTTTACATCTTTTGGTAAAGTATTAGATAAGATAGCAAACTGCTCTAATAATGCTTCTTTTTCTGCTCTAGCTTTCTTGTTATCAAGATCACCGCCGATTTTCAATTCAATCAAAAAATTTTCACCTGTTTCTTTATCTACTAGACAATAATCACTATCGTGCCTTTTCGTTACAAGTGCTTGCTCTGTTGGTTTAGTACGTAAAAATTGATAATCATCTGTTGTTGGCGGTCTAATCTCTCGGCGTTTATATTTTTCTAGCAATTCTGCCATGTCCTGAGTTTGTTTAAGACTGAGTGGTCCTTCAACATTTTGCTTAACTTCGTAAGAAAACTTTGCAATATTGATTGCTAATTTTTCAAGCATATTACCCAAAGAGCTATCCAGCGAACGAACGAGAGCAGTATAATATTGAATTTCTGGTCCAAGAACCGCAATAAAAACATTATGAATTTTCATATTGAGAGTTCCCTCTGGATCTTCTAATTCACCCTCGTGCCTACCTTGAAAACCTGTCGCGTATGATTCTACTGCGGTATGAACAAGTCCTCGGATAGCTTCTTCTTTACTTAAAGTGTCTTTAGTCATAATGTTTATTTTATCAAATTATCAATACTTATTCCCAATCCCTCGGCGATCTTGGTAACTGTTTGAATTGACGGCTTTGTAATCACATTTGATTCAATCTTAGTCAGTGTTGTATAGGGAATATCGCACTTTCTCGCAAGAGCGTCCTGTGTCAGTCCTTGCTTTGCTCGAAAGACTTTTATTTTATCCCCAATTTCCTTTTGTTTGCTTTCCATAGTATGATAGTATAAGTATGAGCGTTGAAACTAACCCTCACAACTATACTAACATGAATAACATTTTTTCTCAATTTTTTATGCCCGCCCGAATTTCGCCAAAAGAAAAAAGAGGAGCAAATGGAAAATTCCTCCCCAAACCCCTCCTTTTCCATTTGCGACATCCGAATTCAAAAACAAATGAGCCGAAGTTTTGGCAAATCCTTTCC
>Ga0209542_10021041_pt1 | contig 10258 bp, 9 predicted proteins | sample RifCSPhighO2_01_FD_184028 | JGI IMG/M metagenome (GOLD analysis project Ga0209542, IMG submission 184028) | Soil microbial communities from Rifle, Colorado - Rifle CSP2_plank highO2_0.1 (SPAdes) (version 2) | ecosystem: Environmental > Terrestrial > Deep subsurface > Rock core/Sediment ...
AAGAAGCTGGAGTCCGAGACCGAGAAGCTGGTGCACATCGAAGACGAGCTTCGGAAACGCGTGATCGGCCAAAAAGAGGGGCTCGAAGCGGTCGCGAATGCGCTCCGCCGCGCCCGCGCGGGACTTTCCGACGAGCACCGGCCGCTTGCGTCGTTCATGTTCCTCGGGCCCACCGGGGTGGGCAAGACCGAGCTCGCGAGAACGCTCGCCGAGTTCATGTTCAACGACGAGAAGGCCCTGATCCGCATCGACATGTCCGAGTACATGGAACGGCATGCCGTGGCGCGTCTTATCGGTTCGCCGCCCGGCTACGTGGGCTATGAGGAGGGCGGTCAGCTCACCGAAACCATCCGCCACCGGCCCTACAGCCTCATCCTCTTCGATGAGATCGAAAAGGCGCATCCCGAAGTGTTCAACCTCTTGCTTCAAGTGCTCGACGACGGCCGGCTCACCGACGGCAAGGGCAAAACGGTGAACTTCAAGAATTCGATCATCATCATGACCTCGAACGTGGGAAGCGAGATCTCTCGCGAATACTCGAACCTCGGTTTCGCGGGCATGAACGAAGGGGCGCGCGTGGAGGAGCAGGCGATCGAAGAATACAAAGAGAAGATCGGCGAAGCGCTTCGCGACACCTTCCGGCCGGAGTTCCTGAACCGCATCGACGAGACCATCGTCTTCAACCCGCTCACGCCGAAGGACATTGAGGCGATCGTCGATATTCAGCTCGAGGAGCTCAAGGAGCGTCTCACCGACAAGAACATCAAGCTCGCGGTGGAGCCCGCGGCTCGGAAGTATCTTGCCGAGCACGGCTTCAGTCCCGAGTTCGGCGCCCGGCCTTTAAAGCGGCTCATCCAGAAGGTCATCCTGGATAAGCTCGCCGACCGTATCATTCGCGGGGAATTCAAGCATGGGGGAAAGGTTAAGGTTAATTTTAAGGAAGGCGCACTGGTCTTTAGCGCTTAAGGGCCTTGCCTTCGGCTTGGGCTGGCTCTGGCTGCCCGGCTGGCTCTTCGCATTGCTCGCGCTTTTCTTGTATTTCAAGCCGCTCTTCCAGCCGGGAAAACTGCTGCGTTCCTTTTTTGTGCTTCTCGGCCTCTCGCTAGGCTTTTCGGCTCTCGCGCCGGCGCTCCTGCCGCTCTTCTCCGGCATCGGCGAACTCCTCGCCGCTTTCCTCGCGGCGCTCTTCTTTCTTCTTATGGGTATCAAGGACCTGGCGTTCGTCCATCGCTCCGGTCGCTATCTCCTTCTCTACGCGGGGCTTTTTCTGGGCGTTTTCATGCTTTCCTTCTGGTACGCCGCTCCGCGCGACGCCCTGCGGCTGCTCCTTGTCGCCGCGCTCTTTCTTGCGGCATCGACCCTCCTCTTCCGGGAGTTTTTGGGCGTGATGCGTGACAACCTCTTTCTCGGAGTCCCCGGCACGGAGGAGGCGGCTTCCGTGTGGGATGAATGGAAGCGGCGCCGCGTGCTCGTCTGGGCGCTTGCGTTCCTTGTCTTCCAGCTCTTCTGGGCGGTCAATCTCCTGCCGATCGGCTTTCTCATGCAGGCAGCACTGCTTCTGCTCCTCGTGGTTCTGGGAAGCGATGCGCTCCGCGCGCACATGCAAGGCGCGCTCACGCCCTTCTACGTGCTCCGCGCGACCACCGTGCTCATTTTCGCCGCGCTCGGCATCTTCGCGGCATCGAACTGGGAGCTGTAGGACCTCGCTAGAACGTAAGGCCCCTCAAATATTTTTTTATCTCCTCCCGGTACTCCGGATGGTTCAGGCCGAGGTAGATCTGCGCTTTGGCGAGGCCAAGCTTCGTGCCGCAGTCGAACCGCAGCCCGGGGAAGAGCCAGCCGTATATCGCGCCGCCCTCCTTGATGTAGAGCTTCAGGGCGTCCGTGATGCCGATCTCGATGCCGGCTTTCGGGGGATAGAGCGTCTTAATGAGCTCGAAGACGCGCGGCGTGATGATGTAGCGGCCGATGGCCGTGAGGTTCGAGGGCGCTTTGGCGGGCGTCGGTTTTTCCACGATGTCCGTGATCTCGTAGAGGCCGCGGTGTTTCTTTGAGGGGGCGGCCTTCACGACGCCGTACTTCGAAACGTCCTTCATCGGCACGCGCTCGAGGAGCAGGATCGGCTCCTGCACTTTGTTGAAAAAAGATATGAGCGCCTTGAGCGGGGGAGTGGTGTGGATCAACAGGTCGTCCGAGAAGGCGATGGCCACCGGCTCGCGCTCCAGGAACTTCTGCGCCTGGTAGATGGCGTCTGCGTTCCCGATGGGGTTTTCCTGCTCCGTGAATAAGTAAGAAAGCGGCAGGTCGGCGTGGGGAAGGTACTCCTCCACCATCCGGCGGTTCTTGCCGGTGATGAAGATCGCCTCGCGGATGCCGGCTTCTCCGGCCTCCTCGAGGGTGTAGTGCACCATCGGCCGGTCGAGAACGCCTATCATCGCCTTCGGCACATGGAGGGTGAGCGGAAAGAGGCGTTTGCCGCTCCCCCCCACCGGCAAAATGACCTTCGTGACCTTCTTTCGCATGCATTTACTGTATCGCGCTTCTCGCGTGCCGCACAACCCGGACCAAGAGCAAGAACATCTCTCACGAGTGCCCCCAATAAAAACAGCGTTACATTATACCACGCCATGGCGTGGTATAATGTAACTGCGATGGCCAGAGGTTACGTGACAAAAAAGAGAAATCTGACGGCGGATACGCTCCAGCAGATAGCGCTGGGCGGAGTTGCCGTACTCGTTGCCGCATCATCTCCGTTTCTCATGCATCAGATCGCGCAGCACTATTTTAAGGAGAAAGCCAAAGAAGCGCTCCGGCGCCGCGCACGCCGACTCCAGGAGTTGAAGCGGAAAAAGCTGCTCGCGTTCGAGGAACTTCCGAACGGTATGGTGCGCATAAAGCTCACACAAAACGGAACAATGCTCGTGCGGGAGTATAATCTCGATCGCCTCATGCTCCAACGTCCCGGAAAATGGGACGGTACGTGGCGTCTGGTCATTTACGACATTCCCCACCCGCATAAGCGGGCGCGCGACGCGTTCCGCATGAAGATCAAGCAGATGGGCCTCTACCCGCTCCAAAAGAGCGTATGGGTTTCCCCCTTTGAATGCCGCGAGGAGTTGGAGTTTCTTTGTGAGGTTTTTAACCTCAACTTCGATAGATATTTTTGCTATCTCACCGCAACAGACCTTCCGCGCGAGCGCGAGATCAAAAAGTTTTTCAACCTCAGCTGAACACTCCGCCAACGGAGAAAATAGGAAAAAGAGATTACATTATACCACGCCATGGCGTGGTATAATGTAAACCTTTAAAAGGCGGCAAAACCCCTTGCAGCGCACTAGGGGACAGTGATGGCGTATTCTTGCGGGTCGTCGGCGATGTCGCCGTACGGCCCGCAGGGGTTGCCGTAGATTATGGCGAACTTGAGCGTTGTGGTGGCGGTCATGTCTGTTGCGAAGACGCCGCTAATACTCGGGATATTGGTCTGGTACTGGCGGCCGAACTCGTACTCGCTGAGCGGCGTTATCGATCTGTTACAGAGGTTGTCGCTGAGGCGTATGGTGGTGCCGGGATATACGCTGTTGCCGTTGATATTCTTATGGAGCGCGTAACCAGCTGCCGGAGCGCTGTCGGCGAGATGGGGAATAATATGCCCCCCGGGGTTGCTCAAGAGCCGCCAGCGGACTTTGATGACATTATCCTGAAGGCGGATGCAGTCGATGGCGTAGTAGGCATTTCCGGCCGCTTCGGGGCAGGTAGGTGATGGCGGCAGCGCGAGCGAGGCCGAGAGGGAGTCGCCCGCCTAGCAAGAAAATAAATACGCCCACGGGCGAGCGCATTTATTTACTTGCTATCTTGCTAGGCGGCAAAGACGCACCGTTCATTTTTTCAATTCAACATCCAGCGCGGAACGGAAACTCACAACCTTCCCGTCTCTGATACTTTGGAAATATCCGTTGAAATCTATTGGGGTAAGGAAGTTAAATTTGTATTGTCCGCCCCCTTTTTTCTTCCGTAAATATGCGTTAATTCTTTCAAAATGAGCAAGCGCATACTCGTTTTTCTTTTTGTTCTCCACGGACGGCTCGCTAATTTCATCGTCATCTTTAATCTCAACTACCAAAATCAAGTCGTCAGTTTTTATGAAAAAGTCAGGGCTAAATTTTCCGCGCTTTGGATGTTCACCCTTTTTCCAAAAGTAATCAATCTCGTAAAAACTCATCGGCGTTGATTTTACCCACGCGGAAATTTTCTCCGCATTTTCAGCTTTCACCCATTCCTTCACAAATCTGCGTTCATTGTCGTGATCCGCGACAACGGCGTTGAGAGGCGATTTGAAATCGTAATGATTGGCGACTTTCGCGCACTTAAATCCGCTTCCGTCCTCAATTGCCTCTTCGTAAAATTCCTTGTATTCGTCCGGCATACTTTCCTTTGTCTTACTTGTGTAGTAAAGCGTCTTGCCGTTTTTCAAGTCAGACGCGCTTGCGCTTTCTTGCGGTCGCTCGGTTGTTGGTACCGGATAATAGTTTGTCGGCTCAAAATCATAACGGACAACTTGCGCCGCTTTCCTTTGGAGCGTTCCGAGCGACTGCAAAAACTTTTGTTTCATGCTTTCGGTTATGACCCTATTTCCCGTCTCTTTCAGCGATTTTTTGACAATTTTTTCCAGTTTCTCTATCGGAAACTGTTTTGTATAAAATTTGCGGTCTTCTGCGTCCGGCAAATCTTCAAATCGCTGAAACATGACCTCGGCAATCTCGCGCGGAGTATAGGTCTTGTGCTTGATTTTCGTTTTCCATTGCGTCCGTGCGCCGGTGCCAGCTTCTTCAAACTCAACTGTCACATCTTCTTCCGGCAACTCCGTGGACAAATCAACATATCCTTTTTTGAAAAGCTGATATGGCCTTTCCTGCTTGTAGGTTTCCGTGCGCGGTTTCGGATCGTATTCAATGTTCAACAATTCAAAATTAAACTCGGACGAGGCAACCGGAAATGTCGGTATTCGCTTTTCAAATTCCAAAACCTCATGCACAAGTTGTCGGATATCGTCCACCCACCTGTCATGATTGAAAACCGTAACCTCCGGCTGTGGGCCTTTCCAGCCGTCCGGCACGCGCAAGCCGCGTCCGAGTACTTGAGCGATGAGCAGCTTGCTTTCAAACGCTCTCTTTTCGTGGGGGACAATTTGAAAAACGCGTTTTACGTCCCAACCCTCATTAAGCATGGAAACCGATAAAATCCATTCGACCTTACTACTTGCGTTGTTTACGCTTGCGAGGCGCGGCAAATCCGGCGCGTCGCTGTGAATGACGAGCACTTGCTCGTCAATTTGCTCTCGGCTTTTGCCCGTTTGTTCTTTCAAAAACGCCTTAAATTTCTCGGCCACATCTTTGCATCCACGAATATCTTTTGCAACGACAATGGTAAGCGGGCGCAGTTTGTGCGCTCTCAACTTGCGCCGGATTTCTTCGTGTCGGTTGAGAACCAACTGCCATTTTTCTTCTTCCGGTTGCCTCGTCCGTGGCATTTCAGCGACATAATATACCTTCTTCACAAATTTTTCTTCCATCGCTTGCCGCAGAGAATAACGATAAATCACGTCAGAAAAATACTCGTTTTCGATATAGCAAGTGCCAGAAACGCCGATGATATAGCGAAAACCATAATCGGGATCCGTCAAAAATTCCTTCCATTTTTTCGCCTTGCTCGCTACTTCGTTTGCGACATGGTGCGCTTCATCGTTCAAAATAAGCGTCCGCTCACCCTTACCCTGCAAGCTGTCGCGGATAGACGAGCGCACATGAGCAAGAATTGCGTGATAGTTCTCTATGCAAATGCTTCCTGATACAATGCTTTCGCTCGCATTTATGACGCGCGGTGCGTTCACTGCCGCGCTTGCGGGCAAGAGGTCGCGCAAATCGGCGTTTCCGGCCAATAACTCAAATTTTTCGAGCAGTCCGGTCTCAATCGTTGTGGATGGACAAAGCACCAAAACCCTGTCCACCGCGCCCTCGGCAAGCATAATCGCCGCAATTCCGTACATCACATAGCTTTTGCCGGTGCCGGTTGCTAAATCGAGCGAGGCGGCGAGTTGGTCCGGCAATTGCAAATGCCGCTCCATATTTCCGATTGAGCCATACTTGTTGCGCAAAACTTCGTTTTGCTTAAAATTCTTTGCCGCCAAATCGCGCAAATCCCGGTACTCGCCGCCGAGCAAGTACCGCATAGCCGCACGAATTGCGTCCTTTTGGTATTCTCTATTTTCGCAAAGTTCATCAAGAAATGCCTCATACTTGTTCTCGTCCCACTTGCGGCGATCAACCGAAGTGCTGACCTCAAGCACAAGGTCTTCGTTATGAAATCGTTTTGTTCCGTTTCGTCTTGGCATAATTATTTCTTTGCTTTAGCGCGACGCGCTTTCGGTGAAATTACGATCCGCGCTTCGTTGCCGTAAATATCCAAAAATACAAGCATGACATCGCCCTTAATCTCTTTGGCAGACAACTCGATTTTCCACTTATTATCTTTTATCGCGTTGGCGTAAAATGCCTTATCCAAACCAAAAACTTTTCCGTTGTAATCATAATCCACCATCACCATTGAAAGCGCGCCGTGCTTGCTGATTTTGTCCTCTCCGCGCAAGCGCGCCTTGCTCTCAAACTTCTTAATTTTAACAGACACAGCTTGCTTCTTTGCGGCAACTTCAAGCTCAACTACCGGCGGCTGAATGAAATCAAAACCGACTGCTTCTACTGCTTCGTTGATAGCCATTTCGTCATTGGGTTGTATAAGCGGAGAAAATGGATCTCTGTGCAATTCGTTGATGAAGGAATACGGAATGCGAAGCGCGTAATATCGCACGCCGTCCATTTCGATATAATCCTCTTGGAAAAGGAATGCGCCGCGTGGAGCAATGATAAAACAACGATTTCCGACGGCTTTTCCAATGCTTGCGTGCAAGTCTGCGATTGTCTGCGGATTAATCTGTCCCTCCTTAAAATGATTGAAAACGTGAACGCTTGAACCTTGCCGCTTGCCGTCCATTTGAAAGCCGTGGATTTTATGCAGCTCATCTTTGCATTGAAAAAGTTGAAGCGCGAAAAATCGCCAATTTTCCCACGGCAAATTTCGCAGATTCTCAAAATCGTACAAACCAGCGTTGTAAAGAGTGAATGGCTTGACGGCAAGTGGCTTGCCACCATTGCCAATATCAGAATGAAGATTTAGGAGTCGCTTTTGCGTTGTGTAGATAGCCAGTTTACCAATATCAACTCCGATCCAGCGCCGTTTCAATTTCTCTGCTACTGCAATAGCAGTTCCTGACCCCACGAAAGCGTCAAGCACATTATCCCCCTCATTTGAAGATGCTCTGATAATACGCTCTAGCAACGCTTCCGGTTTTTGGGTTGGATATACTTTTTCTAAATCTTTCGGATCAACCGCTTTGATATCCCAAACATCATCAACAGTAAAACCTCCGAGCTTATAAATAATGTCGTGTTTTGTTGGATTTTTCCCCGGGTTTTCCCGTTTCCATTTCTCAATGAATACATCAAAACGTGAATCCGTTTTGGGGTAATTATCGCCCCTTATTTCATTATCATTTACAAGATAATCATTCCATCGTTGATAATCTATATTTTTTGTATAGTCCTGCTCTTTCTGAAGAGTGAAAACATTTTTACCACTTTTGGTGTAGAAAAGAATAATGTCGTGCTTGCGTGGGTAGTAGGAAGATACCTGCCCTTGATAAGTTCGATATCGCCAAATAATGTCATTTCTAAATCTGTGTTCGCCAAAAATTTCATCCATCAAAACTTTCACATAATGACCCTTCTTCCAGTCAATATGGACATAAATACTGCCGTCATCTGAAAGCAACTCGCGCATTAACACGAGCCGTTTGCGCAAAAATTCTAAAAACTCCGCACCCGCAATTTTATCTTGATACGCTTTTTGGTCTTGGCTTCCACGAAATTCTTTTTTTGTCGCAAACGGCGGATCAATATAAATCAATCGAACGCCCGGTGTGCCATCGGCGTTCACCAGCTTTCCTTCCTCTTTCATCTGCAAAAGCGTTTTCATTGCCTGCAAATTGTCGCCGAAAATAAGTTGGTTGTGCCAATCAACGCCGTTTTGTCCGAAAGTGCTTACCTCTTGAAACGGCACCGCCATTGTATCGGCGAGAATTTGCTCCTCGGTTTCCTTGTCGTTGTAAACAAGCTCATACTCGCGGCGTTCGGGCGGGAAAAGTTCCCGCGCCCATTCTGCCGGAAGTTCCTCGCCGGTTTCGGTGAGTTTCAAGCCCCGTTTCAGCAACTCATAAATTTTTTCTTGCCTTTTTTTATCCATTTACTTTTTTAAAATACGAACGCCGATGAGCATGTTTATTTACTCATTAAGCGGTAAACGACCCCCCTGCCAATGCTTCCGATTTGTTCAATTCTGCCCTCTTTTTCCAGTTCGGTCATGTATTTCACTACGGTCCTACTGGCAACTCCAAGGTGCTCTCGAACGTCAGTATTATTAACCTCGTCACGCTCTTTAAGGAAAACAAGTACTTTCTCCTTATTCTCGTTTTTACGGGTGGTTTGATCAAGCGCCGAGGAGCAAATTCCAACGATGGCCCCTCTGCTTCTTTGGGACACCAAGAGCGTCAAAAGAACCACAGCAACAATGATCAGGGTTACTTGAAGCATGAAGGGGTGTTCTTAATAATTCTCGCTGTTTTTTACCAAAAAATAAATACGCACCCCAGCGTGCGTATTTATTTTAAAGGTCCAGCGTTTCCTGTGGGGTCTTGCCGCCCCAGGTGTCGGCTTTCATCGCATCCTCAAAATCGGTGACGAGGCCCTTGTACAGCCGCTCATAGTTCTCTGTCGCCGCCCGGCTCCGCTTTGCTTCGGGGCTCAAGTAGGCGGTCCATGTCCAGTAGCCCGCTACCGCGATCAAAATTATCGCCAGAAAAACGACTACAAATTTCCACAACTTCCTTTTCGGAGCAGGGGACTGGCCGGCAAGAGCAGGGGGAATGAGTTGCGGCGCCTCTTGGAGCATAAAATTATTCAGAAGTTTACTGGACGAGCAAAACAGCGTCAAGCGTCCCCTCACGCGCCCCTCTCCGCATCTTTGTCTCCTTTTTATTATATTGTTACTTTTACGCGATCGCGCAGAAATAACAATATAGATAGGAGGGAAGGGAAAGATAAAGAACTAGGGGTAGGATAGGATCGGCAATGCGGCAACCCAATAGTTGATTGCCGCATTGCCTATTTCCGACTACGAATTACGAGTACGAGATGGTGCCTTGCTTTGCTACGGCGAAGATATGAACGTAGCGAGCAAGGCCAAGCGCGTTGAGGTCTTCCACGAATCCTGCAGGCAACTTCTGCTCGCCAATCCAGACGCTCTTTTGTAGCATCGAAAACCCGATGCCAGCGATAGTGTTTCGGAGCCATTGCCGCTTTGCCTTGTGCGATTCCGGGATATCGAAGGCGATGATCTTCAAGTAGTCCTTTTCATTGGCAAGGGCAAATCGAGGCAATCGCTTCCCGCGGCGCTCTTGAAGCCACGCTTTCCCTTCCTCGGTAATGGTCAAAACGCCGGTGCGTTTCTTGCTTTGCTCTACGAGGCCCTCCCGCTTGAGGTTCGAAAGGACATTGACAAAGCTTGCTCTTGCCTTCGTATCTATGCGATGCGCCGGTACGCCATGCAGCATCATTCGCCGCGCATTGCGATACGATGTAGCATATCCCGCGAGGAACACTTCCCGCGTTATCGTCCCCGCATCGGCGAGCGCTTCAAGCATCAATTCTCTAAGAAAGCGATTTTGCATAGTTCTGTCTTTATATTGTTACTTTTGCACGATCGCGTAAAAATAACAATATGGGTATCCATCCTGTTGATAAAGTTGCAGAGTGTTGATAAAGTTGCAGAGTTTTACGGCATGGAGTAGTATTGCAGGCAACATGTTCGGAACGCCGGAGACACAGAAGACATACGAGTTGAGCTACGCGACATTCCGCGTTGCCGCGTTGGTGCGGAAGCCGGACCTCAAGGAGCGGCTGGAGCGGCAGGCGGCAATCATATTGGAGCGCGTCGCAAGCGGCGACCTCGCGATCGTGGAGCCCCTCGAGACCCTGCGGGCCCTCATTATGCTCTCCGAGGGGATAGGGGAGATCCGCTATGTGAACGCCAAGGTGCTCCTCCGGGAGCTCGGGAACCTGGAGCGGATGGTCAAAGAGGCGGCCCCTCCTTC
>Ga0209542_10021042_pt1 | contig 10258 bp, 6 predicted proteins | sample RifCSPhighO2_01_FD_184028 | JGI IMG/M metagenome (GOLD analysis project Ga0209542, IMG submission 184028) | Soil microbial communities from Rifle, Colorado - Rifle CSP2_plank highO2_0.1 (SPAdes) (version 2) | ecosystem: Environmental > Terrestrial > Deep subsurface > Rock core/Sediment ...
ACCAATATTCCTTTACTTAATTTGGAAATCCAACAGTACTTAAGATATTACAATACTGAGAGACTACACTTAGGTCTGGACTGTAAAACTCCGGCCGAAGTGTTGCAAAGCTTATGAGCTCAAGACGATTATTGTATAAAAACCATAAAACCTGGGTGGAGGTATGCAAAAAGGCGTTGCGGAATAACGCCAGAATTGTGCGTGGGCTATTGCAGCCGGAAAATAAACTTATGGCAGTGGTTAAATCCAATGCTTATGGTCATGGGTTGGTAGAGACAGCTTCGTTGTTATCAAAAAACAGTGATTGGTTGGGAGTAGATAATCTTGATGAAGCAATTCTACTTCGTCAAGATAATATCAAGAGTCCAATTTTAGTTATGGGCTACACGCCAGCCGAAAGATTTCAAGAGGCCATAGCCCACGATTTACGGCTTACCATTTATGATACTGCTGGTTTAAAGAATATTTTTACAAACTACTCACTGCCCGCTTCATCTAGGCTACGGCGAGGCGAGCAGACTACTCACTACAAACTACACGTCAAGATCGATACCGGCATGTCGCGGCAGGGGGTCACTTTGGCTGATTTACCAAAGTTTTTAAGTCTGTTGAGGTCAAACCTCAACAGACTGAAGATTGAAGGTGTGTTTACTCATTTTGCCAATGCCGACAATCTCGAAGATCGCAGTTATCCAAATCTCCAGCTGGCTAATTTTAAAAAAGCCCTAGCCATAATTGGTGCGGCGGGGATTAAGCCGGCGATAAGACATGCCAGTGCGACAACCGGCCTATTTACCATGTCTGAGGCACAATTTGATATGGCTAGAATCGGTATTGCTTTTTATGGTCTTTGGCCGTCAATTAAGTTTGCATCAAAGTTTAAAAACTTTGGTTTGTCGCCAACGTTAAATTGGAAAACCAGAGTAGCGCAAATAAAAAAAATTAAAAAAGGTACGCCGGTTGGGTATGGCATCACTGAAAGAGTCAAAAAAGACAGTACGATTGCCATATTGCCGGTAGGTTATTACGACGGTTATTTCAGGAGCCTTTCATCTGCTGGGGAGGTTCTCGTTGGCGGGCGGCGTTGTAGAATTTTGGGCCGCATATCTATGAATTTGTCAGTTATTGATATTTCTAATACTAAAAATGCTAAAGTTTGGGACGAGGTTGTGTTGATAGGTGGCCAGGGGCTGGAAAATATTACAGCCGAGGAGTTAGCCGAAAAAGCCGGCACAATAAGTTATGAGGTGGTTTCGCGGATTAATCCGTTGTTACCGCGAATCTATCTTTGAATTTTCGGGTGCAAAAGTATAAGGACGAGTTAAAAAATAAAAAAAGGAAAAAGCTGCTTTCAAAAGCGGTCGTTTTGTGTCTTTTGATTGTCATCGGGATGGTCAGTAGTATTTATCTATTATTTTTTTCCAAACTGCTGGATGTGCGAAGTATTACGATAGAGGCAGCTGATGAGATGAGGGCGCAGCTTAATATTGCGGCAGAAGATTGGCTAAATAAAAAGTTTGGATTTTTCCCCAGGCGGAGCAATATTTTATTTTTGTCTGGTGATCAGCTTTCCTCGACGCTTATCGATCAATTTCCCAGGTTGGAATCAGCAAGGGTTGTTAAAAAAATACCTCATTCGCTAGAGATATCTGTTGAGGAGCGTAAATCGGCGGGTATCTGGTGCTTATCTGATGGGGTGCGCTGTCTTTATTTTGACAAAAATGGCGTGGCGTTTAATGAGACGCAGTCCTCGGCCGGATACTTAATATTAAATGTGAAAGACATGAGGTCTAGAGAATTAAAACTTGGAGATATTGTGGCTGATAATATTTGGCTGGCGAGTATCATTAAGGCCAGAGAGCTACTAACCAAAAATGATCTTGATATTCGCAAATTTGTCATCCCAGCCGAGTCTTTTGATGAGTTTTATGCCATAACTGCCAGTGGTTGGAAGATTGTGTTTAGCAACTCCACGGATATTTCTAAACAAATTGATGCTCTGCGAATATTTTTAGAAGAAAAACCATCCATCAATCAGAAAGCTAACCTTCAGTATATAGACCTACGCATCCAGGACAGAATTTATTACAAATAACCCGCTTCTTTACTCTAACAACATATGCGGCTAGAATAAACAATCAGAGGGAGGGGCTTGCGAACTATTCGACGGTTACTGATTTTGCTAGATTGCGGGGCTTGTCCACATCATGCCCGCGCAATACGCCAAAGTGATAGGCAAAAAGTTGAAGAGCGATGCTATTTAATAACGGTTCAAATGGTTCAAGTGTTTTGGGTACGTATATAACATCGTTTGCAACGCTGGCTATCTTGCGGTCACCAGCCGTGGCGATAGAAATTATTTTCCCACCCCTTGCCTTAACCTCTTCCATATTCGAGAGCATTTTTTCATAGACGCTGTTTTTATTGGTCAGGGTGAAAATTGGAAAGTGCGGATCAATTAGAGCAAGCGAACCGTGCTTCAATTCTCCGGCAGCGATTCCTTCAGCATGAACGTAGCTTATCTCTTTTAATTTCAAAGTCCCCTCAAGCGCGGTCGGGTAATTATATTTTCGGCCAATAAACATAAAGTTTTGGAATTGCAGATATTTTTTAGCCAAAGCTTTAAATTGATCGTTTTGTTTTAAAATTAATTTGACTTTATTAGGAATAAGAGTCAACTCTCTAGCCAATTCTTTTTTATTTTTATTTTTTGTTCCGAGGCAGAGGGCCATTAAGGCCAGTATGGTGAGCTGTGAAGTAAAGGCCTTGGTGGAGGCTACGCTAATTTCTGGACCGGCATGATTATAGATTCCGGCTTGAGTCTCGCGGGCGATAGCCGAGCCGACGACATTTACCAACCCTAGAGTAAGATAGCCCTGAGTTTTTATTTTTTTCAATGCCGCCAGGGTATCAGCAGTTTCACCGGATTGAGAAATAAAAATATAGCCAGTATCGGGACGATGAGCGATTTGTTGATACCTATGTTCGGAGGCCAGTGAAACGGAAGTCGGAATATCAGAGATTTCTTCAAAAAGTAATTTGCCGATTAGTCCGGCATTATAAGATGTACCGCAAGCGATGATTTCTAAATTTTTTATTTTGGATAGTTTTTTAGATACGGATTCTAGACCGCCAAGCTTAACTCCGTTAGTAGAGAGTCTGCCGCGCAGGGCGTTTTTAATGGTTTCTGGCTGTTCGAATATTTCCTTGAGCATGAAGTGTTCAAGGCCTGATTTTTGAGCGACTTCAGTATTAAGATCAAGTCTTTCAATTATCGGTTTATTCGGCCAGACCTTGAATCCGGTTGGCGAGATCCAGCCGCGTTGGCCCTCTTTCAAATAAATTATCTTTTTGGCCATTCCGGCCAAAGCCGCCTGGTCAGAGGCCAAGAAATATTCTTTTGTACCAATGCCGAGTACCAACGGGCTGCCTAGCCGCGCGAAATATATTTTTTGAGGCTCGTCTTGATTAATAATACCAAATGCGTAGGCACCGACTATTTTTTTGAGGGTTAAGTCCAGAGTTTTTTCAAAGGTAGCACCCTTGTCATAGTTGTCCTCTAGTAAATGTACTACGGTCTCGGTATCAGTCTGAGATTTAAATTTGTGTCCCCGTTTTTCCAGTTGTTCTTTTAATTCTCGGTAGTTTTCGATTATCCCGTTATGTACCAGGAATATTTTTTGATGACAGTCTGCATGAGGGTGGGCGTTAGTTTCATTGGGCGTTCCGTGCGTGGCCCAACGAGTATGACCGATAGAGGCCAATAACGGTGTTGCACATGAATTCTTAACTTTTTTTTCAAGATTAGTTAGTTTCCCTGGGCTTTTTTTGAGTTCAGCTTGGTCGTTTTGTCCGTTGGAGGCAGATCCGCCTTTGGCGGAAAAAAACAAAACACCAGCTGAATCATAGCCTCGATATTCAAGTCTTTTCAGGCAGTTCATAACCACTACCAGCCCGTCTTTTTTACCTACATAGCCGGCTATTCCGCACATGCCTAATAAGACGAACTGATTTAAAAAGTGGTTTGGCGGCCTTACTTAATTCTATAAACAAATATCGAGTTGCCGATGACGGTCAGTGGTTGGTAAGAGTTGAGCCAGAGATAATTAACCTTATTCGGCATGTCATAGGGACCTTGTGAGCCCTGGAGAAATGTTACTGATATGGCTATCCAGCCGTCTGATTGGTTGCGGGTCTTGAAGTCATTAGCGTCCGCGTATTTGCTGGAATTGAGCCACAGATAGCGCTCTTTTAAATAATATGACGGATCGGCCCAGCCGAAATAATCAAACTCAACTTTCTGAATTTTATTCTCTTTTACCCAATTGCTGAATCTAAGCAGGTCTTGCCCCCAGTCTAAATTGGAGTCAACGACATATTTGTAACCGCCCGATGGACCGCCGACTGTCTGGTTGAAGTAAGTTATGTAATATGGGAAAACGTTAAGATTCTCATAAACATACCAGCCAAGTAATCCGGCCAGTACCAAGCTTACTCCTGCCAACGCTTGGCGGCCTTTGTTTCTAGCCAGGGTTATAAGTTTTGAAATCTGACCCGAAACCAGAAGTATTGCGAAAGGAAAAGTTGGCAACAAATGCCGGACGCCAATATTCAACGTGCTGCTGGTACTTAACCCCCAATAAATCACAAGCCATAAGATCATAGCAAATTCTTCGGGATGATTACGGACCATATGATAGCCGCGGTTTATTGTTTCCTTAGCCGAGTATTGCCACTGCGATGACGCAAAAATTAGGGCGATTAATACCAGCCCCCACCAGGCCAGTGGCTCTTTTATGAAATAGACAATTGGGAAATAGCTACGCCAGCCGAAGCGTGAGACTTCGCCCAGGAAATATGTCGTATTGCCGCCTACGGCTCGCTGATTAACCATCAATAATCCCAGCCCATATTGTGCCGCCGCTCTCAGAACTGGCTTATCAGATGCCCAGACTACGGGATCAGCGAATCTCCTGTTACCGTAGCTTGATAGGAGCTGCCGGGTATCGCGATACTGGCGTTCGGGCGGATAATTGTAGGTGTGGAAATAGTATACTGGCCAGACAACAAAAACGAAGCCGATGATAAAAACGGCTATAGATTGAATCATGGCTTTTACCGAATCTTTTATTTTTGAGAAAATCCAAGGAGCGCCTTCATCCGCTGGTCGCGGATTTTTTACAAAGCCATAAATAGCTGCGAATACGATGAAGAAGGGAACTAGTAAGAAGGTAGAAAACTTAAGAAGCAAGGCAGTACCAAAGGCCAACGAGGCAAGAACCAGTTTTTTACGGTTAGGCTTTTTTTGATAGTTTACAAAATAGTATGTTGCCAGCAATACTCCGAATAGCGCCGGTACATCCGTCGTAACAAAACGTGAATGAGCAATGACTGTTGTAGAAAAACTAAAAAGAATCAGTGCGGTTATGGCGCCAGTATTGCCGTAAAGTTTGCGACCCCATTTAAAAATCAAGGTTGCGGACAAAACAAAAAATAAAAGCATTGGTAGTTTTACCAGGTGCTTGATTAGATCCGCATCATTACCAGAGTTAAATATTAAACGGCGTCCGAAATTCCATTGGCCGTTAATATCTGTTTGCCAGAATTCTGATTGAAAAACATCTTGTTTGAGATTGGTAAACAAGAGGGGAATAGCCGCCAAATCCTTAGCCAACGGCGGATGTTCCGGATTAAGTCGCATGTCCTGTTTAACCAGATATGAATACCCAGAACCTATATGCGGTACTTCATCCACAATTATCGAATCATCCCAGGCGCTAGTTATGGCTAAAACTGTCGCCACCGCGATGGTAACTGCTGCGAAAATTTTGATTGATTTATTCATGTTTGCTATTTTCCTAGAGGAACCACCACAGAATTCCTATCATACGAACCCTTTTTAAACTGCTCTACCGTTAGATAATAAATATTCTTAGCCTTTTGTTTTTCCGGCGTCCATGTGTCGGTTATAAACATGACCGTCTGCGCCGGCATCGGTGTGCCGTTTACATCAACGCCCCCCGCATTAACTAAAACATATTTTTTGGTTTTTCTCGGCAACATATTTAATGCTTCTCCAATTTTAACATAATTTTGGTTGAAATATGACGGAGTGATAGGATTTTTGGCCCACGTATTAAAATATTTGTCGTATTCAGCGGCAGTTATGGCCGCAAGGAAAACTAACAAGGCAATCGTTGCCACAAATGAGCTTTCTTTCATCCAGCGGTGTCGTATGTGCAGATCGTGGATGTCTCTTGCCCGATAAAAATCGCCAATTTTATCAATTATCCACCAAAGTCCCTCGCCGGCCCATATGAATACAACCGGTGCGACAAGTATAGCTCTTAGAGCGTGAGGCAGACCCTCATTGGATATAACAGTCGGGAGTAGTCCTATAAAAAACCAAGACAATAATAGGACATGAACCGTGGACAGATGGCCGTGGGTCTTGGCTCGTTTAAATAACTTTATCCAACTCCTCAAAAACCCCAAAACAAATAATACGCCTACCGGCCAAAGAAGTATCGGTGATCCAGATAAATTATGGCGCCAATTATGGTCACCGATAAAATTAAACATGCCGAGAGTTTTGTAAGTATTCTCGGCGAGTGCCTGTAGAGGATTATTCAATGCGAATATTGATAGTTGTCCTGTTCGTCCCAGGAAATCAGCCGGATGAGTCCAAAAATAATAGGCTATGGGTAGGGCGACCACTACGAATACAATAAGGAAGAGCGCCAGTCCGCGTAGAAGCTGGTTGCGAGTGAATAAGTATTTCTCCTGAGAAAAGTCTTTTTTGGTGGCATGCCAATAAGCAAGTAGTACCAAGATTAATGAAAGAGGCATGGCGCGAAAGGCTATATAAGTATAGAAACCAAGTCCCCATAAAATTGCACTGGCTGCAAAATTCCACAACTTTCCCGATGATAAACCTCGCCACAAGAAGTACATTCCCCAGACCAATAGCATCGGTGCCATAATTGCCCGGAAACCGATGCGTGAGAAGTTAACGTGCCAGAAGGCTATGGCCATCAAATAGCTTGATAGTGACGCAATTTGCCAATTAAATAATCGCTGAACTAGAAGATATAGGCCAAGTACAGTCAGTACGCCGAAAATAGCCCCAGGCACTCGAAGCATCCATGATTCTGGTGTAAAATAACAGCCGGTGGGAGCTGGCTCGGTGGTTTTAATGAAACTGCGCGAGGTAAGGCATTTATAACCCGCATCAAATTTCCTGAATAACTTCAAAAATTGTGCTTGGATATTAATAAACAACCCCTCGCGGCCGTTATTTTCAGGATAAAATATCTTGTAGTCGCCGGTCTCGATTGCCAGGAGGGCGTTATTACCATTCATTGCTTCATCAGGATAAAGCCCTGGCGGAGTTGATGTAATATTATGAAAACGAAAAACCACCGCTGCTATAATTATAACTACTAAAACAAGCCATTGGTTTTTCACGTAATAATTATAGGATACCTTCATGATTTTATGTATGTTGACAAGTTCTAGTTTCAATAGTGTTGGTAATCGAAAAGATTAGTAGCGGACTTTAACTATTGAACTCCATGAGTTTAAAAGCTAAAATTCATACATGGCATGGTTTAGAAAAGAGCCCAAATTCGGTGAGGTCAAGCCAACTCCAAAACCTCCTGAAGTTGTTGCTCCTGAAAGTATCAAGCCTAAAAAAGAAAAGCCCAAGAGGCCCACTTTTGAATTTAAGGATTCAGAATCTGCTGAAGAATACTTGGATTGGAAAGGCTCTGTACCAATTGAATTTCGCCGGCTCATAGAAGGCAATCTTAAAAACACTGAACCAACCCCTAGTCAAACAGGATTACCCTTAACCGATCAATTTCTCAACAAATTTGCAGAAGCAATAAAAGCTAAGGATATTCCGGATATAACCGATGTAGATAATAAGGTGGCTAATCTTTTAAAACCTATGACTAGGGTTGAAACCAAAGGAGGTTATCTCAATGTTTTTGAGGCATTAGCTAATCCAGATGTTTCATGGAACCTCAAAAGAAAAATCTACGACACTCAAGTTAAAACAGCATTAGAATGGCTAGCCAATCGCGATCTGGCAGAATTAGCTAAAAAAGCCCAAGAACAAGAAACAAAACCAAAGCCAAAGCAAACAGGCGAACCTGCCGGAACGGAAGAACAGGGCCGGCCGGGCGAAGGCGAGGGTTCTGATGTACCGCCAACAAATGAAAAAATAGAACCAGGTGGAGATAGCGCTGAGAGTAAAGAAGGCGAACTGGCCAGAGCCATATTCTCAGTCAATCCATTTTATGGAGGGTACTATAAGCAGCTTCGCTTTAACAAAATGGATCCCAATACTCTCGACTGGCAAAAACCAGAAAATGAATTCAGTGAACCTACGGCTGAAAATTTTGACGTTCTCGGCGCCAGAGTTATTTTTGGCAAGATTCGTGGACGAGCACCCTTATCGATACCCCTTCCCTACGATTGGTCCATTGATGCAGACAGCCTCACGACCGATGCCCCCGAAGGCAGTGCTGAAGTATTGAGAAATCAAGATGGACTTTGGTATTTGAAAATAGATGCTGACGGAATATTTAAATATCAACTTCGTGCCAGCAGAAAACAAAGGTTAAGCGAAGAATCCGAACCAAGCCAGGCCGAGATAGTTGGCAACTTGCCACCAGAACTCAAAAGCCAACTTGATGAATTAAAGAAAAAAAGATTTCCTAAGCTTAAATTAAAAAGAGAGATAGTTAAACTTGTCAGGAGCCGCCTGAAATATGTCACCAGCGATGAACTCAATCAATATTATAAACAAAGTCCCCAAGATGTTTTTCAAAGAATCTGGCAAAGAAAAGAAGCCAATTGCTACTGGGCTAATTTACTAGGTGCCAAAACTTTATCTGAAATAGATAACAACTGGGGATATATTAGCGGCTATTCCGTTCGAGAAAAAGACGATCAGGGAAATGCGATTTTACATTCTGGTAACGGTCACGCCTGGCTGGAAGTTTGGGATGAGTCCAGCCAGCGTGCTATCAGGATTGATGCCACTCCGGCCGGTGATCCTAATGTTGATCAAGAACAGCAAGAGAAAGAACTAGATGGTGAAACTGGCGAAGGTGACTATGGCGATAATGAAGAATTAGCAACAGATGCAGATGTTCAAAAACAAATCAAAGACCTCAAGAAAAAAGAAGGTGGCGGTTCAAAGAAGAAAGAAAAATCAGGTTTTGACCTAATGGAACAACAATTCTCTGAACTGGCCGAGTGTACTCCTGAGCAAGCCAAAGAATTTCTCAAAGCTCTGGAACGAGTCAGGAAAATTGAAGATGAAAATGGTGTACCGATAAGCGATTTGATGAAAGATGAATGGCGCAAGATTATCGAAGAAAGAAAAGTTGAGAGTCTAGACTACCGTGGGCCAGTGAGAATGGATGAAGGCAGCCGCCTAGAAGATCCGGTCAGCGCTAGAATTGATATCAAAGCAAAAGAACTCAACCCAACCGGTTTTGAGAGAGATGAGATAGTTGAAAAAAATGAAAATGACTTCGGCGGCCTTGATATCTATTTTTCTTTCGACCTCTCCGGCTCTATGAGTCAGCCTGATGGCGCTTCCGGCCGTATCAAAGCCGATGTCCAGCGTGATGTCGGACTTTTGTTCGCAGACAGCCTCATGCAGCTGTCATATATGACTCGCCAGCAGGGTGAGCAATCAGATTTACTGCCCATAAAAATCATGGTAACATTGGCATCAGATACCGGCGATGTTAAGCTCCATTTAACTGATAAATGGGGGCCAAAAGAGCAGTGGGCTTTTTACTCCGCTCTGACCCAGCTTGCCAGAGGAGGTACGCCCACGCATAAGACCCTAGAAAAGATAGAAGTAGATTTCGATCAGGAATTAGCTGATTTGAGAAAAAAGAATATTCCTCAAGCTAAACTGCCAATCCAATACACTGCTGAAATATCTGATGGCGCACCAGACGACTTCAGCGAAACCGAGAGCTTGCATCAAAAATTAAAAGCCAAGGGCATGAGTATCAGGAGTTACACCATAGGAGGCCAGTCAGCCAGCGCTGATGCTGCTGAACCGCTTGAGACATTTTCGCAGTTACCAAAGATATTGGCCAAGGATATAATAGAACAATTTAGAAAACTTAGACCAAGGAAAATATCATCCCGTTAGAGACAGCAAAAATGTTTTATACATATGTTCTACAATCACAAAAAGATAAACGATGGTACACAGAGGCAACTG
>Ga0209542_10021043_pt1 | contig 10258 bp, 9 predicted proteins | sample RifCSPhighO2_01_FD_184028 | JGI IMG/M metagenome (GOLD analysis project Ga0209542, IMG submission 184028) | Soil microbial communities from Rifle, Colorado - Rifle CSP2_plank highO2_0.1 (SPAdes) (version 2) | ecosystem: Environmental > Terrestrial > Deep subsurface > Rock core/Sediment ...
CAGGGGCGATTACCGCGCCACGCACTTGTACCGGAACCAAAAGAACGCTCTTACCTGACTGACGTTGAAAAAAACCCGCTCAACAAAAATACAGTTGATCGCTACAAAACCCTCGCCATTCGTCTTGTCAAATATTTTTGGGGAGAACGCCCGATATTTCAGGATTCGATTTGGAAAGAATGTTTTTTTGCGGCTTTAGAATCTTCTTGTAAAGCTATGAAATTTGGTGCGGCATTTGTACGAAACGGGGGAATCATTCTTTCTTCATGTAATAAAATCATTGAACCCCTAGCACACTTATGTGAACCTGATTGTGTACGGCTCTCAATGGAGCCCCGAAGAGACCAACTTGAAGGATCATGCGGACACGCTGAAGAGTGGGGCATGCATGAAGTGGTAAAACGTGGAGTTCCCTTGGGTGAAGTTGATGTGTATATTGTCGGCCTTACCGCTCAATCACTTCTTTGGATTCGCAAAGCGTCCGAATCTACTTGCACTCTTTGTGCCCGACAAATGTATATGGGTGGTGTAAAATCCGTAAATGTGGAGTACGAGGGTAATTGGGTAAAAATTTCTCCCGCCACTGGTCTCGTTACCGCAGACCAATATAGACGAGGAGAAAAAAGAGCTACGCGTTCATAAATTCTTGATCCCCTTCGGGGATTTTTTTATTCTCCGCGACTTGTCGGCAATCAGCTGCGTAGGCGTGGAGGATATCCCTTCCGTAGTCCTAAGCTTATTAAACCGCCACAAGGGACTGCCTGTGGGCAACAGTACTAAACCAAAATGATATACTTAAAATTAGCATCTTTGAGAATTTAATATGTCAAACGGGCCCCCAGAACACATCCCAATGGTTCCCATGAATGTCGGCTATTTAGTTCTATTCCCCCACTCCACACTAACCCTAGCCCTTAGAATAGCAGAAATACCGAATACCGAGCTTGATCTCTTGATGAACTCTGAATTTGTAATGATTACACCCTATCTTCCTCCAAATCAGTGCTTCCCCACCGGCGTTATAGGCAGAATATCTTCTTCTCCCAAAATCACCCAAGAACTTATGAAAATAGAATTTACCGGACTTTTCCGTGCTAACTACGAAATTAACACCCCCCCGAATACCATGTCGATCACCTTGGTGAAATGGAAAAAACATAAAGAAATTTTCTCCAAAGACGGCCAGGAAGACGAAATTATGCGCGAAGAAATCAAATATTTAAAAATACTTTTCCAGTCTGCACTTACTCGCTTTTCTCTAAAACCTAAAAAGAAAGAGGCGAAACTAACCCTTCGGCGGGCTCAAAAGGCGGTGACATTCCTTCAGCCCCAAAACCCGACACCCCTTGCAAGCACCATTGACAAAGTAATGAACCTCTTAAACGTAGTTGCCATCAAAGACGCTCAAGGTGGCATACTGAACACTGTCCCTTTCTCATTACAGATCCTGGGAGAAGAGCGGGTACTATCTCGGCTATATTCCCTGAATCAATTGCTAAACACAATCAATATTTTTCTGGCCACACCACAATCTATTCCTCCCCATACGGCAAATGATGAACGGGACCAAACCCAGGAAACGATAGCTTCTCTCGCTAATACCCTACTTTATGATCAAACCACCGTTGCAACAGATGAAACCATCGAAGACACGCTGGAGTTGCCCGACGACCTTGAGGTCCAAAGTATTCTTGAGATGCGCGATTTTCTTAAGTCAAGAATCGTAGGGCAAGAAAGACCAATCAAAAGTATCGTACGCGCCTTTAACCTCGCAAAAGCTGGATTACAGATCAAAGATCGACCGCTATTGGTTGAATGGTGGGCCGGACCTTCGGGTGTAGGTAAGACGGAGTTGGCATACGCACTCAGCGAGTTTTTGTGGCAGAAAGAAAAGAATGCGCTAGCCCGTCCCGAAACTGTGGGAGTCCCCTTCACTACCAAACAAACTATTCGCCCGCCTTTTATAAAAGTGAGTTGCGGAATGTTCGGAGGAGAAAACAACCACGGTACCGCAAATCTTATCGGCTCCCCAGTGGGATACTATGGCAGTAAGAGCTCGCACAATGCCCAATCCCCGATTTTTTCCCCTAAAAATTTTCCTGCAAACAGGATTACTATACTGCTCTTTGATGAAATAGAAAAAGCATTCCTTAATTCGCACGATCACGGGACAGGACTTTTAGGAATTCTTCTAGACCTCCTGGATAAAGGGAAGCTTGTCAATAACTGGGGAGAGGAAGTTGACTTCAGAAGTACGATTGTGATTTTTACTTCCAATATTGGCTCTCTCAAAATTGTGCAAAGCGCTAAAGACTCTGCCTATGGCTTCAAAACCCAAAAAATTGGTATTTTCAGAAGCTTCACCGCTGTTGAAAAGCTAAACGCAAGAATTTATAAAGAGACCAAGACCGAATACGAGACACATATTCCTATGGAATTGCGAACCCGCGTAAATAGATTCACGGTATTTCGTTTTTTAAGCGACGAAAACTATCGCGCCATTATCGCTAGAGAATTCAGCCTGCTTGATCCAGAAATGAAAAGGTTGGAAATTAAACTCGAAGTTGCTGACGAAGTAGTCGAATGGATTCTCCAGGAAATTAAAGCCGAGGAGGGGGTTCGCAAACTAAAAGACTTCCTACAAAAAGAAGTCTTGGAATCCCTCGCTAGAGCCAACAACTTAAGAAAACTAAGAAAAGGAAAAACCTACCAGGCGTGCCTCGCGGGGAATCAAAAAGACGCCATAGACGAAGATAGCGAAAGAAAAATTATTTTCAAAATCATCTAATATAAATTCCGGATCCAGAGCCCCCATGGGCTCTATTTTAATTACCTTTGATTTTGGTTATTCTTGAACTATGACTTTGGCCGAAGACACAAAGCAAAATTCCTTTTCCCAGCCCCCAAACCCAAACGACGCGGATTACGATAGACAAAGACGGGGAAGGCTTTTGGCGGTGCTGGCCCTCTGCCTATTTTTTGTTTTGGCAAACGAAGTTTTTATGTCTCATGCCACATATTCCGGAACCCGAGAAATTGAAATCGCACAAGGATTGGGGTCCCGCAAAATCGGAGCACTATTAAAAAAAGAAGGAGTGATCCGTTCAAAATGGGCTTTTGTGACATATGTATCGCTAATCGGCAAAGCTTCGTCACTAAAGCCGGGAACATATACTTTCAGCAACGACTCTATTTCTAAAATTGCTCGCGACTTAATTCATGGCGCAAATTATGAACGAACCATAACTATTCCCGAGGGTTGGTCCAACAGGGAAATTGCTGATTATCTAGAAAAAGAGGGGGTTGTTTCTGCCGAAAAATTTCTTGGTGCAGTCGGCCCGGAAGCAAAAAAACGGCTCAAGCCACTGTTTGGGTTATTTGACCAGATGCCTAAAAGACAAGGGCTCGAGGGTCTGCTTTTTCCCGATACCTACAGAATTTTTAATAACGCACAGACAGAAGAAATAGTAGATAAGTTATACGGAAACTTTTATGAAAAGTTGTACCATGAGTTTTCCATAGAAATAGTTCGCCCGAGAAATATGTACGAATATATTATTATGGCCTCGCTCATTGAACGAGAAGTAGTTTCCGAAGAGGACCGACGTCTGGTCTCCGGCATATTGTGGAAACGTCTGGATGCGGGCATTCCTCTGCAGATAGACGCGACCCTTGTTTATATCAAGAATCAAGAGTCAGGAGTCAGGAATCAAGGAAATACAATTTCCGCAAAAGACAAAAAAACAGACTCGCCATATAACACTTATCTCTACCGAGGACTGCCAGCGGGGCCAATTTCCAATCCCGGATTATCAGCCATCAAAGCCGCGATTTCTCCCAAAGAGTCGCCCTATTTTTACTATCTCTCCACTCCCGACGGCCGCACCATTTTCTCCCAAACCCTTGAAGAGCATAACCTCGCCAAAGCAAAATATTTATCCCGTTAAAAATGTGACGCAAAAAGACAAGCACAATATGGGAACGAAAATAGGTTCCTTATGCATATCTCATGCCAAACCTTTACAAATACAGATGAGGCGTTATAATTTCCGCAGATCAAAAGGAACCAAATGCTCTCACGAGAACTTGCCCCCGGAATTAATCTCTATTTTTGTTCATGGTGCGGTAATTCTTCAACAAATAAAGAAGAAATAAAACAATGCGAAGCGGCTGGCGGAGAAGCATTAAGTACCCCGAATCCCGGAATGCCAGTACAGATATATCGAAAGGTATTTCAGTCGGGTAGGTCATTAATTTCATCTGCTCCTGAATGGTGGACGGTAACCAGTCTCCGATACACGAACCCAAACTACATGCATCAGGGCGGATATCTGACACTTCCCGCCCACACCCTTCTCATCCGCCTTGAACAAAACCCGTCCCCAAACCTACAGATCATAAGACATCTTACCCAGCGGGATTTGTGGCTATGGATGGAAGGAGACGAGCAAAAACTCCGCGCCGCACAACTTTTACGATAACCCCTCGCGGGTTATTTTTTATTTAACGGCAGTAAAAATGCGACATTTCTCCTCAATAGATTAGGAAGAACTCTGAATAAGCTCTATAGCATGTAACTTGGGGGCGAGATAATTACCTTTGCGGAAGAATTGGCGAGAGCAAGAGCGATTTACCCGCAAGTGCCGTATGAAGATCCTAAATCTGTGACCAAACGACAGCGAAACAATTTGGGGGAAAGAAAAAAAGAATCCGGGGATGCTTAAAGATGAGCAATTGACTTTTTTTATCGCCTGCCATACACTGGCTATAACGTTTCCAAAGACGACGGGTGGCAACATAAAACGCCTTAATATCCTGTTCAGGCAACTGCCGGCATTTATATCATAAATGCTTGGTCTTTAGGGTATTTAGCCCTTATTTTGTTTACCAAATATGCCTATAACCAAAGCCAAAAAACAAGAACTAGTCAAAGAATTGACCGAAAAGGTGAAGCGCACCAAAATTACTATTTTCAGTGATTTTCACGGAGTATCAGTTGCAAAGTCCCAGACCCTAAGGCGGCTTTTGAAAAAAAATGACGCGGAGTATAAAGTTTCAAAGAAAACATTACTGGACCTGGCATTCAGCAAAGCCGGAATTGAGGCCAAAACGAAATGGCTACGGGGAGAACTTGGCGTAGCATTTGGCTACGGCGACGAAGTTGCCCCCGCTAAAACCATTCTTAAGTTCAGCAAAGAAAACGAGACATTTAAAATACTTGGCGGAATATTGGGGTCGAGAATCTTAAACGAAAAAGAGGTAGTCACTCTTGCCAAACTTCCCGCGAGAGAAGTCCTCCTTGCCCAGGTCGCAAGAGCCATGTCGGGGCCGATCCGAGGACTGGCGGTGGTTTTGCAGGCAAATATTAGAAATTTGGTCGTATTGCTATCAAAAATCAGAGATAATAAACCAGCGTAAAATCATCGTACAGATCAGCATGCAATCAGCGGTAATATATCCGCTGAAAAGACGCTGATAAGAACGGTGAACAAGCGCAGAAAAATAAAATGAAAAAAGAAGAATTGATTGAAGCTATAGAAAAAATGAGCGTACTTGAGCTCTCGGAGCTCGTAAAAGCCATTGAAGAAAAATTCGGCGTATCCGCGGCCACTCCCATGATGATGGGGGCAATGCCTTCTGCCGAAGGAGATGGAGGGGCCGAGAAAAAAGAAGAAAAAACTTCTTTTGCCATTGAATTGACCGCAGGTGGAGGACAAAAAATCCAGGTTATAAAGGTGCTTCGCGAAATCACAAGTCTCGGTTTGAAGGAAGCAAAAGATTTGGTGGATGCCGCGCCGAAAGTGGTAAAAGAGGGAGTAAACAAAGAAGAGGCGGAAGAGATGAAAAAGAAGCTGGAAGACGCGGGAGCAACGGTTGTTATTAAGTAACAAGTGACAAGCAGCTAGCGATAAGGCATGGAAAAAGTTGGATATCAAAAATTGATAGTCTACAAAAAAGCCAACGATCTCGTTTTGCTAGTCCATAAAGCAACCAAAAAGTTCCTCTCTTGGGAACTTTTTGGTTTATCACCTCAAGGGTCTGTTGCCGAATATCATTTCTACTGCAATTTCCAGATTGCGGCTACGGCTTTGCCAAAATTGTTCGACAGATACACTGTATATGCCTCACAATTTTTGCTTCACCTCGCTCGCAATCTGGAAATTTCGTTACGAAAGCCTATTCGGCAATAGACCCCTCAAATTAGACGTAGCGCTGTTTCTATAGTTGCAAATATCGTTGAGGGTTACGGGCGAAGAACACCCAACGATAAGTTGCAGTTTTTTTACATTTCCAGAGGATCCCTGCTAGAACTTGAATACTACATTGGATTGTCGCGCGAACTTCAGTATGTAGAAGTAGAAGACTACAACATACTTAGTGGCTTGCAAAAAGAGGTTGGAAAGTTGTTAAATGGATTTATCAAGTCCATCAAGCCTAGTCACTAACTAACTTGTATCTTGTCACTCGTCTATGGACCAATTACTGGAAAAACTTTTCGATTCAATCCCGAAAGCGCGTGTTATTCGCTTTTTCTTAAGGAACTCTGAAACCCTACATTCCATTGAAGGGGTTTGGGAGAGAACCGGAGTTGAGCGCGCATCTCTTCAAAAAGAATTACAGAAACTTTTACGCCTAGGACTTCTCAAAGAACGATGGTATTTTGTAAAAATACAAAAAAAACAGGGTAAAAAAATAAAAACCTTGTCCAGAAAGACTAAAGGGTTTGAGGTAAATCGAGGCTTTCGCTTGTTCCCAGAACTCCACGCCCTTGTAATGAAAGACGCAGTAGCTTCTCCGAAAAAAATCTTGCCCAAAATTCAGGGCCTAGGTTCTATAAAATTAGCCGTAATTTCGGGCGTGTTTATAAACAATGATAGAGCGCGTACGGATCTTCTTATAGTCGGAGACAAGGTAAAGCAAGCTAAGCTAGCTCGCTTTTTGCGAGATACGGAATCCGAAATAGGCAAACCGCTACGCTATACTCTTATGGATTCCAAAGAATTCGCCTATCGGATGGATATGTATGATCGATTCCTGCGGGACATTCTTGAATTTCCCCATGAAAAGGTAATCAATAGACTAAGAATATAAAACCTAATTTAAGAAAATAAAATTGCTCCGATTCTAGTCGGAGCGGTTTTAGTTTTGGATATATTGATTTCTTTCCGGACCAGTGGAAATAAAAGTTACAGGAACTCCAGTATATTCTTCGATAAGTTTTATAACTCTCTCGACCCATCCAGGAAAATCATCTCTGCTCTCAACAGCATCGATCGGCTCCACATTTATTGTTTCGTAAATAGGAACTTGTTTTTCCAAGTTAAGAAACTCAAATGCTCCTATCTCTGATACCCCCTCGTAACCGATACAAATTTTAATCATTCCCATACGCCCCAAAACATCAAGTTTTGTAAGAGCGAGCTCCGTGGCATGTACTCCTTCAGCCGCATAGCGCAAAAGCGGAAGATCAAGCCAACCACAGCGCCGAGGACGGCCAGTAGTCGAACCATATTCACTCCCCAACTCACGCAGTTTTTCTGCTTCTATTCCAAATATTTCCGTAGGAAATGGACCTCTCCCAACTCGGGTAGGATATGCCTTTAGAACACCAACAACCGTTCTCAATTCGTCAAAAGGAATCCCTGTATACATAAGCGCAGCAGTACTTCCGGTATTTGAAGAAGTAACAAAGGGAAATGTTCCGTGATCAACATCAAGAATAAACGCTTGAGCCCCCTCAAGAAGAATAGTTTTTCGTCTGGCCAGAAGATCTCGAATAATTTTTCCTGTATCTGCAATAAACGGGACTATACGTTCACGTGCTGCACCGTAAGAATCTCGAACTTCCTCAAAAGAAGGCATATCACCATAGCGACGAAGCTTTTCTGATTTTGCTTCATATACGGTTCTAAGTTTTTCAAGGAAAAGATTTTTATCGAGAAGATCAGCAACGCGAATAGCAAATTTTCTTCCCATCTTATCCTGATAACAAGGACCTATCCCCTGCCCGGTTGTCCCAATTTTTGTACCATCTGATCCAGCTTCGCTTGTACGATCTTTTAATTGATGCCAGGGACCGACAATGTGAGCAAAGGGGCTGATTTTTAACAGCTTATCAAAATTAATTCCCATTTTTATAAGTGCGTCAATTTCGGCAACAAGCGATGGGGGGTGAATAACAACTCCGCGCTCGACAATTGAAATTTTTTTGTGAAAAACACCCGTTGGAACAATATGCGAAACGTGTCTTCCATACTCGTTCTGTACTGTCTTACCAGTATTATTACCGCCCTGATATCGCCCTACCGCATCAACAGATGCCGCCCGAACATCGGCTACCTTGCCTTTTCCCTCATCACCTATTTGAATACCGACTAAAGCTTCGGCTGGCATTTTCTTCTCTCAAAAAACCTTATTGATTTTCCCACGTTTTCAAGTAAAATAGAATAGATTTTCCAAGTCGTTGACTTGTTAAAAGTTCATTGTTTAAAGATATAAGGACGGTTAGTTCCGCCACGACGCACTGTGTAGTTCTAGAAAATAAGTCGAGGAGCCGACCAAGCGTCGGCTTGGCTAGCCCTCCTAAATTTTGCTATGCAAAACTTTGGCGGGTAAAAGCGTTGCATTTTCACCCCATTAGATTTATTAGCGCGATTAGCAAAGTGGGACAAAAGCGACATTAGGCAGCTTTTGTCAAAAATCTACAAAAGATTGAATTCAAACTGGGCGGCTAGCTCAGTGGTAGAGCGTTGCATTCACATTGCAAAGGCCACAGGTTCGATACCTGTGCCGCCCAGTTTGAATTTGAAGTTAGAGATTCTCCGGAAGAGCACTACGATTATAACCGGAGAGGTTACAGATTCAATCCCCATAGTGCCCAGAGTAATTCCAATATATTCAAACCTATGAAGATTTTTATTATTTGCAGTAAACTTTTTATAACAGAATACCGGAAATTCAGAAAACTCTGGAATCAGAGGGACACCTCATCACCCTGCCAAATTCCTATCATAATCCGGAAGCGGAGGCACAATACAGAAACCTCGGTTCAGCAGAACACTCAATATGGAAGACAACAATGCTGAAGCGCAGCTCTGAAATCATAGAAAAAAACGATGCGGTGTTAGTTCTCAATTTTGAGAAAAATGGTCTTCAAAACTATATTGGGGGAGCGACTTTCCTAGAAATGTATGATGCTTTCCGCATGGCGAAAAAGATCTATCTCTTTAACGAAATTCCTGAAGGAATTATGAAAGATGAAATTAATGGTTTTAGTCCGACAGTTATTAGAACCAATTTAGGAAAGATAGTGTAAAACGTGAAATATTGGACATTTCTAAGAGACAATGAGACACTGTACACAAAGCTGTGCATAACTATGTCCGATTGTGGATAATGTCTTATAGATGTTCTACGTGGAACAATATCTAAAATGTAAAACGTGAAAACATGCCATCACAAAAACGCCAATCCGGAGACAAAGGAGAAAACAAAGCGGTTGAGTTTTTACTTGAACACAGATATAAAATTATTGACAGAAATTTTAGAATCAAAAACCTTGGAGAAATTGATATTGTTGCAGAAAAAAAGAACAAACTTTATTTCATAGAAGTAAAAACTCGTGATGTAAAACATGAAACATACTTCCCTATCCAGTTTAGTATTGATGAAAAGAAACGAAAAAATTTAAAAAGAATATGCCAACTTTATTTAATCGATAAGAAGCTGGAAAACAAAAACTGGCAAGTTGATGCAATATTTGTAAAACGTGAAACCATTCACAAAGATCAAGTTGAACATCTTGAAAATATTCTTTGGGAGAAGTATTATTGATCTATTGACATTTCACATGGAACGTTTCATAGTGTTTCACGGAAATATTTACTTTTGCGGGCTGTGGTAAGTAGAAGCAAATGTCTTTGCTTCTACTGGCAGTGTGCCTGCTTCTTGCACGCCTATATTTTACGGGGTGTAGTATATTGGTAGTACACCTGCTTTGGGAGCAGGAAGGCCGAGTTCGATTCTCGGCACCCCGAAATAAAAAATTTAGGTGGGTGAAGGAGCATCCGCTAACTGCCGGTAGACCGGGTTCAATTCCCGGCAGCCCGATAGTAATACAATACTGAAGGGGGATTAGACCGTTTTGTTTAAATCCTCTAAAATAATAAAAACTGCGAGTATCGTATAGTGGCAATACCACAGGTTTCCAACCTGTTGCCGGGGGTTCGATTCCCCCTACTCGCTCGTGATGGGAAAT
>Ga0209542_10021046_pt1 | contig 10257 bp, 7 predicted proteins | sample RifCSPhighO2_01_FD_184028 | JGI IMG/M metagenome (GOLD analysis project Ga0209542, IMG submission 184028) | Soil microbial communities from Rifle, Colorado - Rifle CSP2_plank highO2_0.1 (SPAdes) (version 2) | ecosystem: Environmental > Terrestrial > Deep subsurface > Rock core/Sediment ...
AGTCGTGGATCAGAAGGGGGGTGTAACAATGGTTACGGAGGCATCATTAATGTTACTGTAGAAAATACTAATATTACTGGAGGAAACATCACCACCCTCGGCAATGCAACAGGACCGACAGGAAATGGGACTATAATCATTGACTATAATTCAGGACTTTTACTTAACAATGTCACAACAACTATTGCGCCAGGACCGCATATTGCACGAACAAGTACTTACGGAAGAATACAATACCTAACACCCATAACAGGATACGCATCAGTAACAAACTGGAACACCAACATTTCTATCACCAACAACTCAGCACTAGCAGACGGAGCAAGCAACAGCCAAGCATTAAACAAAACAGCAGAAATAAGCCTAAACCTCAGCGGACATGGATTTGGTGGATCAACACCCAGTATCTTACGTGAAGGAGTGACCTGCCTCGAAGGTATCTGTTCTGTCGTTAACTGGAATCCCACAACAACTTTCCTTGTTTTCAATGTCACTGGATTCACTAATTACAGTGCATTAGGAAATATCGTTCCCAGCTTAACAAATGCAATACTCAACGTTACCAATGAAACCTTAGTACCTAGCGGAGATAACATTCAAGCAAATGTAACTGTCAGTGATCCTGAAGGAAATGCTACCAATTTTACTATTGTTTTCTTTGTTAACAATGTAGCAAATATTACAGCACAACTGGATAATAATTATGCAGACGGAAGCACTATCAGCTATGTATTTAATAACACTAACATTACCACAGACCAAACCATAAACGTGCAGTTCAATGCCACAGATGGTAGTGGAAGCAGCAACTACCTCAACACCAGCAAAATAAGCACCCAAATACAAATAGACCCTTGCGACATTGGAAGCCCCAACACCACGTGTTACATCTCTGGAGTAAAAGTATTCCCTAATGGTTACAACCTTCAAGGTACTGGCAATTTAATCATACAAAACGGTGGAAGCTTCTACAACATCACTGGATCTAATATCAGCTTTAACTTAGCAAATATTACTATCCAAAGCGGAGGAAACATTACTAGCGTATCATCAGGTGCCAATGCGGCAGGAACGATCATCCTTAACGCAACAGACACGATAAACATCACCGACAAAATAATAGCCATAGGACCACAAAACCATGGAGGAACAGCAGGAAAAGGAGGAACAGTAAATATCTCAGCACCAAATATCATACTACCCGGAAGTATTAATGTCACCGGAGGAAAATTAGGATCAGGAAACAATGGCATGCCAGGAGATGGAGGAAGAGTAAACTTTAACGGCACAAGCATTGATTTTACTGGAAGAATTGATGCTAATGGACAAAGTAGCAGATGGCAATGTATCATAGGGACATCAGGACACCTCAGTGATGGAGGAATAATAAATATCACCGGAACAACCGTCAACATTAGCGGAAGTATAACTGTAGACCGAGGAGGACGAGTAGCTGACGACTGCAACAATGGCATAGCAGGAAACATCAGCATCTACGCACAAAACCTGAACTACACAGGAACAACAAACGGAACAGCAAACGGATCACTATTCAGACCCTATGTACTCCTCAACGTCTCTAACACTGCAGACATCTACGGAAACATAACAGACATTTACTACCTAAGAACAAAAACACTCCTCCTCCAAAAAAACGCAAACTTAGGATTCAGACAAAACTTTGTACTCGACACACCAACAAAAAACAATTTCAGCTACTGGGAAGGAAACATAACAACATCAGGAGACGTCAATATAACAGCAACACCATTCCAAATAAACGGAAGCATAAGCAAAACAACAGGAACACTACGCATAGAAACAAACACATTCGAATTCAATAATAGCATAACAACAACAAATAACACACATTCAGCCATTATCATCAACGCAACGGGTAGCATCACCATAAAATCAGGACTAACCATAACCGCAGACGGACAAGGAACAGTACCCGCAGGAAACATAACACTCATCGCAGGAGGAACAATAAACATCACTGGCATTGTACGCGCAACAGGATCAACAGACTACGGAGCAACAGCAGCAAAAGGAGGAAACATTACCATCAATGCTAGAAATTCTGTCCTATTACCAGGAACTGTCAACGTCACGGGAGGAAGAATATCTCTAGGTAATAATGGCATGCCAGGAGAAGGAGGAACGGTTAGCATAAACTCTACAAACATAGAAATAACAGGAAAAATAGACCTTAACGGACAAAGCAGCAGAAGTGACTGTACTATAGGGACGGCAGGACACCTCAGCAATGGAGGAACAATAAACATTACTGGAACAACTGTCAATATCACAGGGGTGATACATGCAAACAGAGGAGGTCCTGTAGGAGCGAGTTATGTTTGCAATAATGGTCTGGGGGGAAATATTAGCATCACAGGAAACAACCTCAACCTCAGCGGAGCAACCATCATAGCACTAGGAAACCACACAGGAAATGCCATCAACGGAACAAACAGTCTAGAATACAACACCAACCTATCAACAAGCGGAACAAACAACATAACACCAACACCCTACATAGCAAGAAGCAACAACTACGGAAGAATACAATACCTAACACCCATAACAGGATACGCATCAGTAACAAACTGGAACACCAACATTTCTATCACCAACAACTCAGCACTAGCAGACGGAGCAAGCAACAGCCAAGCATTAAACAAAACAGCAGAAATAACACTTAATTTAACAGGACATCCCATAGTTAACCAACCACAACTATTACGAGATAGCATTGCCTGTGGAGCTATTTGCACTATAATCAACTGGAATTCCATAACAAAAATATTAACCTTTAACGTCACAGGATTCAGCAATTACAGCACCTCAAAAAATAATACTTCACCCTATGCCATTTTTAATAGGCCACTCCAAGACGAAAATTACACCCAAGACGTATTTAATATCACACTAAACACAACAGTCTATGACCAAGACTTAGACAATATAACAACAAAAATCTATGCTTACGGAAGCAAACAACTAGAAGTACAACCTGACGGAACATCAACAGTAGCACTATACCACTTAAATAATGATTCATCAGTAGGAGAAAACGACACGAGAATATATGACTTCACAGGACTAGGAAACAACGGCACATGCATGATGGTCACTTCAGGAAACACAGGATACTGTCCTTACATGAATACCACGGGAAAATTAGGAGGAGCAGTATTCAATGGCACACAAGGAATAAACATTACCTACAACCAACTCTTCAATCTCACACAAAAAAACTTTACCATCAATACATGGGTACTACCACAAGAAACAGTACTTGCACCCATCATCATACTCACACCAGGAGCAGACGACAAACACCAATACAAAATATACGGATCAGCAGCAAATACCTGGGCAATAAGCGTTACCAACACAACCAACAATGCATTTAGTGCAACAAGCACGGCAGACTTCACTAGCAACACTACTTACACCATGATTACATTACTCTATAACCAGAGCAACGACGGAACAGGAAGAATAACACTTTACACAAACGGACAAGAAAGAACAAATACACTTATACAAGGAAACTTACTTGACAATTTCACCGCACCACTAAAAATAGGAAACGGAACAGCGAAAGCAATAATAGATGAATTAGCCATTTGGAACAGAACACTAACAGCAAATGAAGTAATAACACTTTATAATAAACAAAAATATGGGTACTACACAAGCTTAGTTTACAAAGGAAACAGCACAACACAAAATGGGACACAAATAACCTACAATTTCACAACAACACCCATCATACCAGATAACACCACCATACTCCTCATGCACTTCGACAATGAAAGCTGGATAGGAGAAAATGACACAAGATTCTATGACTTCACAGGACTAGGAAACAATGGCAGCTGCAGCAAGTCAGCAAATACTTGCCCTTTACTCAACCAAAGCAGTAAGATTGGTTGGGGAGTAGAATTTGACGCGACCCAAAATATCAGCTTAGGTATAGTGCCTGCACTTAATCTTACGAACAATATTTCCATCTTTGCATGGATCAGGGCATCATCAAAAAGTGATGGAGTCATTATTTCAAGAGGAGATGTAGGTAATGGACAATTTGGATTAGGGTATGGTATGAATTGTGCAGGAAAACTTGACTTATATTTAGGAGCATGGTTATGCTCTAATGTCAGTATAAATGATAATCAATGGCATCATGTTGGCTATACTCTTAATCAATCTAATCTCACTTTCTTCGTTGACGGGGCATATGCAGGAAACTTCAGTTCGGGAACAATAGCAGCATATGGAAATCCAGAAACATGGATTGGCAGCAATAATGCTGGGGGTATACGACTATTCAACGGCACCATAGACGAACTTGTTGTTTATAATCGCAGCCTCAACTACACTGAAGTTCTAGATACCTATCGAGTACGCATCGACAAATACTTCTGGAAAGTCAATGTGACTGATGGCAGCTTACAAAACGAAACAGTATTCCAACGATTCCATATCAAATCAGGATCTGTCAACACACCACCTAATGTAACTACTGTAGCGATTACACCTACCTTTGCAAATACTACTGACAGAATGATATGCACCTTTACCGTAAGTGACCCCAACGCAGGCGATACTCTCAAAATAAATGTTACTTGGTACAACGGCACAGCAATCTACCAAACCAACGGAAGCTTCAGCGTCACCAACGGAACATCAATGCAAGCAAACATGACCATGGGAGCACAAAACAAAGGACAAGCATGGAAATGCGGTGTAACAGCATCAGACCAGTTTTCAATAGGAAACCAGACCAATGGAACAGCAGTTACCATACTCAACAGCCCACCATTCAAACCTATACTTGGATTACCAGCAGATAATAACATTACTACCAACAGAACACTCAACATGACTTGGAGCAACTTCTCCGACGCAGATGAAGACCCTATCACTTGGCAAATAAACATCACCTGCCTAGGAGGATGTAGCATAGACAATAGAATATTTAACAGCAGCACGAACGAAACCATGCCGCAAAAAGATGGAGGATCAACTGTTGATGACCTCAATTATTTCAGCGATGATGGTTACCATTACAACTGGTCAGTACGCGGTTATGACAACGAAGTATTCGGCAACTGGAGCAACGAAGCAAACTTCAGCATTGAAGCACTTGTACAAATAACACTCACCAATAATACCATACTCTTCGGAAGCAAAAACATTGGTAACAAAGACAACACGACGGACGACAACCCCAACCCTATTACTATCAAAAACCAAGGAAATAGTTTCAACAACGTGAATATCAGCAGCAGCGACATGCTCTGGGACACAAAACCAACAGCATCAGCATACTACCAATTCAAAGCAGACAACATCAGCCAACAACAAGGAGCATTCAACTACAGCGGAAGCATAACGACATTTACCAATGTACCCACCGGCAACCAAACAACCATCAGCAGATACAACCAAAGTAATGAAAACAACACTGCAGAAGTCGACATCCTCATAGAAGTACCCCTTGACGAACCACCTGGTAACAAAACAAGCTTACTCACCTTTACTGGCTACTACTTACGCGTCGATTAAAACCATGGAAACAAAACAAAACAACAATTGTGTATCAGCATTTACCTATTCACCTCTATCAAAAAAGGTGGAAGCATACCGAGGCAGGATGTTCTGCGAGCCCCCAATTTCCAGACTCGCCTCGGTTTCTACTCATCCACAAGATGGGATGTCGAGGCAGGATGTTCTGCGAGCCCCCAATTTCCAGACTCGCCTCGGCATTTTATTATTGCGAGGTGTTCTACAATGAAATATCTCAAACTCTGGAGCGCAGCAGTACTTATTGTTATCATGTTCTTAGCAGCAGACATACTCTTAGCACCAACAGCAGGAGAAGAACTACGAACACGTCATGTACAATTCGAAAAAGTAGGACTTAGCAACTACATTCTTGTTGATGATAATCCGTCATTCACTACGCCACTTCTCATCCATAAACCCTGGGAAATATGGCTGGAACCAGGAACCTATTATTGGCAAAGCTCAGGACTCAGCGAAACAAGAAACTTCACCATCGCCAGCATCGTCGGCATCACCGTAAATACGACCCATAATCAGACGACCATCAAAAACACAGGCAATGTTGCAGCACAGATTAACACTCTTACAGGAGCATTCGTCCTTGACTGGGGAAAGAAGACTACTATTGAAACTACAGGAGAAGTATTAGCACAACAACATGACTAAAAAATTATTATCCCCAACAAGAATCATTATCTTAGTACTCATGAGTCTCCTCTTAGTATTACCCTTCTTCAGCGCACCAACAGCAGCGATAGGCATAGCACCAGGAAGAACAACCATAGACTACCAACCAGGACTCCACCAAGAAATAAGTTTCCGCGTAGAAAACAATGAACACAAAGACATGAAAGTACTCTTCCGCGTAGAAGGAGAACTAGCACCCTACGTCAAACTCAAAGAACTCCTCGTAGACTTCAGCGCAACAGAAGACAGCAAAATATTCACCTACCTTATAGACTTACCACAAACACTGGAAAAACCAGGAGACCACGAAGCAAACATTATAGCACAAGAACTACCTAAAGACTTGAACACTGCAGGAGCCTACGTCGGAGCAACAGCAGCAGTAGCAACGAACTTCCTCGTCAAAGTACCCTACCCAGGAAAATACGCAGAAATACGACTTGACATCAGCGAAGCACAAGTCAACCAAACAACCACATTTATTATACCTGTACTTAACTTCGGAACAGACAACATCAACAAAGCACAAGGCATGATAGAAATACGAGGGCCGACCAACGACATCTTAGCAACACTAGAAACCAACACTGAAAGCATACCTGCAAAAGGAAGAACAGAACTCACCGCAGGATGGATAGCCAATGTTAATCCAGGAAAATACTATGCCATAGCAACACTCAACTATGACGGCGAACTCGCACGAGCAGACAAAATATTTGGTGTAGGCAATCTTTACGTAGAAGTCAAAGACGTTAACGTTAAAGAATTCAAACTAGGAGACGTAGCAAAATTCAACGTTCTCGTACAAAACAAATGGAATGAACCCATCAATGACCTCTACGCAGAACTTCTCATAGAAAATGACAAAGGAGATATCTTAGCAAGAACACAATCAGCAACGACATCTGTTAGCGCACTTGGAGAAACAACTATTGACATTTTCTGGGACACCGAAGGTATTAATTCGGGATTCTATAACACCCGTATCATCCTCCACTATGGTGACAAAAGCAGTGAAAAGCAACTCAAGATAGAAGTAACACTTGACAAAATAAAAACAAGCTTCGTCGGAGCAACAGCACAAGCCATCAGCGTAGAACAAAAAGGACTGCTACAAAACTCTGCCTTGATGATAGCCGTTGTCGTACTTGTTATTATTAACCTAGGATGGTTTGTCTACATGAGAAGGAAAAAAGATGAATGATTTAACTTTTAACCACCACTTTTTATGGCACATTGCGCCTGTAAGAACAACACTCAAAAAAGCTCTGCAGCTATCCAGAAATAGTAAATACAAAGGTAATCTTTATATATTAGCTAATCAAAATCAAAGTGAGGTGTCAATACTATGAGCAAAAGAGGTCAAGCAGCTTTAGAATTTTTAATGACCTATGGCTGGGCAATACTTATTGTCTTAATTGCTATTGGTGCATTAGCTTATTTTGGTGTCTTAAATCCGCAACGATTATTACCTAAGTCTTGTACTGTCGTTCCTGGTATATCTTGTGATGATTTTATCGTCACTGCAGGAGGTACAGGAACTGTTATCTTAAGAAATGGTGGAGCAAAAGCGTTAAACAGCTGGAAACTTAATGTTGAAACTGTTGCAGGAACCTGTACTGCTATTGGATGGTCAGGAACAGACTGGCCCACAGGAGAACAACTCTCATGCGCATTCACCGGTTTAACTTCAGGAGTTAAAGGAGATGGTTACTCAGAAGACCTCATCTTTAACTACACAGATAAAGGAAGCACGATAGCACATTCCGTCAGAGGACAAATAGCAACACGCTACGAATAAAATGGTAGAGAACCTCCATAAAAAGGCGGCAGTAATTATTTTGCTTATAGTCATAGTCTTGTCAGCATTAGGAACCTGGACAGTACTAGAAGCGACGAGCATTCAACGTCGCACTACAGCTGAGGATCCTTTTGCAACAGGGAAGGTAAGCATAGGTATTATACCTTTAGAAACAACAGAAGGAGCACAAACAAATGAACCATAAAGGAGAAATAACCAATAGGACATTACTCTACTTGTCCATATTGGCTATATTCATCACCTTATTTGGAGCAACGGTAAGTTTTGTAAAACTAGGAAAAGTAGAACTCCCTCTTATTACAGGACTAGCAGCATCATCAACAGCAACAGGAACCGTCAATGTCACGATATCTAACACGATTTCTATTAGTTTGAACACAAGTTTCGTAGACTTTGGGAACGGATCATTAGCAGCAGCACCCTCCTATACCCCAATTAATACCACAGCAGGAACCAACCCCAGCACGTTCAACGAACCTTACGGCTTAGTCATACGCAATGACGGCAATGTCGATATCAATCTTACTATCAATGGCAGCACTGCAGCACAATTCCTTGGAGGAACAACACCCAGCTACATGTGGAATGCAAGCGATAACGAAAGCAACAGCTGCGGAGCAAGCGGCCTTAACTACTCAACAAAAAATATTACTGGCAACATTACCGCCATGAGTAATACCCACACACGCGTCTGCAGTAACCTCACGTTTGCTGATGCTACTGATGAAATAATCATAGAAATATACCTTAACCTTTCCGCAGACACGCCTGCAGGAAGAACTTACACCGATACTGCTGTACAACTGCGTGGAGAACACTTCATTGGATAAGAAGAAAACTTATATACCAACTTCTTCCATTTAAAAACCATGAAAAAGGGGTACTTGATTCTTCTTGTACTAGCAATGATTCTGCCTTCTACAACAGCTATTGGACTCAGCCCCACCAGCATATTCATTAATTATGAACCTGGGGTGACGAAAACATTCAATTTTTTTATTGTTAATAACCTAGGAGTAGACATGGACGCTAGTCTTTACACTGATGGTGAATATGCCACTTTCATCACCTTCAAAGAACCTGTTGTGCGCGTAGCACCATGGCAAAACAAAGAAGTGGCTGCAAGCATAACTTTTCCATCAACCCTTCTTGAACCCGGACCTCATCATGTAAAAATAGGAGCTGTAGAAAACCCTGCCAATCGTGTTACACAAGGCATAGCACCACGTGTCGGCATAGAAATGAAAATAAAATTTGATATACCCTACCCGGGAAAATACGCACGATTCCAACTAGATATACCCTACATTAACACTGGAGAAAAACTACCTGTCACCCTCACCACAAAGAGCTTGGGAAAAGAAACTATTAATACTATTCAAGGAACGATAACTATTAGTAATGATGAAAAAATACAATCCATACTCCCCGTAACCATTAACTCAGTACAATCAGAAGAAGAAAAGAGCTATCACCAAGTACTAACAACAGAAAACCTCCTTCCTGGAGATTACCATGCACAAGCAAGCCTTACGTACGATGGGATCTATGGAGAAGCAAACACTGACTTTCGGATTGGAAGTCGTTATGTAAATGTTACTAATTACACCAAAACCTTCGAACAAGGAAAAATAGGAGAAATGATTATTGCCATTGCCGGCAGATGGAATGGTAATATAGATGACGTTTATGCAACTATTGATGTCGCACAAGAAGGACGAGGCATTACCACACTAAAAACACCCAGCATAAGCCTAGGACCATGGGAAAGCAGTATACTACGAACTTATATTGAAACTGCAACACTAACACCTGGCTATTATGACATTGTTATCACCCTTCATTATCTAGGAGGAAGCACGGTAGAAAAAGGGCAAATACTTATTTATAAAAAAATCCACATTAACACTACCTATATCCTCATCGTTGCCATCGCTCTTATTGTTATCATCGATATCCTATGGTTACTCAGAAAAAGAAAATCCTAAAAACTATTATCGCCTACACACTCATAGCAGCGATAACCATAGTTATTACTGCAACCATCTATTATAGTACTTACGAAACGATAATTATTCCTTACGATTACCGCATTGCAGATTATATCGGATTTAATGCAGATAATGACCAACTACACTTTGGAGCAGGACTCCCTGGAACTATACTTG
>Ga0209542_10021050_pt1 | contig 10255 bp, 8 predicted proteins | sample RifCSPhighO2_01_FD_184028 | JGI IMG/M metagenome (GOLD analysis project Ga0209542, IMG submission 184028) | Soil microbial communities from Rifle, Colorado - Rifle CSP2_plank highO2_0.1 (SPAdes) (version 2) | ecosystem: Environmental > Terrestrial > Deep subsurface > Rock core/Sediment ...
TAAATGGCTATAGTTTACGTTTAGAATTCTACGATCAATTCCTCCCTCGTCAAGAGCACTGATTTCTCGATGGAATCCATGATAGAAAGTAATCACCCCCATAGCAAACTATATAAACCCACAAAAATACCCCTCTTCTAGCTTATTATTGGGGGTTATACGGTGTCCCTATGGTCTGGAAAATTCGCAAAGTAATCAAAACCATGCCTAAGTTGAAAGATCCTATCTTAATCGAAGGACTACCCGGCATTGGGAATGTGGGAAAAGTTGCTGTTGACTTCATGATTGATGAGCTCGGTGCAGTGAAAATTATGGAATTCTCATCGTATTCCCTGCCCCACTCTGTTTTTGTCAATGAAGAGAACCTTGTTGAGCTTCCCCGCATCGAACTCTACTACAAAAAAGCAAGCGATTTCAACAAATTATCCAAGAAAAACAAGAAACTTCTGCTTCCGAATCGCGACTTTCTCTTTTTGAGCGGAGATATTCAGCCGACCGATGAAGAAGCTTCATATGATTTTTCAAATACACTTCTCGACGTGTTCAACCAATTCAAGGGAAAGGAACTCATTACCATCGGCGGCATCGGTCTTTCTGAGATTCCCGAAAAGCCCAAAGTGTTTTGCACAGGAACAGCAAAGCATACCGTTAAGAATTTTATTCACGATACTCCTGCCTCATCGAAACTCTACGGTGTCGTCGGTCCTATCGTTGGTGTAACCGGTCTTCTAGTGGGTTTAGCAGAAAAGAGAAAAATGCATGCGGTCTGTTTGCTTGCAGAAACCTATGCACATCCCCTGTATCTCGGAATCAAGGGAAGCCAGGAAGTTTTGAAAATCCTCAATAAAAAATTGAGCCTTAATCTGGATCTCAAGTCGCTCAATACCGAGATCAAAGAAGTTGAACAGGAGATTATGAAGCGTACGGAGCAGCTGCAAAACGTAACGAAGAAAGAATCTGCAGGGCAAGTGAGTTATATCGGGTAAAATTTTCTGTTCTTCACTTTTCTCTTTGATACTTCTTTGTTTCACTTTTGAATAGTCATTTGCTTTTCTTTTTTTCAAAACGTATATGTTCCAACGTTAAATTTCACAAACTTTATAAATAAGAAGTATCAGTAAAACTGTATTCAAAAAAAAGAGGTTGGTGATGGAACGAAAATTTTTCCATAAAAAATATTCTTCTCATTCCAAATTAGGAGTACAGAGAACGAAGAGTCGTTCGATGGCCTTTTCCCAACTCCTTAAGTTTACACCTCACCTGGCGATTCTCCTGCTTTTTGCACTCTTAGTATACGCTGCTGTGGGTGATGCATTAATTTTAATGAAAGTCAACAACATTCCGTACGCCAATGGAACAAACTTCAGCTCTGCTTTTATCACACTCAATCTTTCTGTCACAGTTGGCGGTGATGCCACACTTGGTAAATATAACATTAGCAATGTCACGTGGCTTTTTAATTCAGTACCGAATGGTACGCGTATTAAGTATATCACGAACGGCTCTAAAAATGTTAGCGCAAATAATGGTTGTCTTGCTACGAATGCAATGAACTGCACCAATTACTCGATTCCCTTTGATTCAACAACCGTTCCTGATGGTATGTACAACCTTTCTATGAACCTTACGTATAATGACACTGCTCGGGCACTCGTTCGACATCGTATGAACGTTACCAACATCACCGTTGATAATAACGGACCCAAGGTTGTTCAAGTTTTAATTAACAAAACAGGAGCTCGCGATCTTGACAGCTTTATGAATAATAACTCTATTGTGAATTTCACCGTTATTGTACTTGACAACGTGACCGGAGACACTTATAAACCCAATGGTACGAATATTCTTTTTGTGTGGGTCAATATTACTGCAGGAGGAGGCGCAGCAGCAACGAGCAGTGCACGCATTGTCAATATTACGAACCTCACGAAAGATGCAACTGCAGCGAACTCGTCTAGTGGATACTACTACTATAACGGATTTGTCAATCTCTCGGCGATTAGCAACGTTTCTTTTAACTTTACGAATATTTCAGTGAACATCTCTTTTGGACCTTTAGGTACTCGAGGAGTGCAGGATCATGTGAGAAATGTGTATAGTGTTGCAAACTCACCCCGTAATTCCACATCCTTTATTGGATATAACCTTTCGGTGCCAAGAAGTAGCACCTGTCTTATTTTTAATGCGTCGAATGCATTTACCTACGCTGGAGTGAAGCGTGTTACAACGAACTTAAGTATTCGACCTCCAGTAGATCGAGCACTTAACTTTACAAGAATTGCTTACAGTGTAATGGTATACCAGAACAAATCCATGTGTGGTGGAACTCGCGGAGGTCCCGATCCTACCGAAGCTGCAACAGCGCGAGACTATGTTCCTGTTGCATTCATTAACTTTACCAATTTGACCATTAACCAGACCCTTGGTCGTCAATTAGAATCGAATGTAAGGATTGCAGTGAATGTTACTCTTGCAAACAGATCCCTCGATGGCGATCTTGCAACCATTGGAATTAACGCCACCCATGCCTCGCTCAATTACAGTGCAAATATTACCCTCTTTGGTATCCGTATTTACGGATCTACGATGCCTGGTATTTTCGGTACTGGTCCAAGCCCCAGTAGATGGAACAAAACCTATGGTCGAAATCTGAGCTACAGTAAGCTTGCTAATGGTACCAACTACAGCTTTACGGTAACCGGATTTTCCAGTTTCAACATCTCTGATAATGTTTCGCCGATCATTACGATTAATGACTTCGCAAACAATACGAATGTCTCTATCAATAACACTGTATTCAATATTACCTTGAATGGTACCGGTACACCGATCTTGAATAGTTCATTGAATATTACATTCGCTCCCGAGACTGCGACCTTGAACTTCAGCAACATGACCTGTAAGGCATTCCAGACCCTGAACACGAAGTCAGATACGATGATGTGCAACGGTACCACACCGACTCTCCGTGATGGTTTGAAAAACATTACGGTTACGGTTCGTGATACAGGTAATGCAGCTACAGGTAACGTGAATAGTACTCGTGTCCGCGCCTTTATCATGTCCAGTAGTCCGACGGTGAGTATGACTGATAGTAACAGTCCATCAGCAGAGAAGAATACGAGTATCGCATTCTTCAACACGACCTTTATCAATCTTACCTTCACGATTGGAAATACCACGGACAAGAATATCAACTTCAGCTACTTCATCAACGCCTCTAAACCGAGACCTAATATGACCAACAATGCTACTCTTAACCAATCTAAGAGCTTCAATATCACCAGTACGAATGATAACGTACTCGGAGAAGGAAACTATTCAGTGGTCTTCCAAGCAAATAACTCTGCTAACAGGACGGGAAACTCGACTGTATTCAGAGCATTCATTGATCGTGCAGCTCCGTACAACATTAGAATCTTGTCTCCTGGAAACGTAAGCTCAGATAACGACACGATTGTCTTGAACTTCAACGCGACTGATAACCTCGCGCCAACCGTGCGATGCAACTTGACGCGAAACGGAGTTATAACCAACACGAATATCACGATCCATACCCGTGTAGGATATGTTGCTAACCTCAGTCAAGGTGGCAACGCGTTGCCTATCGGTGTTACCGATTTCAGTATCAGTTGTTATGATAATGCAACGAATAAAAACAGCAGTAATAACTCGGTTCGCATTACGCGTACTCAACAATCCTCTACATCGGCAGGCAGTGGTGGCGGAGGCGGTGGCGGCGGAGGCCGTGGTGTATCTGCAACAGTGAAAGCCTTTACTGCTTCACCGAGCGGAACCGAACAAGCACTCTCCACCGGAGACAAGGGTCTTGTAACCCTCAAAGGTAAGACTTTCCCTGCTACAGTGACTGCAGTGACACTTGAGAAAGCAACCGTAATCCTCAATGGTGTTGCTAAAACAATCACGGTTGGTCAATCGGTTATCTATGATGTTGATGCAGATAATACCAATGATGTGGAAGTCACCTTGACCAAGACGCTCTTTAATCGAGCTATTATGCACTTCAAAGAAATCAGTGTAGCACCACTCTTAGGACCTGCATTGCCGGGCACTACTGGAGAACTGGTTGCAGAAGTTTCCCCTTCACAAGCTGAACCTGCACAAGAAGCAGAGAGTGATCAAGCTGTACAAGCAGGTACGGGTGCAGAGAAAACCGGAACGGTTAAGAAGACTGCCAAGAAGCAGAGCGTTAAACCACGCTGGGCTAAAGGACCTTTATTACCCATCTTGGTGGTGATTGCCCTGATCCTGGTTGCACTCTACTTCAGATACCAGCGTGCAAAACGAGGAAATGTGACGATCTAAATTTTTTTAATTTTTTAATCAATTTTTAATTATCCTCTCTTTTCTCATTTTTCCCCTTCTCTCCTCTCTCTTTCATGCTTACTCAGCACAAACTTTATATGTACTAGAATGTATATAGTACTATATGGGGTATAGTTGTATTATATTTCCTGTACTCGGTTCATCACCTTTTGTGTCTCATAAGTATCTCTAAACGGGGGTGGGAGCGATGGAGACGCGTAAACTTATTTCGTTTGGTAGTTCTTCGTATGTGATTTCTGTTCCCAAATCTTGGGTTAAGGAAAATAAACTGCAGAAAGGCGATCTTGTTCATATCGAAAATAAGAAAAATGAGCTTGCAGTGTATCCAAGTGCGGTGGTGCGCCAAGAAGAACCCCGCCGGGTTTTTATTGATATTGACAACAAGGCCTTGGAGCTTGTGCAGACGCAAATTGTTTCTGCATATCTGAAGGGATACGATGTTATTGACCTGAAGGGGGAGAGCTTAGAAGCACAGGCGCCAAAAATTAAAGCGATTCTGCGAAGCCTTACCGGGCTTGAAATCGTCCAACAGTCTGCAAATCGGATTACTGCAAAGGATCTTCTCAATATTCGAGAGATCTCTATCTCCACGATGATGCGGAGAATGGACAATATTATCCGCTCGATGATTATTGATGCCATTGACTGCGTCAAGCACTGCCACTATCAAAGCCTTCTTGAACGCGATGCGGATTTGAATCGGCTGGCATTTTTGACCTTTCGTGTCATTCGTTCAGCACTTGCCGATCCCGTCTTGACCAAAGTTTTGAACATGAACCATGTTGAACTTCTTTTTAATTGGGTTATTGCCATGCACATGGAGAAAATTGGAGACCAGGCAAAACGTATTTCCCGCCATGTCAGCGGTCTTCATCTCACTACTGAGGAAGAAGCAGGTTTTTGTGCGCTTTTTTCTGCAATCTATCAAGACTATCTGCAAGTCATGAAAGCGTATTATAAACGGGATATGCAGCTTGCCTACGACATTGATCTCGGAAACCGCAAGCGTCTTGCAGAGAGCAAAGAATATCTCAACCTTTTACACGGCGACATCAAAACCGAGATGACTCGGGCGATTGACCATCTGAAGAGTATGAGAACTGACATTAAGATGCTTGCACGGGCAGTGATGAACAGCGACGAGAATGTGCTCTAGTCATCTCTTCGCATTGTGTGCGTTGTGTGAGAGTACTCCCACAGCCTCCTGCACGTTTTGGTATCCATCTTTCTCTAGGAGTTTTACCAAGCCCTGGTTTATCTCACTAATCACCTGCGGTCCTTCATAGATCATGCCGGTGATCATTTGGATTAATGATGCTCCCAACTTGATTTTTTTATACGCATCTTCTGCAGTGAAGACTCCGCCGCAACCGATAATCACGAACTCTTTTCCTGTCTTTTTGTAGAGGTGTGCAATCATGTTGTCTGCCAGCTCTTGAACAACTTTGCCAGATAATCCTCCAACAGCCGGAACATCTTTTTCTTTGATGCTTGGATTGTCTCTTATTTTTGTGAGATTTGTGCAGATAAATCCTGTAATGTGATATATTCTAGCAACCTTGATGATGTCGTCAACTTCCGTGCTCGTCAGATCAGCTCCAAGTTTAAGAAAAATAGGAACGTTGGGTTTTGCATCCCGCAGGCTCCGGATTTTTTTCAGCAGCTGCTCTAAACACTTCGGATTTGTAAACTGCAGACCTCCAAACGAATTGGGACAGCTGATGTTGATCGTGATATAATCTGCAAAGGGTTTCAGCGTTGTATATACTTTTGCATAATCCTGTATTCCTGCAGTTTCATCGCATGTTGCTTTGCAGTTGGTTTTTGCGATACTGATTCCCAAGGGAATGCATCGTTTGCACGGTTTTGGCAATGCCTCCCCCTTTCCCAGTCTTTTTGCTATCGCTTCGCATCCCTCATTCTTGAGTCCGTAATACACGACGAGGGATTGTGATTTCGGAAGGCGCCAGAGTCTTGGCTGAGGATTTCCTGCGCAGGGTTCTCCGGTTATGGATCCCACTTCCATGTGGCCGAATCCTATCTCAGGAAGCATCTGCGTCAGTTCAGCATTTTTATCAAATCCTGCTGCTAATCCGATTGGATTGGGAAAATGCAGTCCTGCAATCGTTTGTTCTAACTTTTTATTTTTATAATCAAAAATGAACGAGACTAGGTACTTTGTGGTGGTGTCTGAACCCAAGAACGTTCCTCTTTTGATCACATATGCATGGACCTGTTCAGGATCAATCTGAAAAAAGATTTTCTTGAGGATGTTTTTGTACACCCCACGAATGATGATATTTCGCAGGGATATTACCGTTTCATAGATGCTTTCAGAGGCACTTTTCATGGTCTTGAGATATATGCGCTCTCATTAATAAACCTAAGGTATCAAAACGAAACCTTAATAAATGACCACGTTGTTGCAGTTCTTAGGTGTATCTATGGGATCAAGATTTTGGAATGAACGGCATACGGCGCGCTTCAGCCCTCGTCGGCATCGTAAGACCCGGCCCAAAACATTCAAAACCGAGGAAGGTGCAAAAAAATGGGCGCACGCGCAAGGCATAACCAAATACAAACTGGTTAATCTTCGTAGTCCTCATGCTTCTACACAAAAGATTCGTGTTGTTGCAAGTCCTGTTCAGAAATTATAAATTCTTTCATCCATTCTCTTTGCTTTACATTTATTCTTTGACTTTATTTAATGTCCACCACAACCCCAAACGGTCCCGGATTCAACAGCACACTTTTCCTGATCTTTTCGCTGTGTCCAAAACATTCATGAATGTGTCCGGAAAGATACAATGTTGGCTGATATTTCTTGATAAAAAAGGTATAATCTTTGTTGCCGCAGTGATGGTCCTCAGAAACTAAATCAAGATTCGTTCCATACGCAGGTCCATGCGTCATCAAAATGATGCGGTCTTCTTTTTTCATCTTTTTCATCATGTTGCTTGACCATGCGACAAAGCGCTCATCAGTCAATGCAAATCCTCCGCCCCCATATCCTAAAAAGACATAATCCTTTTGGACTCGCAATGCTTTGCGGTGGATATATATGATGTTCTTGCGCTGTCTGCATGCTTTTCTGACTTGTTCAGCATTTTCATGGTTGCCATGAATCAGAATGACTTTTTTCGGGAGTTTGTTCAGCCAGTCGAGAACCGTGAGCATGCTGTGCTGGAAAACCGTAAAGTCTCCGCAACAAACAATATAATCGACCGGTTTTCCACGGTCTTCTTCACGCTTCAGTTTTTTGAGGATATTCTTGATGCAGATCTTGTTTCCATGGATATCGGTGACTGCGAGAATTTTGAGTGTCATCATGGTATCTTTGCCTTATGCTTTTTTAAAGATTACTCTCTTAGAATGCTCCCCGCAACGTTCTCCACCCTTTCTCATGCAACTCCATAATAACAAAAATGTTCCCAAACGATTGATATGCTTGCTCTTTACTCGGGCACATTTTTGGGATCGAAAATTTGCGCAAGGGTTTAAAACCCAACAACTTTAGTGCGCAAATTTTCGATAATCTTCAAGAATCAGCTTATCAACGTTTTCGAGATCCCTCACTACATAGAACTTTCCTTTTCCCATCTCAGCAAGCTTCTCGCCAAGTTCTTTTCCGCGCTGATCAAGCTGGATGCCCACCACTGAAATGGTAATGCCTTTGTTGCAGGCAAGCCCAGCGGCTCGAAGCGTTCGCTGTTCAGGTTCCTGTTCAAGATCTTCTTCATTTTTTCCTCCCTCTTTTCCCGTGCTTGTGGGCAGTGCATCACTAATAATCAAAAGGTGTTTTGTTGTTGAGGTATGGGGGAACAGCGTTATCGAACGTTCGATCGTCTTTGCAATATCAGTTTTTTTCGCTGCGCGTATCTTCACCATCTTTTTGAGGAGCAGGGGAAAATCCAAAGTTGGTTCAACAACATCAAGGATATCTTCTCCAAAAATAATCAATCCGACTTTGTCTTTGTTTTTGATTGCTTTATATGCAAGGGCAATGCCCGCTCGCTTTGCAGTGCCAATTTTTCTGCCGTTCATGCTTCCTGAAGCGTCAATGGCGTAGACAATTGTGCATTGGCCTTTGCTTTGCCGTTCAAAAACACGAAGATCATCATCTTCCAGCATTTGATGTCCTCGTCGAATTGCGGTTTTCACTGACTTTTTCAGTGCAAGATCTCTGTAACGATCCCCTAAATGGTGCATCCGCTCATCCTCTCGGTCGCCATAATGGCTGACTTTTTTGTGCAGGCGTTCTCCTTGAAGCCCTTTGGGCGTGATATGATCGAGCTCTTCAGCGTACATGACCAGCATGGCAAGTTCAATTCCTTCATCAGTAATTTGATAATCCCGATCAAGAAGCCCCTCATCCTGCATTTTTCTTGCTTTTTCCTTGATGTTCTTTTTGATGGCTTTTTGAAACTCCGGGATCTTGATATTCTTGCTGACATAATCAGCATCGTATCCGGTCATTTCTCGAATAATCGTTTCCCCATAAAGCTGTTTTGCAAGCGTATAGTTTTTGACCAAGTTTTGAAAGAACAAATCAGGCATGAACGAAGAAACTCCATTATTTACTGCGTCTTCAATAAGCTTTCCTTCACGAATTGCTTTTTTATCGTTTTCAAGAACCGAGTGCATCAATTTGTCTTCTTCAGTCTGCCGAGCGAGCTTTCCTTGCAGTTCGTCAATTTTGCTCAGTTCAGAAATGGTTGTCTCGGCTTGGGGCTGGGAGGGGGGTTGCTTTTGTTTCTCGCTGTCAAAGATAACCACTCTTTTGGTGGCTGAATGCTTGAATCTTGTCTTGGTTGTCTTTCTTAAATTCGTTGTATTCCTCTTGTAAGAATTCCTGCGGTGTTTTGAGATATTCTACTGATGGTTTGAGCTTTATTCGATGGCTGAGCACGGAGAAGATTGCTGATTCTACGTCGTCAAGACTGACTTCTTTTTTGCCTTTGAGATAAGCATTTGCCTGCGCACGTTCATAGAGGCCGAGGCTTGCTCTGACGCTTGGAATGGTTTCGAGTTTTGTATTGCTGCGAAGGTTTCTCACAAACGCAACGAGGTGGTACAGAAGCGGTTCCGGGAACATGATGCCTTCCATACTTTTGCCTTTTTCTTTTACAATTTCTGCTTCAATCACTTCGTTTTCTGGATAGGTCATGATCACGACGTCAAAACGATCTAAGAGCACTTCTGACAGTGTTTCTGTTGAGCTATCATGCGGATTCATGGTTGCAATCAGAACAAAGTTTGCAGGAATATCCAAGTCATAACTGCCAATGGTCGCCTTTCTCTCTTCGAGAACCTGGAGAAGAGCATTTTGCAGTTTTTCCGGGCATCGATTGATTTCATCGAAAAAGAGCACGCCGTTGTTTGCTTTGAAAATCTTTCCGGGCGTAAACGCTTCAATACTCAAGGGTCCAAACTTCAGGGCTTTGATGGGATCAATATCTCCGAGAAGATCTTCGACCGTTAAATCCGGACTTCCTTGCACTCTGACAAAGCGTTGGAGTCCAGTGATTTTTTTTGTTTTGTTTTTAGTTTCGCTTATTTTTTCATTTGTTTTTTCTTTGGTGCACACCGGGCAGATCGGTTTTTGCGGGATGCAGTGATATTCACACGTATTGACAACCAATTCAGGAAGAAGCTTTGCAATATTTTTTGCCAGCGTGGTTTTTCCCATTCCTGGCCTTCCAATAATAAGAACGTGGCGATTGCTGAGCAGGGCTGATTTGATTTGCAGTTTTGCAGGATCCTGGCCTTTGATATCTTCGAGTTTGTTGTCTTTGATGATCAGTTTTGGGACGATCTCCGTACAGCTCATACGTCTTTCTCTGCACATACTGGTTTATATAGCTTATTGGTAAAGTTTATATGTAAAGAAATCAATGCGGTCGGATTT
>Ga0209542_10021056_pt1 | contig 10254 bp, 12 predicted proteins | sample RifCSPhighO2_01_FD_184028 | JGI IMG/M metagenome (GOLD analysis project Ga0209542, IMG submission 184028) | Soil microbial communities from Rifle, Colorado - Rifle CSP2_plank highO2_0.1 (SPAdes) (version 2) | ecosystem: Environmental > Terrestrial > Deep subsurface > Rock core/Sediment ...
GGCCTGCCATATCTTAACTCTTCGTTTAAGACCAGATCCCCTGCCACTAAAATTCCATCTACTTTTGACTTTTTTAACTGGGCCAATAAGGCATCTAACTTATTTAAGTCTCCATGAATGTCTGATAGCACACCCAACTTGCGAATGGGTGACCCTGAAAGTTGCACTAACTTCTCTCCTTCTGTAGCCCAACTTGGTTTTTGCGTACAAGAAACCAATAGAATGACTAGAAAAACACTTACCGCTTGGACTTCTTTACTTTTTTGGCCTTCCATTTTGACTTCCACTGCTCTGCCTTCTCCGCAACTTGTTTTTTGCTCTTTAATAGCAACCTTCTTGCGTGATCTTTTAAGCTATACAATGCAGGCCTTAACTGTTCCTGAACTAATTTTCTGTACTGCTGAACATCCACGCTGTAGTCTCTCAATACCCGATAGCCGTACTCAATCCTGGAACCATAACTGTTAAAGAACACCATCGTCTGTAAACTCTTCAACAGCTTTCTTTGGGGTAGTTGAACTGGATAGCCCAGCGTAAGAATGGCCTGTGGACGCACGTCCCCTGGAATTCCGAATACATCCTTGATCCGGTCCTCGTCAAACGCCCGTATCCAATGCGCTCCTAAACCCATCGCGTAGGCCGCCAATAACATGTTTTGGATGGCCGCACCACAGTCCTGAACTGCATACAATCTCTTCCCTCGTAAACCATAAAAATTTTCATAATGACTCTCCTCCATACAGACTATGATGGCAAACTGTGCCGTGTATAAAGCGTCTTGCTTCATGCAATGGGGAATCAACGAGCGAATCTTGTCCTTACTAGTTACTAGGACAAACTTCCACGCTTGCAAGTCTCCTGCGCATGAAGCGTGATTGGCTGCATCTATAAGCTGGATGATCTTGTCAAACTCTACGGGTTCTACGGTGTACTCTTCTACTGGAACACGGGAGTAGATGGCCTGGAAAATATCCATGCAACTCCCTTAGGCAGAATGGTTTATTAAGATTATGCTTTCAAGGCCTTTTCTTCCCCGTTTATAGTCAGTGACGTTAATATGCTCAAAAACCATTGGTTTTTGGCACGCCAAGAGCTATGCTCTTGAGCGATTAGACAAAATAGTTAACGTCACTGCATCCACAAAAACCATGGGTTTTTGGGAGCCAGCAAGCTTTGCTTGCTGCGCTATAGGAAATGATAACTAACTGTATAGAAATTATTGTCATTTCCTATAGAACTAGGACCTATTTAGGGCTTTCTTTTCAACTTTGGCCCCACAGATATGGCAGAAGAAAGAGGTTCGATAGTTTCTGGTGCCACATACTTTGCATGTTACAATGGATGAGTCAGCCGGTCTACTCTTCCCATTTTTTGCAAGACTCTTACCCCGCATACGTTCTAAGAGCAGCTTGTAAACACCTATTCCGAAAAAAACAATGCCTAGATAGAAAAATAGTTTCATCACGTAAAGATTGCTCTTACCCATCACGATGCGTGAATACGCTGAAACGATCACGCCCACGATCATATAGATAAACCAAGGAAGCGCAGCCATGTTGTTTTCTATGAATCATACTATAAAAAGTTTTACTTTGTTTAGCACCTTACTTTAGAATACTAAATAAACACTTTATTTTAGAACGTCTTCAATGGGTTTTTTGGGCTTAGAAGGATCGCCTTGCTTCACAACCTTTTCTGCTTCCTTTTCCAAGTCAACGCCCAACTCTTTCAATGAGGCAATGTGCATCTGCATGAACTGCTCAACGATGTTGAGGATCTTCATCATCTCGGCGCGCTCCTTGGTTAAGGTGCTTAATGCGCCTTTGTGAAAACCAATCTGCTCGTCTTTGCTCATGTTTTCTATGGGGTTTGGATTGGTCATACAGTGTTCAACTCAGACTTTGTTTATAAACATTACTCCTTCAGGCTTTTTTTCTTGCCACCGTTCCAGGCGCTTTTCTGCCAAACACAGGCCCATCTTCAACCACAAAACCTGCGTTTTTCATGTTTTCTCGGATATGCCTTGCACAGCTGTACGTGGTGAGCACGCCCCCTGAATTCATGAGAGCGAAAACCGCCTTGAAGAACTCTTGTGTCCAAAGCTCTGGCTGTTTTTTGGGCGAGAAGGGATCGAACAAGACCACATCTATCTTTTCTTTTACCTGCTTAATCGTATCTAGAACATCGCCTATGATGATTTTTAGAGTCACTTGGTCCTTTGTTGCTTCCCCCTTTTCTACTGCACTTACAAAGAGCTCCTTGTTTGAAAAAGGAAAATCGATGTTTTTGATTTCTTTCAGTATGAGTGGATCGATTTCTAACCCTATAATTGTCATGCTTGCTCCTTCTTTTTTTTGTTCGAGCGCTGCCGCACTGTTGTATCCTAATCCAAAACAAACATCGAGAATCACTGTATTGTCTCTGTCTTTTATTTTTGCGGGCTCTACATATTTGATGAGCGCTTCTTCCCGTGCACCAAACAAGGTGTGATAGTGCTCTTGGTACTTGCAATTATAGAATGTGGAGGAGCCGTCTTTTGTTTTTACAGTCTCTGCCGGTTGATTGCTTGTGTCTCTATCTTCACTCCTGTTTGAGCCTAGGTCCATACTTGTCTGGTTTTTCCCTGAGCATTATAAACATTACTCTACCTTGAAGAGGATCTCTACTTTCTTTAACTCTTCTTTCCACTCCACCACCACTTGAAGATGATAGTCACCTGGCTCTTGCGGTACAAAGACTTGGGCAGTTGGATTGAACATGACACTGTCTTTTACAAGGGTCAGCATATAAGGGGCTTCTTTTGGCAGGACATGGATGTAAACAGGTTCACCTACTTGATAAACTGTTTTGTCTAAAAATACGATGGGCTCTGTGAACTCTTTGACTGTGAAACCCTGAATTCCTGCCCAACCCTGATACCAGCCCACTACCAATGTTGCGATGAAAAAGAACACCATCCCGGCAAAGAAAAAGTGATGTCGGGTATGCCTGTGGAGTTCTTGCTGGTTTTTTTCTTGCTTTTGTTGGAACTGCAACAGGGCGACTTGACGGTTTATATCTGAGAAATACTTTTGATGAGACTTGCCTCCAAGCAACTGGTACTTGAATGTCTGGTATTCCGGCCAACTGAGCTCTCGCTCCACTAGTCTGGTTTTTAATCTACTCAACTCTTTATCCATTCCGAATTTGTCCATTTCTAACTGGACGATTTGCTTTCTGAAGTCCATTTTTCTCTCTTTTTCTTAACTCGATTGTATACCGTCCATATGGTGCGATCATCTCGATTGAGTAGAATTGCGATTTCATGGAAAGACAGTTCTTGCTCTTCTTTTAGGAAGAGGACGATGGATTCTAGAACGGCCAGCCTTCTATCTTGAAAAATCTTTGTCGGAATACTTAAGAAACTCTTTCTACGTTTTGGTTCTTGTTTTTCTTCCATACGTGCCTATTGTCGCAACCACGCAACAAGGGCATCGCGCACGACTCTTAGTATCTGCTTAAAACTTATTACTTACAATGTAAGTACTGCTTTATATGCTTTTTGTTTCAAAAAAAAGAAAAAAGAAAGAACGAGAATAGGGGGTATTCTCTTACTTACGTTGTAAGTATACTTCTATTTAAATGTTTCGATTTAAGCTTGGGATTATTTACTTACGCTGTAAGTATTTATTTTTTTAGAATGATTTAAAACCTGTTATTTGTTATACTTACAATGTAAGTATATTATTGTTCGTCCAGAGGAGCCTTCAATTTACTCTTATCCACGATTTCAGAAGCAATTCTTGAGCCGCCTCCCAATGATTTACGTATATGCTTTGCGATGAGCACTTCCTGAGGGCCGGTCTGCCCCAATTTTGCCTTGGCCTGATACCCTGAAGAGAAAATGGCTGCGACCGAACCAACCAAACCTAAAGGAGGCTGGCCTTCGGGCACCATCATCAAGCCCATGCCAAACAAAGGAATGAACTTGCCTTCCTTTATCTCGATGTACGATTGGTATTGATACTTGGTGCCATTGACCAAGACATTGTTACGGATCGCGTCTTGAGCTGCGCAAACTTGGACGATCGCGAATAAGAACAAAAAAAGAAACTCGATGTGCTTCATCAGAATAGAAATGCTTTATTTCTATATAAATATTCCTCAACCTTATCCAGATCTTCGCATAGAATGGTTTGGAATCCTAACTGTTTAGCTCCCTCAATGTTCTTATTGCTGTCATCAATGACTACGATTTCTTCTGGCTTGAGGCTCGTCTTTTCAGGAACCTTCTTTAACAAAGAGGGTTTTAGCATTTCGTACTCGTATGACAAGATAATGTCGTCAAAATCCTTCAAGAAATCAAAACGCTCATCCAACATTTCAATGCGCTCCTTGAAGTTGTTTGAACAGATGATGGCTTTAATTCCCTTTGACTTAACTCTTCGGATTAAGTCGATGGCAAGGGCATTGGTTTCATAACCCTGCTGCAACATCTTTAAGAGCTCTTTTGGAGTTGACTGGATCTTCCATTGTTTTATTGCATAATTCCAGAATTCATCTCCTGAAAGCTTGCCTTCTTTATACTGATCCATTTGCTCACTCTTCAGAAAGACCTGCTCTACTAGAGTTTTGTCTACCCCCAATTTCGAAGAAACGTTCTCCACAAAATTCTTCTTCCCGTTCTTGAAGTACACGCCATCCAAGTCGAAGATGATGCCTTTGATCATGCTCTTGCCCGCCTGACTTCCGTCATTAAATGTCTTATTAAGTATTTGTCTACTTTCGCGTTTGTGTCCCCCCCTGGCTTCAAGGAGCTTCCCACAATCGCGCCGTCTGCGATCCTTAACTGTTCGTATGCGTTCTTAGGCGTTAAACCCGCTCCAATGATCAGCGGATGAGTTCCTAAAACCCTTCTGAACTCTTGAATTTTTTTGAGCGGAGTTTCTTTACCAGTTCCTTCACCAGTTACGACAATGGCATCGGCGCGTTTCATTCCTTTCCGGAGATCTGCTTTCAAATCAGAACCCTGAACTGGTTGATAATATTTAGGCCAGACCCCACCCAGAACAACGATGTCCGGATGCTCTCTTTTAATCCTTTGATACGATTCAGCGGGAAGCTCTCCTCTTGTGTATCTTCCAGCTACATGATCTATCTGGATGAAATGACCCTTGTAGCGACTGGCCAATACAAACGCCCGATCAAACTCATTTAGCAAGATATTCACACCCAGGGTCAACCTAAACCGACCTTCTGCTGCTCGTAATGTTTCCTCCACGTCCTCTGCTGAGTCATGATAGTTCTCAATGATTGCGCCGTCTATTCCTTCCTCTTCAAAAATAGCGAGCTCTTCTAAAGCCCTTTGGATAGGGCTTTCACCTGCTAAATGGATCATTCCCAGAATGGGCTTTGGAACTGGAAAAACTTCTGAAAAGCCAAGCATGATCTACGGAACTTTCTATCTTTCATAAACCTTGCTTTTTTCAGACGTGCGAACTCTGCACCACAATACTTATAAACCAAAAACTAACCCATCGACGTAGGTCCCCATAGCTTAGCGGTGGAGCGCGCGGCTGTTAGACCGTAAAGGTAAAGTAACCGCGAGGTCGCCGGTTCGATCCCGGCTGGGGACGCTATGGGCCCGTAGCTTAGCCTGGCTGGAGCACACGAACACATCGTTGTGACACTGATAGCTAGGTTAGCTGGAGATCGTGAGAATTCGCCCCAAAAGACGAACTCCGAGAACGGTCCCGTGTTCAAAAACGTTCGCTATGCTCACGTTTTTGAGCCGCGAAGTCGCTTTGCGCAACTTCGCTGGTTCAAAAATTTCGCTACGCGAAATTGAAAGTCACGGCGGGCCCATTTTTTTTTTGTAAACCCCATTTACATAGTCCTATTTAAAGGGTATATAGGTTCCTTCTTCTATGAATTCCGTACAGGTAGATATTCTCAATCAACTGCGCTATCGAAGCTTTCTAGGGTACAATGAACTCTGGAACAAGAAAGGAGAATCCGCCAAGTTTGCGTATCACTTACAGGCATTGGAGAAAAAAGGGTTTGTCGAAAAAAAACAAGGATGGCTACAAACTCAGCATTCAAGGTATTAAGTTTACAGACTACTTAAGCATGCCCAGCCCGCAACCGATTGCAACGATTATATTATAATCAGTGACACAAATAATTAGACAATATTTGTTTGTGTCACTGTATCCACAGAAACATAGTTTCTGGGAGCCAGCAAACAAAGCTTGCTGTGCTATAGGAAATGGCAACTATTGTATAAAAATTATTGTCATTTCCTATAGTTGCAAAAAAAGATGATCGCGTTTTGGTGAACTTTCGCGAAAAATACCCTTTCAAACATCAGAATTCCGCATAAGTAAACATCCATTGTGCGGAAATTCTGACTGTGCTCAAGAATCGCTAAATATCTGGATTATAGGCGATTCTTGACAGACTACCAAGAATTCTGCGGCAGCAAACTTCGGCAAGATGAAACCATTTATGAAGCGGCCGAGGAACGACTGCGGCGAAAACTTGGACTTACTGGAAGGCTTACTTACCGAGGCCTTGAGTTCTTGCAAACCAAAGAAAATGGTGAATTGATCATGCATCACCATCTTCACATTTTTCTTGCTGAAGATATCAAAGGAAAAAACAAGGTCGGAGCGTGGATTCCCATCGAACCTTTCCAACCCGAAAAACCCATGCCCCACATTGTGCAAACTCTGAAAATGGCATTGACTCCCGGATTCAACATTGCGGTGACTGATTTCATCAAGGAAGGCGATCGGTATACTGGATATGTGACTCATTCTTACACGCATTTCAACAACCCTTGATAAATTTTATAAACCATTAAAGAGAAAGAAGTAGAAAGAGGTGAGTTATTGGTGAATTCGGACGCTGTTATCTATGTCAAACAGTACAAAAACCAGTATTCTCTCCAAAGCCTCAAACAAGCCCTACAACAACAAGGATATACTTCTGCTGAAATTGAAGACGCTGTGCGCGAAGCGATCAACCCACCTAAGGTGATTCCTTTCGCTCCTAAACCAGGCATGGCATCCAGAGCCCCTCCACCCATAGTCCCATCAACACCTCCCGCTCCTGCTAAAAAAAGCAACACCTGGATTATTGTTGTGGTTGTGTTACTTCTTTTACTTCCTTTGTTACTTGTGGGCTGCTTGATTGCGATTCCCATGATGTTCTTTGCCGGCAGTGCGGCCTCCATGTATCACTACTTGCCTTTCCTTGCTTCTTTGGGACAAAACGCGGCGTATACACAGAACCCTTTGTCGACGGTTACTTCCAGTAAAAACCCTCCGGATGCAGCGGCTCCTACGACAAACCCTTTCTCAGATCCGGTTTTGTATCAGGCTCTGGACTTTCACACGCTGATGGACGCGCTTCCTAAGCAACCGGTGGATGGCTACATCCCTGGCAAACCTGAAGGTGGAAGCGCTGCCTTCCCTACTCAAAACGGCGCGAGCACTGCGTATAGTACGGCTTCCAATCAATATACGCAAGCAGATCAAGCTATTAAGGTTTCTGTTCTTGACACGGCGGGCGTTGAAGGACTTAGCCACATGTATGTTTTAGGGAGCATTGAATACGAACGAAGTGATGGTTACCGAAGAAAAACAATGGTTCAAGGTTACCCTGCTTGGGAAAGCTACGAAGCCAATAATAAGAAAACAAGTTTGATTGTTATTGTAAACAACCGTGTTTATGTTTCGATTGACTCCTCTCAAGGCAATGTGCCCATTGAAGTTCTTAGAGACGCTGCCAACCAAGTCAATTATGGCTTACTTGCCGGCTCCTAACGAATCAAACTCTTTTAGTAGAAGGCCTCGGTCCATTCCCATGGAATACTCGAACGGGGTTAACTTTTTCGTGTTTAAGAACCGAATGAATTTGTCTTGCTTCTCTTTACTCCAGGATTGAAATAAGTGGTTGGTTTTGCACAAGTAGTCTTTGTCACAGACATTATCCCTTAGGTCTTTTCCACTATGTTGGCAGGGATGTAAACTGCACCCGACTTTTCCCGAACTTAATTGGACTAGATTATAACAACCGCCACTGGGACGGATGGAAGAAGCTTCCTTGTGAAGAAATACGAGGTCATCCTCATGCTCTTTGTAACGGATCGTATTCTTTTTGATGTCACGGTTGACTTCACCTTCCTTTGTCCAAGAATGGCCACAACAACCAAAACAACCAATACCAATCTCTTCAAGCTGACAGAGGGAACGCATGTACCTTTCCAATCGAGTTGTTTTAAAAACCTTACGCCTTTAGAGTTCTTCTAAGAAACCTTCCAACTTCCTTGCACGTGAAGGGTGGCGCAATTTTCTGAGCGCTTTTGCTTCGATCTGTCGAATACGCTCCCGAGTTACGGCAAAACTTTGGCCGGTCTCTTCCAATGTATGTTCTGCTCCGTTCCCCACCCCGAAGCGCATCTTCAACACTTTTTCTTCTCGAGGGGTTAATGTTTTTAACACCTTTGCTGTCGTTTCCACCAATCCATTCATCATAACGGCGTCTCCCGGAGAAACGATGGAACGATCCTCCACAAAATCTCCTAAATGGCTGTCTTCTTCTTCCCCAATAGGTGTCTCTAATGAAAGAGGTTCTTGTGCCACTTTTAGAATTTTTCTTGCTTTAGAAACATATATCCCCATTTCTTTAGCAATTTCTTCTACGGTTGGCTCTCGCCCATACTCTTGCACTAACCTTTGAGAGGTGCGAATCAATTTGTTGATGGATTCAATCATGTGCACGGGAATACGGATTGTTCTTCCTTGGTCTGCAATGGAGCGGGTGATGGCTTGACGGATCCACCAGGTTGCGTACGTACTGAACTTATAACCTCTTTGATACTCAAATTTGCCAACAGCCTTCATCAACCCGATATTGCCTTCCTGAATCAAGTCTAAAAATTGCAAGCCTCGGTTGATGTATTTCTTTGCAATGCTCACGACCAGTCGAAGGTTGGCCTCTGTTAACTCTCTTTTTGCTTGTTTTTCTCTTTCCTCTCCATCTCTTACCTGAATTAATGCTCTTTTTAATTGATCTACTTGGAGTGCATAGGTTTCCTCTATTGTTTTTATACTAATAGAAACTGCTCTTAATCGTTCTTCTAGGGAAGCTCTTTCATCTTGACGGGCTTTTATCAATACGAGATCTATTTTCGATTTTGTTCGCTGTGCTCCATCATACTTTGCTATATCCTTTGATAATCTATTTTTGAATCCACCATATACAGATGCATTTAAGTCTAAGGCTTCAATTGCTGCCCCTATTCTTCCCTGCAAAGAATCATACCCCTCTTTTCCTTCTTTGCTTCTGATTCTCTTCCGAGATCCTATAAGTTTGGCTAAGCTACTTGCCTTCTCTAAAAACACTGTTTTTCTTCCTTCTTCATCTTCTCCATCTTCCAAGTCAATAATACTTTTTAAAGAGATTCCTCCTCTTTCTAATTCTGCTCTTAAACCTAAGACTTCCTCTTGAATAAAATGCAAACCGTATAATGCTCTTTTTGCTGTTTGTTGCCCTTCTTCCATCCGCTTAGCGATTTCCACTTCTCCTTCTCTTGTAAGTAGCGATCTTGCCCCCATCTCACGAAGATACAGGCGTACCGGATCGTCTGTTTTTCCTAAGACTTCTGCATCAAGAATAATTCCTTGTTCTTCTCCTGCTCCCACGCTCGCTTCCATTTCACCTTCTTCTTGTTCCGCATCTCCTTGTGCTTCAAACCGGCTTTTGATATATACTGGCCTTTCTTCTACTTCCCTTCCTCGAGTTATCGCTCGAACGTTATCTTCCAAAGCAACCCTTGGCAATTCTTCACTCGAATCTTCGGCATCCACACCTGTTCGCTCTTCTCTTGCATATTCTCTTGTCCTTGCCCGCCGAGGATGCGACTCAATCCCAGTACCTTCTCGAATGCGTTTTCCTATTCGAGGCCTGAATGTATGCCTTTGCGTTCGGTGATAACCTTTCTCTACGTACCAAGCGCAGAATTCCCGAGCACCTTCCATTGCTTGTTCTCTTTTGTCTTCTGGTACTCTACTTTCTACTTCTAATTGATAAATACTGAACAGATGGGCTATTGCTTGCTCAGGCGCTAGGGGTTCTTGCTCTTTTTTAGCTGCCTTCACAGATTTTTCTTTTGGCCTAAGTTCTTGGGTTTCTACAACTTCACTCACTCTTTTTTCGAGTTCAGCTCTCATGACTCTTTGCACATAAGGTTGAGTGAAACGATGCCCT
>Ga0209542_10021058_pt1 | contig 10254 bp, 12 predicted proteins | sample RifCSPhighO2_01_FD_184028 | JGI IMG/M metagenome (GOLD analysis project Ga0209542, IMG submission 184028) | Soil microbial communities from Rifle, Colorado - Rifle CSP2_plank highO2_0.1 (SPAdes) (version 2) | ecosystem: Environmental > Terrestrial > Deep subsurface > Rock core/Sediment ...
GTTATAAGTTGCTTTCAATCTGTGTACCGACTTATAACCGTGCGAGCTATCTGGAAAAAGGGCTGCTGGCGATTTTCCGCGCAATTCAAGGATATGAAAATGAGATTGAAGTGCGAGTGTCTGACAATAATAGCCAAGATAATACTCAAGAAGTATTAGAAAAATTTAAAAAAGAATTCCCACACCTAATTTATTCCAAAAATAGTCAGAATATTGGAGCTGAGAGAAATAATGCAAAACTCGTAGCTGAATCCCAAGGTGAATTCATTTGGATTGTAGGAGATGATGATATTGTCCTTCCGAATTCTGGGAAATTTATTTTAGAACGACTGAAGATGGGATATAATTCAGCAATTATAAATTTTATTAATATTTTCCCTCCTTTTGATTTAAAAGGGTCTTCTATTTTTCAATTCAATGATTTACATATTCAGAGTGCTCATGAATGCATGGAAAAATTTAAATTTGACCTAAGCTTTATCTCTTCCTTGATTTTACCGCAGAAGTGGTGGAAAACCTACTATGCAAACTTTATTGATACTGGATTTGCACATCTAGGCGTTCTTTTTAGTGGTTTAATGGAGAAATGCAATCTTGCCTTTATTAAAGAACCTGTCATGTTACACGTACTTGGTACACCGTCTGATTTCGGTAATTTCTCTTTGGAGTACTATCTCATTGAAGGCGTTGGCACTCTCCTAAGAGCATTTAGAAGCATGGAATATCCCCACCAAAGTGTTAGTAAGTTAGCTAATCATGCTCTTTATTGGGTTATTCACAGATTCGATCGGCTATCACGTTGGCAAAAATTAAAAAAAATACCTTTCGCAAGAATAATTCAAAATTATGGAGCATATTCAAATTGTTGGTGGCTGGTTTTTATAGAACCATTTTTACCTATAGCGTTCTCTCAATTTATTCGCAAATGTAGAAAACATCTCCTCTCAGTTTTGAGTTTTACTTCCTAATCTTGTTTGGATTGGACCTACAAAGGTCGGGTGCAATATTAGTCTTTAAGGGGGGGGCTATCCCCCCTTTTTTTTATTGAGGAGGTTTCGCAATTAAAATATCGCCAGGGATATTCAGAGCGTCTGCTCTATATATAACATAGGAAGGATTAATTTCTTTTAATTTACTGATAACTGTGTTTAAAGAGATATTATCGAATTCTGCTGTTTCAAACAGCCTAACATCATCAATTAAAATAGTGTGGGTTTTAATCGGATGATTTTTGATGCATTCTAATTCTCGCAATACGGGAGTGTTTGACTCTCCTTTTGCCGTGTCATTTCCAGAATAGTGAGCATCTAACCAGATCGTGGCAGGCTCATTCATCTTTTTGAGCACTTCACCCAATACCGTACCAGAATCCCCAAACCATACATAAACAGGCGGGTTTGTGTGATTTACTTCGCCAATTTTATTCTTGGCGTAAAAATACTCTGATAATTCAATTGTGTGTATTTCTTTGAAACAGCCCGCCATATCAGCGAGAAGGACTCCATGACCTTCCCATGTTCCTGTTTCTATAAAATAACGGTTGGGAAATTTTTGAAAAAAACCTCCTTGAGCAAATGAAAAAATAAAGCTAGGGACTAAAATGGAAACAAGAAAAAAAACATTATTGATTTTTTCAGTTAATTTCATAATCATAAATCCTTGGTTTTGTTTATAATAACTCGAAGTTCTTCTAATCTTATTTTTCCTTCTTCTTCTGTTACAGTTCTTATGGAATGATATATATGATTGATGCCCGAAAGAATAAATTCCTGGCTAAGATTCTCCGTATGAGGCTCGACAAAAAAAATTCCTTGGATAAGTTCACTGATTCCAAGAAGAAACTCTTTGACTGTTTCTTCGCGATCGATACTGTTTTCAGTGGGCATATATTCATCAATACAATCGGATGGTGTGAATAAAACTCCGCAATGATAGCCATATTTTCGATACCATAGAAAAAGTTTTTCAAATGGGAATAGTTTGGAAGAAGATCCTGCATGATTCAAAGCAAATCGATAAGCATCTGAAAAGGTATGATAAGCATCAAAAGTTTTTCCAACTGATTGAAATTCAAAAGCTGACAAAATCTGTGCTGTGTATTTTTCTGTGTATTCTCGAGGAGGAATTGCGTTCACAAATATAGGGAGCAAGACGATAAATAATATTTTAAATCTCATTAAAATTCCCTTGTTTGTAATTAATATAAATTTGGAAGAGCATTTGTTATTTCTTCTAAATTTTCTACAGGGATTGCTAAAAAGTCAGTACTTTTTATGTCATGTATATTAACTTGTTTGTTGGTTATAAGATCATAACAATAATATCCAAACTCTTCCAATAATTGAATTGTATCTTTTATTGTGATACCAGGCTCGAAAAGTACAAGGGGGCGATAGGTAAGTAATAGTTGCTTTGCTCCTTCTAGGACAGCTTGGTCATGCCCTTCCGTATCGATTTTAATATATCGAAGAGATCCTATGTTCTTTTCGTTCAGAAGAAGGTCATCAAGTTTTTCTGATTCCACTTCAACCATATGAGTACTTCCTCTTAACGTACCCTCTGGCATTCTATCTTTGCCCATATTAATCGATTCGACTGTCCCTCCTACACATAGCCATTCAAATGGATAGACTTTCATCCATAACTTTTCTTGGGAAACGCTGGAAACTGCTTTCCATTTAATGGATATGTTATTCAATATTTCCCCTCTTTTATATCGATCTTTAACGCCAGCTCTCAAGACATCAAATACATAGGGGTTTGCCTCATAGGCGATCACCTTCCCTTTTTCTCCTACAAGGGGAGAATAACGACATGCGCAGTCTCCTATATTTGCGCCTACATCAATCACCAAATCTCCAGATTTAATCCAGTAAGCTTCGATTTTTTCTTTATGTCTTTCAAACAGTAGATCTGAATGAAGCGTATCTATTGAAAAGAAAGCAATTAAAAGTAATACTTTTTGCATCTAATTTCCTGTTTTGGAGAAAATTAAGAGAAAACCCCAGGAATCCATCTGAATAAAAGTTTATTTTTTGAGTTTCGCAACTAAGATATCTATAGTGGACCCTTTTGTCTAGACAGTTTTTCTTGTTGAACTTGGTTACCTCACAAGTTGTTCGTTTCCAGCAGTTTTCGTTAATAAAAAATACCGGTAGTGGCCCCTGATCAGGGGTTGTATTCTCAAGGCATCTCCCAGATCCGAGGGATAATGCTCTCTGACCACCGAAGTTAGGAGCTCGCCAAGAATGCGAGCAAGATTCAAAGTGGACGCGCATCCGCTGATCAATTCCAAACAATTAGGTAATTTCCACCGCTAGTTGAGGGGATTTCAGGAAGAAATTGTACGGTAACCTGGTCATTTTCGAAATGGGTTTTGAAAACTTCTTCTTTACCGCTTCCAAGATTGTCATTACAAATCATGTAGCCACATTTGGAATGGTTGAGAATTCTGTTAATATATTTTATTTTGCTCGGCGGACTACGTTCTGAAAAGGCGTAGTTGCTAATTAAGAGATCGCAAGGCAATTCTGAGGGGACTTGATCGGGTGTGATAAAGCGAACATTGTTTATATTGAAGGCCTTGAGATATTTTTTAGCTAATGCCAACACCGCTGGTAGATCTACGATGGTGTACTCTTTAAAAGAAAAAAGGGAGGAGAGAATGCGACACTGTCCGCCATATCCGCCTCCAATCTCAACGATAGTTTTCCCATCAAGAGAGCCGAACAAGGATTGTAGATGCCCGGCTATGAGAATATAGCGCAATGTCGTCGGGCAAAAATACCCAAACTCCCCATATAGTACAGGGCTGGTATTGCCAACGGAATCATTTTTTCTAAACTCATCTAGGTGATCCAGTAGTTGAGGGTATTTTGCACAGATAACGCCCAAAAAGTCAGAACCCAGACTAGGCCAACAGGCATCTACCACTCGTGTACAAAAGTGGGATTGTCGAAAGTTTTTGAAATGTTCTTCAGACTGTACGACTTCTTCGCATAATTCATTATTCTCTGCGCCGTCGCCGGTATATGTGAATTCTCCCGCTGTCACAATACTAAAAAAAGAAAAACAGCAATAAAAAATTACCCAACTTATTGTTTTCATTAACGCCCCTGCTTATACGCACAGTCTTCCTTTCGAGCTGGAAGAAGTCAATGAATTTTTGATAAAATGCTTGATTTAGAAAAAAATTACGTTTCTCAGAACAGGGCAGATTCTGCTAAAGAATAGGGGATTTCATAGATTTAGTTTTTCTATGATCTGCTCTACTTGAATTGACTTCATAGAGCAATTCTCAGAACTTATTTTTTCAAACCCGAGATGAATGCAAGCGCTATAAGGCTTTTTAGGTGTAATAGCAATGGCTCGGGGGCCGATGGCTCCCCATCGATGGGGAGATGTAGGGCCGTGTAGGGCGATTGTGAAACATCCTAGAGCAGCGGCGAGATGCATGATTCCAGTATCTACGCTAATCACAGCGTTGGAAGCTTTTAATAAAAGAGCGGTTTTTCGAAGGGAAAGCTGTCCTGCTTTGACTTCAATTTGTTCAGGATTCTGACAATGTTGCTTTACCTTTTTGCATTTTTCTTCATCCCTTTGATTCCCAGTAAGGCAAATGCGGTATCCTTTTTTCGTTAGGTGATCGATGAGCTTTATCCAATGGTTCTCAGGCCATTGTTTTAAGGCGGCTTGAGATCCTCCAGCGTAAAGATGCAGTACGAATTGGTTTGGATCGATGGGGCCTGATTTCTCGAGCGCTAACACGGGAGGAGAGTTGCCTTTTACGCCAATGAGTGCGATTAAATGACGGTAATTTTCTAATTCATGAATGGCTTGATGGAGAGCGGAGCGATCATAAATATAATGCCGGTACTGCCCTGGAGTTTGAAAGCCGATTTTGAATTTTGCTTTTGCAAAGTGGGAATAAAGTGCATTGAGGCGAGGCCATGGGCCAAAATCGACCCAAAGATCAAAGGTGTGTTTTCGAATGAGTTGAATGGTTTTTCTTGGGGAAATGACCGGAAGTTTGATGACTTGAACGTGAGGGATTAAAAGGGCTGCTTCATAATTGGAAGGGCCAGAGAAAAAAAGGAGTTCGGCATGAGGGAAATGAGCGTGTAAGTCGGCAATCGCTCCGCTCAATAAAATGGTATCGCCAATTGCGGCAGTATTGAGGAGTCCAATTTTTGCATTGGGAGGCAAGGAGGGAAAATTGCATCTTTTCCGAAAGAGTCCCAATAAAAAAATCAAAGGAATTCCGAGATAGCGGTCGAGGAGATGGAGCAACCGATTAGCTCGCATGTTTTTTCAAAACCATGTCTGCAATTGTTTTGCCGATCGAAAAATAAGCTGTGGCGAGTCCTACAATCCCTGCTCCAACAATCAAAACATCCGATGTTTCCATACTGATCACTCCTTGAAAGAGGTGTTGATTCATTTCCGAGAAAAACTGATAATTAAGAATTTAATTCTAGATGGATGGAGATTTTTTGTGCTACGTTTTCGTGTTCTTGTGATCAAGTTCGCTGCGATTGTCGAGGAAGTTCGAAATTTGCTTTTAAAAAATAATTCTGTGGATCATCGTATTGCGTATGGAAAAAACAATTGTTCTCAGCTCCGAAGCTCACAATCTCACATCTGCCCATAAGTCCCTGGAATACAAGGATGTCAATGTTTTATGCCTAGGGCAATGGCTGAACGATGAACCGACGAATTTAGAAATTAAAAAAGAAAATCCATGTTGCTCCTTTCCTTAAGAGAACAGGTTGCTGCTTTGCACCAAGAGCTTGTTCGTTGTCATTTAGTTGCGTGGACAAGCGGCAATATATCCGCCAAAGATCCAGAGACGCAGCTTGTTGTGATTAAGCCCAGCGGGGTCAAATACGGTTCGCTAACTCCGGAAAGCATGGTGATCGTTGACTGTTTAGGGAATGTGGTTGAGGGGGATTTTCTTCCTTCTGTAGATTGCCTTAGCCACTTATATATTTATCGCCATCGTGCTGAAATTCATGGAATTGCTCATACCCATTCTCCTTATGCTACTGCGTTTGCAGCTGTTGGACAATCGATCCCCGTCGCTTTGACTTCGATTGCTGATGAATTTGGTGGTCCGATCCCCTGCACTGCTTATGCTCCTGTGGGAGGAGAGGCCATTGGCCGGGAAATTTTAAAGACCATTGGACGCTCGACTGCGATTCTTTTGAAACAACATGGTGTTTTTACAATTGGGAATACGGTGGAATCTGCGGTGAAATCGGCAGTCATGGTCGAAGAAGCGGCGAAGATTCTTTATTTTGCCAAGCAGCTGGGAGAATGGGAAAGTTTATCGGAAGAAGAAGTTCAAAGGGCTCATCAACAATACAAAGTGCATTATGGACAAAAGCGAACTCTTACAACTCATTGATTCTTTTTCTAAAAAAGAAATTTTGGTGATCGGAGATACAATCGTCGACCACTATATATATGGCACTTTATTGGGGACATCTGCTGAAACGCCCACATTGGTTGCGAAAGAGCTCAAACAAACATTTTCTCTGGGCGGGGCTTCTCTTGTATGCCGCAATCTTTTGCAGTTGAAAAGCAAAGTCCATTTTATGACGTTGGTGGGAAATGATACAGAAGCGGAGTTAATCAAAAAGTTTTCGCATCCGGGATTGTTTTTGTATCCTTGGCAAGAGGAAGATCGGAAAACAACTGTTAAAAGACGCTATTGGGTCGATGGCTATAAATTATTGCAATTCGATCAGCTCGATGATCGACCGATTTCTGCTGTTTTAGAAAACCAAATTCTAAAAACAGTGCAACAGCTCATTTCTTCGGTATCCGCTGTAATTTTTTCAGATTATCGACATGGATTATTAACCCCTTCTTTGATCGAGTCTTTGCTGAAAATAGCCAGAGAAGCTGGGGTTGTTTCTTTTGTGGATTCCCAAGTTTCTCAGAAACACTCCAATCATCATCTCTATCAGGGCGCCTCTGTGATGTGCCTGAATTTAAAAGAGGCTAAATGTGTGGATCCACAGCTTTCAGTTCCTCAAAAGGCGGCTGATTTTCAAAGAATTAAGGAGAGATTAAATATTTCTAATATCGTGATCAAACAGGGGGAGCAGGGGTCTGTTGCTTGTTTGCATGAGCACCTATATATAACCCCTGCGCTACGCGTCCAGCCGGTTGACCCTTGCGGCGCTGGAGATGCCTTCTTGGCAGCCTTGAGTGTCAGTGGGTTACAGAAACCAAATGCGGCTCTTCAAATGGCCAATATTTGGGCAGGACTTTCTACCACAACGCTTGGGCCCCAGCCGCCTGCTTTTGAAAAATTAATCGAGGTCTTGGAAAAAATATGAAACAAATTTTCTGTTTTCTTTTTTTAGCGATGGTAGCGTATGCGTATGATGTCCCCCGTTCCCTTCCGAGGGCTCTAGAAGAACAAATCGAAGAAGATTTTTCAGGGATCGAAGCTCACTCGTTTACGAATAGAGAATTATTTGACTGGTTTTCTCAATGCTCGGATAAAAATTGGCAGCTTGTCTACTGTAAAATTAGAAACCACCAGTTCGAGATGATTGAAAGTCACAACAAGGATATAAATCGGCATAATTATATTTTAGTTTTTATGAATGAGTTGGTTCGTAAATATTATTTACCTGATATGGATTTTGTTATTCACACAGCGGATGGATTTTTACATCATAGCGTTTATCCTCTATTTACGATGGCGGCCAATCAACAGGCGAAAAAGAACGTAGGTCTTATTCCTGACCATGAAGCTCTAGCCGATGCAATCCATATCGATTTGATTCTGCAATATTCACAGCAACATCCTTGGGAAAGCAAACTTAATAAAGGGTTCTTTATAGGGGCAACAACAGGAATCATCGATCAAGATGTCGAAGATTGTAAAAATGATCGAGTCAGAGCCGTTATTTTTAGCTCTAGATATCCAGATCTTCTAGAGGCGAATTTTTACACGATTTATCAAGATTGTGTTGAAAAATGCATCGCACGGCTCCCAAATAAGAAGATAACAGTACCCCTTCTGTCATTCGAGCAATGGCTTGTCCATAAGTATTTACTCGATATAGATGGGAATTGTTCTACGACAATGAGAGGTCGATCGATTCTTATTTCTAATTCTGTTTTGTTGAAAGTTACTTCAAATCCTGCCTCTAATTCAATGCAGTGGTATTATAAGTGTCTGGTGCCTTATGTAAATTATATCCCCATTAAAAATGATTTATCGGACTTATTAGAAATTTTCAATTGGTTGCAAACACATGATCGAGAAGCGCATGAAATTGCAATGAGAGGACAAGAGCTCGGGATAGAGATCTTTTCTAAGGCAAGCATCGAATCTTATGTAGTTCACTCACTGATTGCGTATGCTGAAAAAATTCGACTAGTGGATTGACAAATGTACGGATTGACGCATCTCGATATTCCCTCAATTCAAACTCCATCTTCTGTAGCAATGCCTTGGGGAACATTGATTTCATGTGTGGATCTTTCGCTCTATTCGCTAGAGCGATTCGATCTTGAAAAAGGACAGGTAGTGCCGCTGCATTATTATCTGGAGAGGCGTGGAACTTATTTTGTAGAAGAAGGAGATCTTGCCATTCGAGCGCTTTTGCCAGATGGGATGGTGAGATGGAGTCGATTGAAGGCGGGAAGTACGTTTCAAATAGAGACGGGGGTTCTTCATGCGCTTCATCCGATGGGCAATACTTCGCTGTACTTCTTTACAAATGGGGGGAACTTTCGTCAGGCTCGATTTGCAGAGAGAAAGACGGATTGCGGCATTCCTCCAAACCTCTCTGTTTTTAGTGCAGGGACATTTGATCGAAGAGAAAAGTATTGGGGAATGATTGAGTCGATTGTGAGCGATGTTTTTGCTGGGAAACGAATGGTGTTACAGCAACAAGGACAGAGCAGTCTAGAGTTTCATTGCCATAAGACGGAATCTTATTATTTACAGTCCGGGAAATTAAAAGTAGGGCTTCGCGTAGGGCGCGGAGAAAATACGAGTGTTATCCTTTTGCCCGGGCAAACATTTACTATTATGCCGGGATTGATGCATATGCGGATTGCTTTGGAAGAGAGTGTGCTTTTGGAAATTTCGACAGCCGATTCAGATCAAGATTCCCATCTCGTAGAAGATGGCAAAACATATCAACATAAGGAATAAAAAATGAAAATTTTTCTCGACTCAGCGAATTTAAAGGACCTGGAAATTTGTTTGAAACGAGGCTGTATTCGGGGCATTACCACGAATCCTTCGATTCTCAGCAAAGAACCGAAGACCGATTTTATGAAACACATTCAGAAAATGGCAGATTTATGCAAACAATACCAGCAACAGCTCCCCTTGAGTGTTGAAGTATTCACTGCCAATCCAAAGGAGATGCTTGCGCAAGCATATGATCTCGTAAAACAAATCGACTATGAAAATCTAACTATCAAAATCCCGATCGGCTGGGATGAACTCGAAGTTATTTACCAATTGAGCAAAGAAGGAATTCCTGTGAATTGTACCTGTCTTTTTACAGAAGCGCAATGCATGTTGGCAGCGAATGCAGGCGCGCAATATGTATCCATCTTCTTTGGAAGACTCAAAGACATTGGCGCCGATCCTCTGCCTGTGATTGCGAATGTTCGTCATATGTTGGATGAGGCGGGGTCTTCCTCTGAAATTATTGTAGGCAGCATTCGCCATCCCAAAGATATTTCAGATGCTCACAATGAAGGAGCCCATATTGTGACGGCGGGAATGAAGTTATTTGAGTCGTTGGCTTCTCATCCGCAAACAACGAAGTCGGTGAATGGGTTCTTGGAAGATTTTAAGCTGTGGATTGGAACGCCAGTTAGCAAGTGAAACCTCTAGACCATCTCCGCAATCGTTTTGCCGATGGCAAAAGAAGCTGTAGCGGCGGGAGATGGGGCGTTGATGACGTGAATGGCGGGTCCCTGTTTTTGAATGGCAAAATCATCGAGGAGTTTCCCTTCGCGGGTCACGACTTGCGCACGCACGCCAGAGCCACCTTCTTTGAGGTCTTGTGCTCGTAGGCAGGGAATTAATTTTTGTAAGTCTTTGACGAAGAGCCTTTTGCTATAGGAGCGAGCCATTTCATAGGCGCCGATTTTCCAATAGCGAACGGCCATGCGCCAAAAGCCAGGATAGCGGAGAACTTCCGTAAGATCGCGAAATGAAAAGTCTTTCTTGGAGTACCCTTCGCGCGCCCAGGCAAGGACTGCATT
>Ga0209542_10021059_pt1 | contig 10254 bp, 10 predicted proteins | sample RifCSPhighO2_01_FD_184028 | JGI IMG/M metagenome (GOLD analysis project Ga0209542, IMG submission 184028) | Soil microbial communities from Rifle, Colorado - Rifle CSP2_plank highO2_0.1 (SPAdes) (version 2) | ecosystem: Environmental > Terrestrial > Deep subsurface > Rock core/Sediment ...
ATGGCAAAGGAGAGGTTTATATCAAGCCAATATTCCCTGCTGAACAACTTGGAGTGAATGTTGCACTGTAGAAGAAATTAAAACTATATCCAATATCGATAAAATTAAATATTATTGGACTAATAATAAAAGATGCTAGACCAAGAAATTATAGATGAAACTGCCAAATTTTTTAGACAGACACTGGAAAAAGAAGGATCAGGACATGACTGGCAGCATATTAAAAGAGTTTGGAATAACTCTATTTTGTTAAATAAAGAAGAGAAGGCAGATAATTTTATTGTGGAGATTGCAGCATTACTGCATGATATTGCTGATTGGAAATTACATGAAGAAAAAGCAGGCTCAGCTAAAGCAGAAATTTGGCTTAAAGAATTAGGAGTTGATGGAGAGAGAATAGGACATGTTTGTGATATTATAGAAACAATTTCGTTCAAGGGCAAAGATGCGATAAAGCCTATGAAAACAATTGAAGGCAAAATTGTTCAAGATGCAGATAGATTGGATGCCCTTGGAGCTATTGGAATAGCAAGATGTTTTGTATATAGCGGCTATAAAGGCAAGCCTATTTACGACCCATCGATAACCCTCGATAGTAAGAATTATATTGAAAATTCAAGATCCAACCAAGGAACAGCTATAAACCATTTTTATGAAAAACTTCTTTTATTGAAAGATTTAATGAATACTCAAACAGGAAAGAAGATTGCTGAAGAAAGACATGCTTTTATGGAAGAGTATTTGAAGCAATTCTTTAAAGAATGGAATGCTGCTTAGAAGCTAACCTTAGGCACGGCTTTCTGCTCTGCTGGGATTTGCAAGAAAGGCTTTTCTTTATGGCCATATGTCTTGGCAAAGAATGTTCCTGGGAAAGTTTCGCAGAGATTGTTATATGTTAAGATTGAGTCGTTATAGAATTGCCTTGAGTAAGCTATTTTGTCCTCTATAGAAGATAGTTCTTGCTGTAACTGCAGGAAGTTTTCATTTGCCTTTAATTGAGGGTAGTTTTCCGCGACCGCGAATAATGAACCTATAGCGGTCTGCAGCTTGGCTCCTGCTTTCATTCTACCTTCAACGTTTGAAGCGCCCAGCAAGGATGTTCGTGCTTTAGTCACTTCTGTAATAAGAGTTTTCTCGTGTTTTGCATATCCTTTTACGCTTTCAATTAAATTCGGAACTAAATCAGCTCTTCTTTTTAATTGAACATCTATTTGAGATAGAGAATTATCTATGCGATTTGATAGAATGTTAAAACGATTGTAGTAATAGATGAATATGATTATGACTAATGCAAATATTGCTGTGATTATCCAAGGCCAAATCATGTTCACATATGGAGGGAATGTTTTATAAAGGTTATGGATAATTTCGCAATAACGATAAAAGCATAAATACTACGAAATTCCCCAAGAATAAGTTTGAAAACGATAAGGGGTTAATTCAAACTTATCTTATGGAAACGGTTAAAAGCAAAGAATGATTGGAGTATGGATGGATAAAAGGACGGTTACTTTTGCTACGTTTGCAGGATTAGTTCTTTTGGTTGCAGGGCTGTATTTTTTCACAGATTGGTTTTCGAAGGCGACTGGATACGCCTTAGGAGAGGACCAGAAAGTATCTTTTGCAAATTGCCTGAAAGATAAAAAGACTAGTTTGTATTTGAGCCCTAATTGCCTAGATTGTGATAAGCAAAGAGAGGTATTGGGGGAACAGGCATATGAAGTGATTGATAAAGTAGTGTGTGATGAGAAAAGATTATGCGGGGGACTGAAGAGCGTGCCTGCGTGGAATATAGAGGGCAAGTTTTATTATGGGCTTAAAAAATACAAAGAGATTGATGAGTTATCGAGCTGTGAGATTGTATAGAACTGAATAAACACTATTAAAATCAAGGGGATTAGTATAAATAAGGGCTAAATATCCAATAAGAAAGATTTTAATATTACTTAATTAATTTCAATAATAAATTCCTGCCGTCGATAAATCTCAGATATAAGAGGATTACCTAAATATTAATTACTTGCATATATTTTTCACTATTTTACCATCGATATACCTTAGAAAATTGGTCCGTTAACTACCTAATCACCAAATCAATTAGCCATATTCAGAAATCTTTTTTAATGTGAAAAGACGCGTAAGAAAATAGGCAAAAGATCCGAGAACTCCAAAGATTAAATCAATCATAGTGTCGTCGTTTCTATCCAGAATGAGGCTATATTTTTCAAGACCCTGAATGCTACGCAAGAACACGCCTTGGAGCTTTAAATTAAAAAAGTAGTCTAAGGCAAATTCTCCGATTTCGAATAGTGCGAGAGAACCTAGGACAGTGAAGAATGTAAAAACAAGCTTCCATTTTGATTCTAATTGGAGTCTGGAAATCATGAAGAAAAAAATAGAGGAAAGCATTATAGGAAGTATGAAGTGAAGCACTTTATCATAACTTGAATAAATATAATATAGTGGGCTGAATAAAGCCCCAGTGGATGCGATAATTAATATGTAAAGATAATGGTGTGATTTAAATTTTAAATAAAATATATGGTCCGCTGCATAAAAAGCCAGCAACAGCAATATTGCAGATATAGCGCGAACCAAGAATGAGGTGTTTCTAAAAGAATAAAATAATAAAAGAAGTATAATTGAGATAGATAATACGAACCATCGCTTCACATGGTAGCGAGGCCTCTTTAATTCCCTCCAAATTTTAGATAGCATATGGATAATTATAATTATAAACAGGGATAATTATATAAACGTATGTCAAGCGGGAAAATTTATTTGGACAATGCATCTACAACACGGGTGAAAGATGATGTGTTGAAAGCGATGTTGCCTTATTTTTCTATAGACTATGGAAATCCTAGCTCGGTACATAATGTGGGAGAAAAAGCAAGAAAGGCAATTGACAAGGCCAGAGAGTTAATAGCAAAAGAGATTAATGCCAAGCCTTGGGAAATTGTTTTTACTTCTGGAACAACAGAGAGCAATAATTTAATGCTATTTGGCTTGGCTAGAGCGAATAGAAATAAAAACAAAAAGAAGATAATTATCTCGGCTATTGAGCATGCGTCTATTATTGAACCATGTGAGGTTTTGAAAAGGGAAGGATTCGAGATAATACGTGCTCCTGTTGATAATAAAGGAATTGTTGATTTAGATTTTCTGAGGAGAGAGATAGACAAAAACACACTTGTTGTGTCGGTGATGCATGTGAATAATGTTCTAGGAGTGGTAGAAAGGATTGCAGAGATAGGAAAGATTTGCCACGAACGTGGGGTGTTATTTCATACTGATGCCGCGCAGAGTTTCGGCAAGATTGAGATAGATGTTCGAAAGATGAATGTGGACTTATTGAGTGCGGGGGCGCATAAGATTGGAGGTCCTAAAGGGACAGGGTTTTTGTATATTCGAGATGGAGTGAAAATTGAGCCGTTGATATGTGGAGGAGGGCAGGAAAGAGGTTTGAGAGGAGGCACGGAGAATGTTGCGGGGATTGTTGGATTTGCTAAAGCTCTTGAAGTTAGCTCTAAAACAGATAGGGATAAGATAAAAAAGATAAGGGACTATTTGATTGAAGAGATTGAGAATATAGGGGGTGAGATTAATGGTTCTAAGAGCGAGAGGATTTACAATAACGTTCATTTTTCTTTGAAAGGAATTGATGCGCAGGACATGGTAATGAGATTATCTGCTCGGGGGATTTATGTTTCAAGCGGAAGTGCTTGCGAGTCTAAGAAAGAGAAAGAAGAGCATGTTTTGAAGGCGATTGGATTAAAACGAGATATGATTGAGAGTTCTATTAGAATTAGCTTGAATGATGACACGAGTAAAAATGATGCAGAGCATTTTATTAGGGTTTTGAAAGATTTATATAAAATATTTAGATATTAATTCAAATTCTTACATAGAAAAGTATAATATCCCTTGATTTATTGATTATTGATGGCCAAGAATAGAGATTCAGAGGCGGATAGTTCTGGAAGGAAATCAAGAGTTGTTGTGACAAACATAATGAGAGCAATTCTTCTCATTGCCCTATTTATTGGATACACGTATAGCAGAAATCTTATCCTAATCTTTTCAATTATTGGGCTTTTCGTCACCTTCTTGCCTTATATTTTATCAAGGATGTTTAAAAGAGAAGTTCCTGCAAGTTTCGAAATAATGCTTCTGCTTTTTGTTTATGGTTTGCTATATTATGGAAAGATAAAGGGGTTCTATGACCAGTTTCTCATAGTAGATGTATTGCTGACATTGTCTGCGGCGTTTATTTTTGGTTTAATAGGACTTACATTATCTTATGCACTCTATCGGGAGGAAAGCTTGAAGGCGAACCCATTTGTAATCGCTATTTTTGCTTTTTGCTTTGCAGTTTCTATAGGCGTTTTGTGGGAATGTTTGGAATTTGGTCTTGATTATACTCTGGGTTTTCATCTGCAGAAATCTGCGTTTGATACTATGAAAGATGTTTTAGCAAATGTTGCTGGCTCTGCTTTTGTTTCATCATTAGGGTATTTTTATCTTAAAACAGGCAAGATTATTTTTGTGAGCTCTGCTGTTGAAAAGCTTGTGCATAAGCATGCCTATAAGATTGGGGTGAATAAAGATAAAGAACAGTTGAAAGAGCATGTAAAAAGAATAATAGATAAAGGAGAAAATAATAAAATTGAATTTAAGTCAACTTTGAGAACAAACGTGCATACAAAACAAGTTGATAAAAATGTTGAGCATGCGACGATTAAGACGATGGCAGGCTATTTGAATTCTGATGGAGGGACTTTGATTATTGGAGTCGACGACAGCAGGAATATTCTAGGCATTGAGCAGGATAATTTTGTAAGTCATGATAATCTTGCCCTGCATTTGACTAGCTTGATAAAAGACCATATAGGCGCGGAGTTCCTGCCGTTTATTAATTTTGAGATAGTTGACCTAGATGGAAAGTATATAATAAAAGTTGATTGCGACAAGAGCAATAAAGAAGTTTTTGTCAAAAATGGAAAAGATGAGCATTTTTATGTCCGAAACGGCCCGAGCACCGCAATGCTAGGGGGCAGGGAGCTCGTGGAATATATTAATAATAGATTTAAGTGAATGTTTAGTCTACCGCTTCCAGCTGCTCTTCGTCCATGGCGACGTAGGCGACTTCTTCGCCATCATCGTCCTCGATTTTGATGTGATATCTTCCATTGGGCAAGAGAATGTTTATTTTTCCTATCATTCCTGCTTTTATCTTCTGAGGAGGATCGGCATACGGCTCTACGTCGTCTTCTTTCGGCGTTACGAGGAGCTTGACTTTTTGATGGCGCTTGAACTGTGTTTGCATGAGTGTATTTTCCTAGATTAAGCAATACACCAGACTATAAGAATTTATTTAAAGAGATAGTTTATTTAATGAAATGGTAAAAATTGGTGTGACTGGAACTTTTTGTGCTGGCAAAGATACTTTTGCAGATTATCTTGTTAAAATTGGGTTCGAGCATATATCTCTTTCTGATATAATAAGAGAAGAAGCTAAAAAAGATAACCTGGAAATAACACGAGAAAATTTAAGATTTTTGGGAAATAAATTAAGAGAAGAACAGGGCAACGCAGTTTTGGCTGAAAGAGCAATTATAAATATGAAAGATAATAATAATTATGTTATAACGAGCATAAGAAATCCTCTAGAAGTTAAGAAGCTTTACTCTAGCAAGAATTTTATTTTAGTTAATGTTGATGCTCCAATAGAAGAAAGATTTAGAAGATTAGTTGCGAGAGAGGACATTAGAAAAGAAGATGGAGATAATCTTACCTTTGATAAATTTGTGGAATCTGAGAAAAAAGAGATGGTTTCAGATAATAAAAATGGGCAAAATATTCTGAATTGTATTGATATGGCTAGATTAACACTCTTAAACGACTCTGATTTTGATAGTTTTTATAAAAAAATAGATCAGACTTTGCTAAAAATAGAAGAAATTTTATCTTTTTCTAGGCCATCTTGGGATGAATATTTTCTTGAATTATCTAGAGTTATAGGCAAGAGGGGAACTTGTGATAGAGGAAGAGCCGGATGCGTAATTGTTAAAGATAAAAGAGTTATAGCGACAGGTTATGTTGGCGCTCCTCCGAGAATGGCGCATTGTGATGAGGTGGGCCATTGGTTTAAGAAGACAATTCATGAGGACGGTACAATTACGCAACATTGCATTAGAACAGTCCACTCTGAAGCTAATGCAGTAGCTCAAGCAGCGAAATATGGGATAAATATGGATGGGGCAACTTTATATTGTAAAATGGAGCCTTGTTTAGATTGCACAAAATTATTGATAAGCTCTGGAATTAAAAAAATAGTTTGTGAAAATAAATATCACGCTGCAACTGAATCCAGAGAAATGTTAATTGAATCAGGTATTTTATTGGAAGTTGTAAACAATAAACTTGAAGAATACCCTGGTCAAAAGTAATTTTTAATGTGATTATTTCTTTTTTCCAGCTTTTTTATTATTTTTCTTGATATTTGGAAGCTTTATCTTTGAAAAGAGGAAGACATAAAGAATTTCCAGAATTCCTAGTGTGTGAATGAAGAAGAAGAGTATAAACCACACTATATGAGAGTGTCTTGCGGAGCGCCAGAGAGCGATGGCTTTCCATACGAGGCTCCATAATAACGCGATTACGATTAGAACAATTGGAAGACCTGTTTCTGCGGAAATTAAATCTAGGAATGAAACCATTGCTTGTTAAATAGGATTTGCTTATTAAATGTTTGCTGAACTTAGTGTTTAATCGTAAATGATTAGAGAAAGGCTTATAAACTATCTTCTGATGAAATTTTTATGGTATTTGCTGTTGAAGATAAAGTGAAGGCTGGTTCTTCAGAAGGAACTATGTTCTTTGATATGGGTGTTCTTCCCGCATATGAACTTGCTAGAAAATATGCTGGAAACGAAGGCAGAGTGGCTGCAATGCCCGACTTGGTTGGAGCGAAAATATATGCTGGTCCTAATAATCCTATTTGGAGAAGGTATATAACAACAACTTCTGGGGAGTTTTACGGTATTTCTAAAGGAGGGACTCCTATAATCGTTGTAGCCCATGGGATAGATGATTTATTAAAAGATAAAAAAACTATTGCCCGATCAACTAAAGATTCAGGAGGTAACAGTAAACTTAAACTAACTACTAGGCAATTTCGTAGATTAGAAAATGGAGAGTATGGTTCGGCTCAAGTTTTGGATTGGGATACAGTAATGGGGATGAGAGAATATCCTGCCTCTGTTTTAAGCTATAACGAAGCAATGAAAGAACCCCTTTTGAGAGCGCGGCTTGGACCAGAAGCTGATAAACTATTAACTAGACATAGAGAGATTACATTAAAAGAGTCTGGCAATGAATTTATTTTGATTAATGACCATAAATATGAAGATGTTAAAGCAGAGGATGTAAATACAGGAGGATTGCTAGTTTTTGAACAATTAGTCAATCGTATGAGCTCTGGAGAAGATAGAGCTAAAAGCGGAATACAATCAGAAATAAATTTATCAGATTTGAAATCTGACGCACGATTCATAGCCATAGAGGGAAAGGGAAAACTTAGAGAAGTTGATGATAGATTGGAAGAAATTTTAAGCGATGTTGTTAGAAATTGGCCGAGACTGCTTGTGCCAAATAATTCAACTCAAAGGCGCTCATTATATACTTTAGGCAAGTTTGGAGGCAAATTGTTCACAGAATACAGAAAAGATAGAGATAACATGGAGAGTGGAGCGCCAGAGTTTGTTGTTGAAAGAGCTACTCTTATTGGAAGTGAGGCGACATTTACAACTCCTGTCCTTGGATATCATGGGATTTTCAGGTATAATCTTAAAGATGTCAAAGCCATGGCTCCTGAAGGAGCAAACGCTTTTCTTATGGGAGAAGCAACGCTATTCGATCATGACACTAAACAGACTGCTCAAATACAATTTTTTGATGTTCAAGTAAATCCTTCCAGAAGAATATTGAGAAAAGATGAAATTAGAGGAAATATTGGACTAATAAAAAAGTTGCTAGGAAAATAAAATAGATTTTACAAAGTGCGGGTTAATTACAAATATTTGTTAAAATTCAATTTTTATTTATAAATCTAGCCATATGTGAGGTTCAGAATAAAAATGTTTAAATACTAGACAGTCTAAAAAAGCTGAATGATACAACAGGTTGTGCATGCTATGGGGTGTGAACACAACAGGTTGTGGTCATTTTAAAAGAGTTACATGCAATGCCCGCTATGCTTACACGTCGAGACTAAGGTAATAGATAAGAGGGACGTGGGCAATGTGACAAGAAGACGTAGAGAGTGCTTGAAATGCGCGAAAAGATTTTCGACACATGAGACTGTGGAGTGGAGTGAGCTCAAAGTGGTTAAGAAGAATGGCTCGCGGGAGGCATTCGAACGCAGAAAGATTACTGCGGGAATATTGAAGGCGTGCGAGAAAAGGCCTGTGAGCGAGGTGCAAGTTGAGCACTTAGTGAATAAGATTGAGGAAAGATTGAGAAAAAAAGGAAAAGAGGTTAAAACGGAAATGATTGGAGAAATGGTGTCAAACGAACTGCGAAAGATTGATAAAGTGGCTTACATAAGATTTGCGTCAGTGTATCGTGACTTCACGGATGTAAGCGATTTCAAAAAAGAGATAAAGGAGCTGCTGAAAAAATAAAATGGATAACGTAAAAAAAGTTGCTGAGGATAGCTTAGAGGTTAAAGGGATGGATCACCGAATGAATATTTCTGGAAGTGTGATTGAACCTCTTAGTTTGAATAGATATTTTACAAAACATGGAAAGAGCCCATTCGAACTGGATATTTATGGAAATCCTATAAATTGGGTTAGTGAAGATGTGAATATAACAGACGATTCTGGAAAAACGATTTACATACAGCCAGGGGTTAGAAAGCCGAGTTTTTGGAGCACTTTAGCGCTTAAAGTTGTTGCTAGCAAATATTTCTGGGGCAACTTGCAGAAAGGAGAAAGAGAGAATTCAGTTGAGCAGATAGTTAAAAGGGTAAGTGATTTTTATGAAAGGCAAGCGCTAAAGCAGAAATATTTCAATGAAGAGCAAGCGCGTATTTTGAAGGAAGAAGTTGCAGCAATTTGCCTTAATCAATTGGCTGTGTTTAACTCTCCTGTTTGGTTTAATGTAGGGATACAGCAGTACAGTCCTATTGCTGGAGGGGTTTCTCCGTATAAGTGGGAAAGCGATAAAGGAATGGCTGTGGAAGCTCTGAAAAATGAAGACAGACCACAATGCTCTGCGTGTTTTATTTTGGGAATGAAGGATGATATGGAGCATATTATGGAAGTTCAGAAAGCAGAGGCATTTATTTTCAAAGGGGGCTCGGGAGCTGGATCTAATAGGTCGGCTTTGAGAAGCTCTAAGGAGAGATTGACTGGAGGAGGAGTTTCTTCAGGACCTGTTACTTTTATGAAAGGATATGATGCATATGCAGGAGCAATTAAGTCTGGAGGAAAGACGAGAAGAGCGGCTAAGATGGAGATATTAAATATTGGTCATCCTGATATTGTTGAATTTATTGAAGCTAAACAAAGAGAAGAAAAAAAGGCATGGATTCTTATTGAAAATGGATATGGAGGAGGATTGAACGGGGAGGCTTATAGAAGCGTGTTTTTCCAGAATTCTAATATGAGCGTCCGCGTAACGGATGAATTTATGCAGGCGGTCAAAGATGATGGAGAGTGGCAGACTAGATATGTAAAGACAGGAGAGCAATGTGAAACATTCAAAGCTAGAGATATAATGAAAAAGATTGCAGAGGGAACGTGGCTATGCGGCGACCCTGGAATCCAATGCGACACTATAATTAACAAGTACAATACTTCTAAAAATTCTGGAAGGATAAATGCAAGTAATCCATGCAGCGAATATTTATATCTTGACGATACTGCGTGCAATTTAGCCTCGATAAATCTGCTTAAGTTCAGGACAGAAGATGGAAAATTTGATGTTGAAAAATTCCGAGAGGTAGTGAAGACGTTTATTGTTGCTATGGAATTGAATGTTGATGGTGCGAGCTATCCAACGAAGGATATTACACATAATTCTCATTTGTATCGTACTTTAGGATTGGGATATGCCAATCTTGGAGCTTTGCTGATGAGTATTGGATTGCCTTATGACTCTGATTCTGGAAGAGCTGTTGCTGCTGCAATAACCGCTATAATGTGCGGAGAAGCTTACAAAGTTTCTGCACAGCTCGCTGGTCTA
>Ga0209542_10021061_pt1 | contig 10253 bp, 9 predicted proteins | sample RifCSPhighO2_01_FD_184028 | JGI IMG/M metagenome (GOLD analysis project Ga0209542, IMG submission 184028) | Soil microbial communities from Rifle, Colorado - Rifle CSP2_plank highO2_0.1 (SPAdes) (version 2) | ecosystem: Environmental > Terrestrial > Deep subsurface > Rock core/Sediment ...
CGTGCGCTTTCGTCAGGAACTCATCAAATAATTCCCACGAAGAAATGCCTTTAGGGGCTTTAAGCCAGATGTACGGCGCGTTCGCTCCGCCGAAGATTGTGAATCCGGAGGCCTCAAGTCCTTCGCGGATGATGCGCGCATTCTCCATGTAGTAATCAATCTGTTCATGTGTCTGTTTTTGTCCCTCGGGGGATAAAACGGCAAGTCCGCCCTCTTGAGCGATGTTTGATGCTCCGTTAAACATTGTCGTTTGCCTTCTGTTCCAATAGCGATTCAAGACCCCCCCGGAGCTGTCTTCAGCAACCAGCTCCTTTGGAACGATGCTCCATCCGAGCCGAACACCGGTAAATCCGGCTGATTTTGAAAAGCTCTGGATTTCTATAGCACACTCTTTCGCCCCCGCTATTTCATAGATGCTTCGTGGCAATGTTGTGTCGCGAATGTATTCGGAATACGCGGCGTCAAAGATGATTATTGCTTTGTGTTTTCGTGCGTATGCCACAAACGCCCCAAGCTGCTCATGTGTCGCAACTGCACCGGTTGGATTATTGGGGCTGCACAGAACTAGAACGTCAACTTTTCCTTCCGGCGGTTCGGGCATGAAGCCGTTTTTCTCCGCGCACTCCATATACACGACATGCCTTCCGGCCATTATCGCGGAATCACGGTACGCAGGGTAGACAGGGTCGCTGATTGCAATAACGCTCTCGTCGGAGAAAATTGAGAGAATATTCGCGCAATCGGATTTGGCGCCGTCGCTCACGAAAACCTCCGTGGGCTCAATGCTCACGCCCCTTTTGCCGTACCACTGTGCGATAGCCTGCCGGAGCCTGGTGTTTCCTTGCTCATCGCCGTATCCGGTATAGGTCTCTCTTTTGCTCAATTTCTCCACGCCCTCCCGAAGGCCCGCGATAACGGCAGGAACTAAGGGTTCGGATGTGTCGCCCACACCGAGCTTGATGATTTCCAATCCCGGATTGGCCACTATGAAAGATTTCGCCCGTTTCGCCGCCTCTATAGAGAAATACCTTTCAGAAACATTTTTGAAGTTCGGATTAATTTTCGCCATGTTAGTTTCTCTTAACGAGTTTACGAGTTTAGAAACAACTTACGCCCGCCCACATTTTTCGGATTGCCGAAAAATTTTGGCGGGTAAAGAACTTGTAATTCGCTACGCTCATAACAATTTCTTTATATCAGCCCCAATGTTTGCAGGCATTTTTTTAATTTCGGTTTGTTCTGACTTTCCATGGGGACAAGCGGCAATCGGAAGGACTCCTGAATCAAGCCCATCATGGAAAGGGCGGTTTTCACGGGAATCGGATTGGATTCAATAAAATTAATGTCCATGAGCGGCAGAAGCCGGAGGTGCAGCTCTTGCGCTTTTTTCCAGTTGCCGGCGAGCGCACTTTGGCAGAGTTCGGTAAACTCTTTCGGAACCTCGTTCGCTACGACGCTGATGCATCCGCGGGCCCCGAGCCTCATCGCTTCCAGAGTGATGGCGTCGTCGCCGGAGAGGACAACAAATCCTTTTGGTGCGTCTTTGATGATGTCCCTGAATTGGTCAATCTTTCCCGCAGCCTCTTTTATAGCGACCACCCCGGGAACTTCTCTGGCGATGCGTACCACGGTCGCGGGAAGCACGTTAGAACCGGTCCTTGAAGGCACGTTGTAGAGAATGACCGGCAAATTCACCGCTTTGGTAATTGCTTTGTAGTGGGCGACGAGGCCGTTCGGAGTGGGTTTGTTGTAGAACGGGCTTACGTGCAAAAGCCCGACGACGCCCTGTGCCTGCGCGATTTTTGAGAGTTCAATAGCACGTGCAGTGTTGTTTGAGCCGGCCCCGGCGATGACAGGCACGCGCCCCGCGATTTCTTTCACGGCGAATCTGATTACCTCGGCATATTCTTTGTCGTTCAGTGTTACGGCTTCTCCGGTTGAACCGCAGACCACGATGCCATTGATACCCGCATCCAGTTGGCGCCTGAGCAATTTCCTAAAAGCGGGGAAGTCCACCGCACCGCTTTTTGTGAACGGCGTGACGATGGCGGTCAATGCCCCCTGTAAAATAAGTTTCGCCATATTATTTAATGCCGTGAGCTTTCATCACGTCATCAAAGGTATACAGCCCTTTTTTCCCTTTGATGAATTCTGCGGCAAGGATGGCACCCTGTGCGAAGCCCTGCCTGTTGTGCGCGGAGTGAGAGATAGTAACTGCATCGGCGTTGCTGTCAAAAATCACTTCATGGAAACCGGGATTCACTCCGCCACGCACCGACGCAAAGTGCAGTTCCTCGGGACGGATTTTTCTGTCCAGTTTCCCGGCCTGAAGTGTTGTTTTAACTTTGGAATTCCGCAGAATTTCCTGTGCGGTACGAAGCGCAGTCCCCGACGGACTGTCTTTTTTCCCCGCGTGGTGTATTTCAAGTCCGCACACATCGTACTCTTTGAACGCTGAAAATAGTTTCGTCGCATGAGCCACGGCGCGGAAGAAAATGTTCGCTCCGATAGAGAAATTTTGGCCGTAGATCAAGCCGACACCACTCTCACGGACGATTTCCTCAACTTCCGCAATGTGCTCCTGCCATCCGGTGGTTCCGACAACAATGTTTTTCCCCGCCTTGGCGACCGTTCGGATATTATTCAGTACTATTTCAGGTGAAGTGAAATCTATGACGGTGTCGGCATTTTTCAACCCGGCTGTATCTATCGTGCCTTCCGGCTCTTTAATTCCTATGATGGAAACAGTATGCGTACCAGCGGCCCGAACAAGCCGTTCAATTTCAGTACCCATATTCCCGTGCCCGAGTAATCCGATGTTCATCCCGTTAGAGGCAGGTCGCGGTCGTGTGTTTTTTTGTAAGGTCATAGCACTTGTAGTGTAATCAAGATTGATAAGAAATTCGATATTGTTTTGCGCGACCGCGGCCTCTAACGGGATTCATATGATTATTTATTTCAAGAACTCATCGTGCACCATGTTAGCCGCACGGACGACATCTGCCGCGGGTATGACCAAACTAATGTTGATGTCTGACGCCCCCATAGAAATCATCCGCAGGGGTATTCTGTGCCTGCTGAACCGTGCGGATACGTCTCTCATTATATCCTGCGCGGATGCGATTCCCTCGCCGATGAGCGATATCATGCCGAAGCTATCTTTATGCACTCCGACTTTTGAGAATGTCCCAAGTTCTTTGACCGCGGCGTCAAGGTGACCGTTGCTATTATCCAACGTAACCGAAACGCTGACCTCGGAGACCGAGACCAAATCAATGGAAATCTGATGCCGAGCGAATATCTCAAACATGCGGGCCAGGAACCCTCGGGAGAAGAGCATTGCGTCCGAATAGACGTTTACCAGCACCACGCTTTTTTTGAACGCTATCGCTTTCAATCCGGTGCCCGTGGAGCGCGGGCTGACCAAGGTTCCCGGGGCGGCGCGATTGAATGTGTTAAGAATACGGACAGGGATGTTTTTCTCCACGGCGGGCCTGATGGTCCTCGGGTGGAGGATTTTTGCGCCGAAGGCGGCCATTTCGGATGCTTCGCGATACGAAATATCCGAAATGATGCGCGCGTTTTTTACAACGCGCGGGTCGGCGGTAAAGATGCCGTCCACATCCGTCCATATCTGAATTTCTTTTGCGCCAAGCGAGCGCCCCAGAATGGATGCGGAGTAATCGGAACCTCCGCGGCCGAGTGTTGTGATGCGCCCGTCTTTGGTTCTGCCGAGAAATCCCGTAACAACCGGCACGATTCCTTTCCGGATGAGCGGGGCGATTATGTTCCGCGCGTTTTTTTCCGTTTCTTTCGGAAGGAATTCCGCCTGTATGAAATTATCATCGGTGGCGACTACCTCCGTTGAGATAACCTGCTCTGATGCAATGCCGTGCGCCCGAAGGGCATGAGAAATCATATACGACGACATAATTTCTCCCGAAGACACAAGCGCATCCATTTTCTCCGGAGAGAATTTTCCTCCCCGCGCCAGTCTTTCTGTTTTTGCGAGCTCCGCATCAACGTATGCAAGGATGTCCGATACCACACCCTCGGGGAAGAGTTCAACAGACAATTTCTCATGCATGGCACGGATAGCTGAAATATGGCTTGAAATCTGTGCTTTTGGGCATTTAGCAAGTGCGAGAAGCGCCTCGGTTACGCCGCGTATGGCCGACACGACGACCACTGGCCGCGATGTGCGGTAGCGTTTCACTATCGCGACAATCGCGAGAACCGCCTCACGGCTTGCGACAGAGGTGCCGCCGAATTTTATGACAATGTTGCTTGGTATTTTTTCCACCCCGTTAGAAGCAGGTCGCGGTCGTGTAATTTTTTGTGAAGTCATAGAATTTGTAACTTAATTGAGATTGTAAGAAGTTCTATATTGTATTGCGCGACCGCGGCTTCTAACGGGGCTCATATCATTTTGCTCGCAAGAACCCTTTGGCTTTCAAAAGTTCCGCGACAAGAACTGCTCCGCCCGCGGCGCCCCGAATGGTGTTGTGAGAAAGGGAAACAAATTTCCATCCCAATACGGGGTCTTCCCGCAATCTGCCGACGCTTATTCCCATGCCGCTTCCGATGTCGCGGTCCAGTTTCGTCTGCGGCCGATTGTCTTCTTCAAAATACCACAGGAATTTTTGCGGCGCTGAAGGAAGACCGAGGCCTTCAAGAGGACTCCTGAAATTTCTCCACGCTTGAAGAATTGCATCCCTGGTCGGTTTCGTTTTGAACGAGACGGCGACGGAGGCCATGTGGCCGTCCGCAACCGGCACGCGGATGCACGTGGCGGAAATTTTCGGTACTGTCGCGAGTTTGAACGCGCCCTTCTCAATTCGCCCCCATATTTTCATCGGTTCTTTCTCCGATTTCTCCTCCTCGCCCTCGATGAAGGGGATGACGTTGTCCAGAATTTCCGGCATTGTTTCAAAGGTTTTTCCGGCGCCGGAAATGGCCTGAAGCGTTGAGACGAGCACTTTCTGCGGCCCGAAACGTTTCAGCGCCTCCAGTGCGGGAATGTATGACTGAACAGAGCAGTTCGGTTTGACGACAATAAAGCCCGCATCCCATCCGCGGCGTTTCTGCTGAATGGGAATCATCGCAAGATGGTCGGCATTTATCTCCGGCATAATCATCGGCACATCGGGAGTCCAGCGGTGGGCGGAGTTGTTGGAAACTACAGGAAGGCCCATTGACGCATACCGCTCCTCCAGCGCGCGTATAGCTTCTTTCTCCATGTCCATCGCGCTGAACACAAAATCTACGCGGCTTTTGATTTTTTCCACGTCATCCTCCACGGAAAGGACAATGAGGTCTCGCGTGTTGGAAGGAATAGGGGTGGAGTATTTCCATCGGCCTTCAACCGCTTCCGCGTATGTTTTTCCAGCAGACTGTCTGGAGGCGGCGACCGCGCGTACTTCAAACCACGGATGATTTTCAAGCAGTTGAACAAACCTCTGCCCGACCATGCCGGTTGCACCCAAGATGCCGACCGAAAGTTTTTGTGCAGATTTAGTTTTAGCCATACATCAATTGCTTATGGTAATAGTGTGCCTCCGCAGGCATTATAACAAGTTTTTGGGGAATATTGACAGAATTGTACCAATTTGTCATACTTGTAACACTTTAAGCAATATTCTGATATGAATCCCGTTAGAAGTCGCGGAAGTTATGAATGCCAGGTGTTCTCTGCTTTATTTGCAAGGGTCGATTTTTTACAAGATCTAGATATCGAGTCGGAAGCGCAAGCTTCCTACTTCTAACGGGATGAAAACTGTCAGTCAGGTAGTAGAGCAAATAATCCAGCGCTCGCCCTTTCTTGCCGAAGCGATTAGGGAGGGACTTGCTAATAACGCGCAAATTGCACGGAGAATAAAGCCTGAAGTGGAAAAAATATTGCTGGAGGAAGTTTCCGAGGGGTCAATTGCTATGGCCTTGCACAGGATTGGAAAGGCCTCGGAAGCTGTTCCATACGGTACGCGGTTTTTGAAACAGATGAGCGACATCACCGTGCGCTCTAATTTGGTGCAGTTCGTTTTTCCGAATTCCGCCGACCTCTCCGTTGTCTTAGGAAAAGTTTCGCGCATCGCAAAAAATAAAAAAGGCGTGTTTCTGAATTTCTCGCGCGGCCTGTACGAGTCGCTCCTCGTCGTGAGCCGCGAGATTGAGGAGGAAGTCGTCGTGTCGTTTGAGAATCAGAAATACTTGAAGCGCATCGGCGGCCTCTCGGCCATCACGATGCGCCTGCCGGAGGAGAGCCTGAATGTGCCGGGGTTGTACTATCCGATTCTGAAAGCGATAGCGGAGGACGGCATCAGTCTCGTGGAAGTCATGTCTATCGGCACGGAGTTCAGTACTATATTCGCCGATAAAGATATAGACCGCGCATTTTCGGCAATAAAGAGGATTACATCCTAGTCGCCGAAATCGGCCAAAGAAAACGTACGTACTTATCTTAACCGACCGGTTAAGATAAGTACGCAACACTTGATGAATATTGTGAATCTGGCATTGAGAGCTACTTTCTACTAGCCCCAATCGCTCGACCGTGTTCTTCTTTGGGAGCATAATCAGCCGATGCGGAAGGGAAAATTCATCGTGATTGACGGTATCGGAGGTTGCGGTAAGACAACGCATGCGAAACTCCTCCGCGCGAGAATGGGGAAGAGTGCCGTCTACACGCACGAGCCGGGGGGAACGCCGTTCGCGGAGAAAATACGGAAACTGCTTTTGCGCGGCCGCGTTCCGGTCACGGATGTTGTAACCGAATTTCTTCTCTTTTGGACCGCACGCACGGAACACATGCGGGAAAGAATTGTGCCAGCGTTGCGCGCGGGGAAAAACGTCATCTGCGACCGCTTTGATTCCTCAACGTTTGCTTTTCAGATATTCGGCGAGAAACATCCGGAGCTCACGAAACTTTTTTGGGAAGCGCGCACAGTCGTCTTAGGAAGCTATGAGCCGAACGTGTACATTATTCTTGATGTTCCGGTTGCAGTAGCAGAGAAGCGTCGCGCAGGGAGGCCGCCGCGGAAGGATCGTTTTGACGACAACCCTCGCATATACCAGGGGCGCGTGCGCGCCGGTTTCAAAGCATTTTCTAAAGCAGTCGGATCACGAGCGCACATCGTGAGTGCGAATCGCACACAAAGGGAAGTGGACACGGATATTTGGGCCATTGTGAGCAACGTTTTGAAGTAGTGTTCTGATACAATCTCCGTATGAAGATTGTTGATGATATAAAACAGGCGCTTGCGCGCTCTTTGGATACGGCGGGAATCAGAATCTCCGCGGATGAAGTTGCGCTTGAACGGCCGAAGGGACTTTCGCACGGCGATTACGCCACGGGCGCGGCTTTGCAATACTCCAAACAGGTTGGCATGCAGCCCGTAAAACTCGCGGAGAAAATTGTTGCGGGTCTCGAGAAATTGAACGGAGTCAAAAGCGTGGAAGTTGTTGCGCCCGGTTTTATAAATTTCCATCTTACGCCGGATGCTATCAATAGTGTGCTAGGGGAGGCAATCGCGCATGAGGAAGCGTGGGGAAAGAACGATTCTCAAAAGGGTTCGCGCGTGATGGTGGAGTACACAGACCCGAATCCTTTTAAAGAATTTCACATCGGGCATTTGATGAGCAATGCTATAGGAGAATCCATTTCGCGCCTCGTGGAGTATTCCGGCGCCGAAGTAAAGCGCACTTGCTATCAAGGAGATGTTGGATTGCACGTAGCCAAGGCGATCTGGAACATGCGCGAGAATGAAAATGCCAGTGGTGTATTCATACACAGCATCGGCTCTACAGCAAGCTCATATACATTAGGGGCTAGAAGGTATGAAACAGATCCTGAAGCAAAAAAAGAAATTGATGAAATAAATAGGGAGATTTATACAAAAGAAGACCCGGCAATTAACAGGCTTTACGATATCGGACGCAAACAATCACTCGAACATTTTAAAGAGATATATAAAACTCTCGGAACAAAATTTGACTACTCTTTCTTTGAAAGCGAAACGGCACCGTTCGGGAAAAAAGTAGTTGAAGAGCATCCGGAAATATTTGAAGAAAGCGACGGCGCGATTGTCTACAAAGGGGATGAGAAAAAAGGATTGCACACCCGCGTATTCATAAACTCACAAGGACTGCCAACCTATGAGGCGAAAGAACTTGGTCTAGCGAAGAAAAAATACGACTCCTATCCCTATGACAAGTCCATTGTCATAACTGGCAACGAGGTCAATGAATATTTCAGAGTGCTGTTGGACGCGATGTCAAAAATTTATCCTGACCTTGCCGCAAAAACCGTTCACGTTTCGCACGGCATGATGCGTCTCTCTTCCGGCAAGATGTCGTCGCGCACGGGTGGCGTGATAACGGGGGAGTCGCTCATTGGGGAACTAAAGGAAAAGGCATCGGCTCGTGCCAAAGAGAGTCGGGCAGTGGATGCAGACATTCTTGCCGAACAGATTGCAGTTTCCGCAGTGAAATATCAGATATTGAGGCAGGCATCGGGCAAGGACATCATTTTTGACCGCGAGCGCGCGCTTTCGCTTGATGGTGACTCTGGCCCATATTTGCAGTACGCGCATGCGCGAGCGCACGCCGTTGTTGAAAGGGCGAAATCTCAAGGAGTCACCTTTTTGGATTCTCAAGGTGACACCTTGGAACCCAATGGCGTGTCGCGCCTCGTAACGCGTTTTCCGGAGACGGTTGAAACGGCGGCGAATGAGCTTGAACCGCACCTTCTAGTGAATTATTTGATTGCGCTCGCGAGCGCGTTCAACAGTTGGTACGCGCAGGTGCACATTTTGGACGGGACTAAAGAAGCCCCGCACAAGGTCGCGATAGTAGACGCCGTTCGCGCGACACTAAGAAACGGCTTGTGGCTCCTGGGCATTTCCGCCCCCGAGAAGATGTGAGTCCGATTAACAATATGCTACACTTATGAAGCTGCGGTTTACGCATCATGCACAGTCGCAGTTACTTGCTAGAAATATTCCGACATCTTATGTTGTTGATGCCATTCGGAGTCCAGAGTCGAGCTCGACGGTTGCTGGAGGCGCGATGTCTTACCGACGGTCGTTTAATGCCAGAATTCTTGAAGTCGTATGCATAAAAGAAAAAGTCAAAAACGAATATCTCGTCCTAACCATGTATTATCTATAAGACATGGCAAGACCCTTGTCACGTATGACAAGGAGGCCGATGCCGCATATTTTCGGGTTCGTGAAGGTGCAGTCGCCCGCACGGTGAAAATGCAAGAATGGTTGCTCGCCGACCTCGACAAGAGCGGTGCCTTGCTTGGTGTTGAGATGCTATTTGTGTCCTCTCACGTGCCGCGCAAAAGCATCGGCCAGTCCATACGGAGAGGAACATTTGCTGGCGTCGTTGCCGCCGCATAAATCTTCTTTGTTTTTCGCACCGGAGAAAATGCAGGTGAGGCGTCATAGCGTGGCCATCTCCAAGCGTTCGCACGGCTTGCTTTATCTGAATTTCTTTTCCCTCTTTAATTCACTGTCCGCTAATTTTCTTAATGCCTTTTTAACCTCTTGCTTCGTTGAATGTAAATCAATTCCCTCTATTTTTCCTCGATGTGTGAGGGGCTCCATTGCCCAGACAGGAACATCTTTCCGGATTTCTTCTGGAGTAGTTGTTTCTCGTAGCTGCATCTCTTTCAGCCAGCGTTCCCGAGTTTTATCAAGATTACCAACCTCCACTAGCTTTTCAGGTGGTCTCCGAAAAATTGATAATTCTGCAAATTTATCCCACGGTCTTTGCGCATCGCTTTTCTCGAAACATATCAGTGCGACCTCTGCGCACGTGAGCCATAAAGATTTGTCGGCGTTTGGACGGAGTCTATTCTCGTTGCCCGTATCTACACTCGGTAATTTTGCAAATAGGCAATACAAATTTGGAATTCTGCGAGCGAGTTCCTGCATCTCCTGTTGAAGGTGTCTTTTGGATTCCAAAAAGCTTTCCCAGTAAGTGTCCTTATGTCGATCTGATCTAGAGCCAAAACCGACGATATGCACGGGCATTTTTTCCCCTATGCCCTCAAGAAACGGACGGACAGCGTTTTCAAATGTGCTCACATTTGATGTTTCCATCTTCTCTCGCAATTGTTCTTGCGACAGCTTGTGTTTCGCGAGGGGCCCCTCTGTCTCAAATGCGCCAATTGCATGAACGAAGTATGCCTCGCCGTATTCACGAAAGTCAACGGATCTCATTTCTGAAACTATCTTCTCTGTGTCGGT
>Ga0209542_10021064_pt1 | contig 10252 bp, 10 predicted proteins | sample RifCSPhighO2_01_FD_184028 | JGI IMG/M metagenome (GOLD analysis project Ga0209542, IMG submission 184028) | Soil microbial communities from Rifle, Colorado - Rifle CSP2_plank highO2_0.1 (SPAdes) (version 2) | ecosystem: Environmental > Terrestrial > Deep subsurface > Rock core/Sediment ...
GTTTATGTTCATTGTGCGGAGCATAGTACTGTCGCGGGAAAAATGGAGGGTTATGCTTCCCGTACTTCTTGTGGGCTTCGGAATCATTTTTGTGATTTCGTTTCTCATCGATAACTTTGGAATATATATGCGTATTCGCATGCCCGCCTTCCTGCTTTTGTTGACGCTTTTTCCTCTTGGGCCTCCCTTGCTGGAACACCTGAAGAAGCGAACATCTCCCGTCATGATAAAAAATTCGCATTAATCCCTATGAAAAAGGTTGGTTTGATTATACAGGGACCGCTTATATCATTTGGGAAGAGTGGGCGTACGGCAACGCGTAACTTTTTTCTATCTTCTGAAGGAATAGAAGAAGACGGTCTTGTTCGTTATGATTGTCGATCTAATATTCAAAAAATTATTAATGATTTCGGCAAACTGTTTACTGCTGTGGTAATATCTACATGGGATAATGAACTAAGGTCCGGGGATGAATGGAAGGGCGCAGCGGTTGTTCCCACGCCAGATCCCGGGGGCGTTACCTATGGTCTTCCGTATACCAACGCGCTAAATAATAGAAATCGAGAATTCATCGGGATCAGGCATGGATTAACCTGGCTGAAAGAGCATTCCGACGCAGAATATGTCGTACGGATAAGAACGGATCAGTATATGGATCTTCGGGCATTACTCGATTCATTCGGCAGACATCTGCGCGAGACGCGCTATGTTCCCGGAATGATCTGCGTATCCTTTATGCGACCAAGCCTTTTTCATATTTCCCATTTTTATTTCGCGGCGGAGTTGCATGCCATGGACAGGTTCTTGAATGCGCAATTAGATCATGCCATGTACGAGTTCATTGTTGACGTACACAGAGATATGATCTTAAAGTATGCATACGCATCATTTAAGGAGAATCTTCATGTTCCTGACTGGGCTTATTTCCCCCGTCTTCCTCGCTTGGGAATCAACAAAAAAACTAAAACGGTCTTTAGTTTTATGCTTCATAACGTGTTCGTTCCGCTTAGTCGAACGACGTGGCATTCTGTTGTGTGGCGAGGCAGCGCATTTGGCAAAGAGTATATGGAATACATGAGGCCAATGGTTATGGAAGAGGACCTTCCTCTTGACATGTCGGAAGATCGCGCAAATGTTTCTATCCCCGCCTTATTCAGCATTAATTGGAAGCGTTACTATGAATTTTGTCGAATAACAAAAAATACCCCGTTTTCATGGAAAGAAAAGTATATCATATGGCTTGGAGAGGCCGGATGGAGCTTCTGGATTTTCTTTCAACGAGTCATGAGAATTATAAGAAGAACAATGAAGCGCATATGAAGACCTGTATTGTTACAGGAGGGGCGGGATTTATCGGAAGCAATCTCGTGGACTATCTCGTGAAGAAAGGGGCTCGGGTTACGGTTATAGATAACCTGAGTACGGGAAAGAAGCGGTATATCAATCCCAGGGCAGCGTTTGTCAACATGGACATACGAAGTTCCCGCCTTGGCGAAGTGTTCCGCCGGCAACGTCCTGACGGGATTTTCCATCTTGCCGCCGTGCCCCGCGTGCCGACTTCGGTGACAGACCCCGTCGGCACGTCAGACGTGAATATTACGGGTACGGTGAACGTGTTCCGTGCCGCAAAAGACAGCAAGACAAAGCGGGTAGTGTTTGCGTCCTCTTCTTCCGTATACGGAGACCAGAAAAAGCTTCCCCTGCGTGAATCCATGGAACCAAAGCCCATGAGTCCCTACGGCCTTCAAAAATTGGTCGGCGAACAGTTTGCCCGCCTGTTTTTGGAGCTCTATGGATTGCCCGTGGTATGCCTCCGGTATTTCAACGTGTACGGGCCCCGCATCGATTTTGATTCTGACTACAGCCTGGTTCTGGGAAAATTTCTCAAGCAGCATAGCCAGACAAAGCCCCTCACCATATATGGGGACGGGAGACAGACGCGCGCATTCTGTTATATAGACGATGTAGTTGCGGTTACCCTGAGGGCGATGGTTTCTCCGAAGATACGCGGCGGAGAAGTGATAAATGTGGGGCAGAGCACGGCTAATTCCGTGGAAGAGTTAGCTCGGCTCATCGGCGGGAATGTACGATATCTCCCCCCGCGACTCGGAGACGTGCGCCACACCAAAGCGGACATCTCGCGCGCCAAGCTTCTTCTCGGCTGGAAGCCAGCTGTGTCTTTCAGGGAAGGAGTGCGGCGCACGCAAGAATGGTTTGAAGCGCATGCCTGAGCTCACCAACACCATATGAAGAATGCGGTACTGCGGAATGTGATTTGGCTTGGAGCGGGAGAGATGGTATCGCGTTTGCTTATTTTCGGACTCTTAATTGCAGTCGCCCGCGTGCTCGGCGTACATGGTTACGGGATATTCGCGTTCGGATTTTCCATTGCCTCCCTTGTTCTTATCGTTGCGCAATTTGGGATACCGGCAATTTTCGTCCGGGACGCGGCGCAAGACCAAAAATTGGAACGCGCGTTTCCTGCTTTTTTGACACTCGGTCTTTTCTCTGGATTGGGAGCGCTTGTGGTGCTTGCGGGTACTGCATTTTTCTTGACCGGGGAAACTTCTCTGCGTCTGCTATTCCTCTTTTTTGGAGGATATGTGGCGGTAATGACAATCCTTGAATTCTTCTATGCGTTTTTTCGCGCTCGGGAAGAAATGCGTTATGAGGCCGTACTCAAGATATTTCAGGCAACGATGATTGTTGCGTTTGGCATTTTGGCGCTCTGGCTGGTGCCCACCCCTTATTACATTGCGTTGGGGTACGCGGGAGGAGCCATCATCTCGCTTGTGTTCATGGCAGGAATATTCTGGCGCCGTGTTTTTTCGTTCCGCATGCAGATAGATCTTTCACTCTGGAAAAAGACACTTTCTAGTGCATGGCCGTTGGGAATAATGTGGGTGTTCGTGGTTGTGTATAATTCCATTGATTCTGTAATGTTGGGAGCATTCGGGCAGATTACGGAGGTCGGATGGTATAATGCCGCGTATCGTGTGGCAGGAGCCGCTCTTATTCCGGCAATCTTTCTGGGGAAGAGTTTTCTTCCGGCGTTGAGCAAAAGAATTTGGTCCTCTGTCGGTTCTCTTCAGGCTTTGTGGGAACGACAGGTGGAAGCAGCTCTCATGATCGGCGTACCAGCCAGCATTGGAGGGACAATGGTAGCCCCTGATTTAATTCGAGTGCTCTATACGGCGGAGTTTGAGCCCGCTATTTTTGCTCTTCAGATTCTCATCTGGACCGTAGCACTGACGTTTCTGGTATCGGCTTGCAGTTCCTTGTTGTTTGTGGCTGGAGCACAGAAGAAAAGTCTTTGGATTGCGGGTATAGGCGCCGTCGGGAATGTCCTCTTAAATCTATGGTTGATTCCCGCTTGGAGCCTTTATGGCGCGGCGTTCGCCACCCTGATAACGTATGGAGTTATGCTTTTCTTGTGCGGCGAGGCCGTGAGGAGATATACCCCCGCGCGCATATTCACTGTATCGCTGGGCAAAGTGTTCGTCGCGGTCGGGGGAGCGGCTGGTATCATGGCGACAGTGCTCGGATTGGCCCCCTCTGTTCCTTTGCCGCTGCTTATCTTGATCGGAGGGGGAACGTACGTGCTTTGTTATGGAGCAATTCGTCAGACATTACTTGGACACCCATTCATAGCATAGTATAATGGTATAATATGAAGATGAATTCTGTAGGGATTATCGGGGTTGGTATGGTGGGAGGCGCCCTTCGTGCGTATTTTGAACAATGCGGTATCGCGCCTCTCGTGTTCGACCATCCCAAGGGCATCGGGTCTTTAGAGGAGGTGAACCGCGCGGATATTGTGTTTGTATGCGTGCCCACGCCCTTCCATACCGACGGCACGGGATTCAACATTTCTTATGTCGAGAAGGCGCTCGGAGATCTGACCGGGGAAAAGATCGTTGTCTTGAAATCCACCGTGCCGCCGGGCACCACCGAAAAGCTGCAAGGACGCTTTCCACAGTATAAGATTTTATGCAATCCGGAGTTCTTGGTTGAAGAACGAGCGATGGAAAACATGCTTCATCCGGACCGGCAAATCGTGGGCTATACGGAACAAAGCAAGGATGTTGCCGAGACCGTATTGCGCATGTTGCCGAAGGCTCCGTACGAACGGGTGATGAGGGCCGCTGAAGCTGAGATGGTCAAGTATTTCGGGAACACATTTCTCGCCATCAAGGTCATATTTGGATGCCAGATGTACGAACTGTGCCAGAAGCTTGGCATTGACTACGAGGCGGTGCGGGATGCCGGATCTGCCGATCCCCGCATCGGCCCTAGCCACTTGGATGCGTTTCACGGGGGATACCGGGGGTACGGCGGAAAGTGTATTCCGAAGGACACTCGGACCCTGCTCCAGCTCGCAAATTCATTGGGAGTAGGTTTGAGTGTCCTAAGGGAAGCCGAGGAGTCAAACAACCGATTGATGAAAGAGCAGGGAATTGACAATCCGGAACGGTTCTTAAGGCGCGAGGACGCATAACAGTAGAGTAAAAATGGTTGTTGATAAAGTTTTGCAATGCCCGGCCTGCAAGGCGTCTGCAAGGACGATCTCAATACAATCCAACGAGGACGGTGGCAGATTTTTACATTGCTCATCTTGTTCCAGAAGATTTGCGCAGGATAAGGATAACGGCTTCTTCTCTTTTTTCGTCGGAGCGCGCCAAAGCGAAGGTTCCCCCATGCTTCAAGAGCAGAGGGAGGGAAACTTTTTCACAAACAAAAGATTCATGAAGCTATGCCTGGATTCCCTTGTTTTCCATGTGCGACAGACGCTAGGGTGGTATGCATCAAAGGTTATTCTTGATGTCGGTTGCGGCACAGGTAAGTACGCCCTCAATCTGAAAGATTTATATCATCAGTATTACGGCCTTGAGCCATTTTCTGTTTCTGCGGAATTTGCCGTCGACCAAACCGTTTTCCCAGAGAATGCGGTCTTGATTCAGTACAACTCAACTAGCAATCTGCCGGTCAACGATGATGCGGCGGATATGATGCTCTTGCTTGCCTCGTATGATCACATACCGAATCCGGAAAGCTTCATGAAAGACGCGTACGGCAAAATAAAAGACGGCGGATATCTGTTGATCTTATGTTCGAACTATAATTTTTGGGCAAAACGGTTAGCCAACAAAATAACAGGCAAAAAAATGTTTCAACACCGAGACACTCATTTCAGGGTGCATTCTCCGGATTCCCTCATAAACGAAATACAGTCGTTTGTTCATCTAAAAGCGGAATATGTGAACGCGGATTTTTTCTTTTTGCCGAATGTGCCCAAGAGCATAAATTTCTTATATTTCAGCATCAACGTTATGGCTTTCGTCAATTCTTTATTGAAACATATCTTTTCACTTTTATCGATCAAAGATGGCGGCTCGGGAATGATAGTGGTGTTTAAAAAAGATGTTGCAGGAAAATAAAGCCATGATCCAACTTCCTTCGCCCGCTCAGTATAAACGGGAATTCCCTGTTTCCGAGAAGGCCGGAGAGGTGTTGCGCGTCTCCAGGAGCGGCATTCAGAATATCCTGGACGGAAGAGATGAGCGTCTTATTGTCATTGTGGGACCCTGCTCCATCCACGATCCGCAAGGAAGCGGCTTGGAATACGCAAAGCGCTTGGCAAATCTTCTTCCTCGTTTGTCAGACCGGTTTCTTGTTGTGATGCGCACTTTTCTTGAGAAGCCTCGTACCACCATTGGCTGGGAAGGGCTTGTTTCTGATCCTTGGCTCACTGGAGATTTCGATATTGCGGCTGGCATCGTCCAAGCCCGCAAGTTTCTGCTTTCCGTGTTGGAGCTTGGCGTGCCCACTGCGACCGAATTCACCAATCCCATGAGTATGTACTTTCTCGAGGATCTTTTGTGTTGGGCCGCGGTAGGCGCCAGGAGCACGGAAGCTGCGGTCTATCGCAACACGGCAAGCGGTCTCACCGTACCCGTAGGGTTTAAAAACGGCACCGGAGGCAGTGTTCAGATTGCGGTAGACGGTATCGTGGCGGCCAATCATCCCCATGCGCTTTTCGGAATCAGCGAAGACGAGGGGAGGGTTTGCCAAATACGCACAAAGGGGAATCATTCCTGTCACCTTGTGCTTCGGGGGAGTTTAACCAACGGCCCCAACTACGGGGAGAAAGCGGTGGCCGCCGCGCTTGAACTTCTCAAGAAGGCAGGGCTCGCACCCCGCCTTATGATTGACTGTAGTCATGGTAACTCAGAAAAAGATCCGCAGAGACAGACAGAGGTATGCCGGAACGTTCTTAGCCAGCGGCTTGCGGGCAACAAGGGAATCGTCGGCCTCATGCTGGAGAGCCATCTGTTCCCGGGCAATCAAAAGCTCGGGAACGATCCGACGCAGCTCCAATACGGAGTGTCTATAACGGATGCCTGCATCGGCTGGGAAGAAACAGCGGCCCTGCTCCGTGAGTCTCACGACCTTCTATGAAACATCCCTTGGTATCGGTTATTATGGCTACTCGGAATAGGGCAGGATTTCTTAAAGAATCCGTGGGAAGCATTGTAGCTCAGACGTATGCTTTTTTTGAATTTCTGATTGTGGACGACGCATCAAGCGATGGTACCCCGGATGTCCTTGGAGAGTATGCCGCCAGAGATCCGAGGGTGCGTGTATTGCGCAACGACTCCAATGTCGGGCCTGCCAAATCACGCAACAAGGCGCTCAGAGAGGCTCAGGGCAGATACGTTGCAATCTTGGACGATACGGATATTGCGCTTCCAGAACGCCTCCGTCTTCAAGTCGACTTCCTGGAAAACAATCCTTCGTATGCCTTGGTAGGCAGTTGGGTTCTTGAAGAAAGCAGAGGAAGTTCTTATCTCAGAAAACTCCCCATAGATAGCGTCGCCATCAAAAGAGCGCTTATTTTCCGCAACCCATTTGTGCACTCGACCGTCATGATGAGAAAAGAGGTCTTAGACAAAGTCGGCTTGTACGATGAGCGCTGGAAATACGCTCACGATTACGAGCTCTATTTTAGGATTGCCAGTTCCTACAATATCGCCAATCTTCCAATTGTTCTTTCAAGGAATCGCGAAGCCGCAGATTCCATTACTGCCGCCAAAAACAAGGAACAGGCGCTCTTTGCGCTCAAGGCAAGACAGAAAGCGCTCAAAGAGGGGCTTTATCCAAAGAGCGTGCAGGCTTCTCTCGGTATCGTAAGGGGGTATCTGAGCTATCTCATTCCTGTTTCTTTGAAGCGGATGGCACAAGGAGTGAAACGATTATTGCAGAAAAGAGCGGACTCATATGTTTAAAATATGTCAGATCGCGTCCGCGGACATTTCTCTGCGGTTTCTTCTTATGGATTTTATGCGATATCTTCAGAAAAAGGAGTACGAGGTGCACGCGGTGTGTTCGGATGGAAAATGGGTGCCCGAAATCAGAGATGCCGGAATCAAGGTGCAAACCATTGCGATTACGAGGCGGCTCTTTACCCCCATTGAAGACCTCGCGGCATTCTTTAAACTCTATCGGTTTTTCAAAAAAGAGCAGTTTGACATCGTGCACACGCATACTCCCAAGGCATGTTTCTTGGGGCAACTGGCCGCGTTCTTTGCAGGGGTGCCGGTGCGTGTCGCTACAATTCACGGACTCTATTTTCAGAAAGATTCTTCCTGGCAAAAGAAGATTATCTTTGTTCCCATAGAAAGAATCATCGCAAAAATCGTCCACAAGGCGTTTTCCGTTAACAGGGAAGATGCCGCATTTTTAATTAATCATAAAATCTATCCTTCTGGAAAAGTCATCTATGTTGGAGGGGGCATTGATCTTCGGAAGTTTGACTCAGACCGATTTTCTCAGGACTTTATCGCGCAAAAGAAGCGGGAAGTAGGTATCCCTCTCAATGCGAAGGTTGTTGGAATTGTGGCTCGCTTGGTAAGAGAAAAGGGATTTATTCCTCTTTTTGCCGCGTTTGCCCAAATCCTCAAACGATTTCCGAATACGGTGCTGCTTGTCGTGGGACCGGAGGAACCGGAGAAGAGGGATGCGTTAGATAAAAATATTGTTGACAAATACGGTATTCAAAACAAAGTTCTTTTTCTTGGAGAGCGCACGGACGTCATCGAACTTTACTCTCTCATGGATGTTTTCGCTCTGCCTTCGTACAGGGAAGGATTGGGGCTTTCTATTTTAGAGGCATCTGCAATGAAAAGGCCCGTCGTGGCTTCTGACATTCGGGGATGCAGGGAGGCAGTAGATGATAAAAAAACAGGATTCTTGGTCCCGTCAAACAATCCAAAAAAACTGGCAGAGGCGATCATGTACATTCTTTCTCATCCAAAAGAGGCGAAAGCAATGGGAGAAGAGGGAAGAAAGAAAGTTGAGAGGGAATATGATCAAGACGCAGTCTTTGAACTGCTCAGAAAGGAGTACGAGCGCCTGCTGTAAGTGTGATACACTTGGAATATGAACATACGTTTAGCTTCGCGAGAACACGCCTCTGCGGTGACATCGCTTCATCAGCAAGAAATATCTTCTGGGTTTCTCAGCTCTTTGCCGCGTACGTTCTTGGCAAAGTTTTATGAAGGCATCATTCGGTACCCCGGCGGATTTTGCGTCGTGGCAGAAGACGGGGACCGCGTCGTGGGCTTTATCGCAGGGATCACAGACATGCGCGCCTTCTCGGGATTCTTCCTGCGCAACTTTTTTTTCACAGCCGCGTTTCTTCTGCCTCGCATGGTTGGAATATCGACAATAAAAAAGCTCTTTGAAAGCTTGCGATATTCTCAGCACCAGGATGATTTGCCCAAAGCAGAATTGCTTACTATGGCGGTTGCTCGAGATTTTCAAGGCAGGGGAGTGGCACGGGAAATGCTTGTTTTGTTTCTTGAGGAAATGAAAAAGAGGGATGTGAGAGTGTTTCGTGTTCTTGTTGGAGAGAAACTGCAGAAAGCAGTTGCCTGGTATGAGAAGCAGGGATTTCATCTTGCAAAAAGCGTATCGGTGCACGGCAAAGAACGTTCGCGTATATATGTATATGCAATAACCTGATATGTGGACAATCTTTTCTCTTTCTCTTACCCTTTCCTTCCTCGCCAGCCTTGTTTTTGAAAAAATAGCTCCGCGTCTTGGCTTTGTAGACATTGCCGAGGGAGACGCGTTGAAAATTCATCATCGCCCCATCCCTTATTTGGGAGGGGTCGCGATGTTTATTGCGGCAGCTCTATCACTTCTCTTCATGGCGCCGCCTGATATGCGTTCGTTGCTTCTTGGAGTGTTGCTGGCCGCGCTACCCGTATTGGCGCTTGGTTTCTGGGATGATATGAAGTGGAAGCACAGAACTCAAGTAAAGCCCTTTTTGAAATTTGCGTTTCTTATTCTTATTCCTCTTTTGGCGGCTACCATATTATGGATAGCCGGCTGGCGACTGGATTTCCCTCCATTTCTTTTGTTCGTTCCGGCAATTGCATTTACTGCATTCGTCCTCATGAATTCGGTGAATTATCAGGATGGGATGGATGGTTTGGCGGGTTCCTTGACCGCGGTTTCGTTCGGGGGATTTGCAGTCGTAAGCCTTCTTCTCGGGAATTCCCTGGGTTTTGTTCTCTCTATCGCGTTTTTTGGAGCTGTATTGGGATTTCTTGTGCTTAACCTTCCTCCGGCAAAGATATTCATGGGGGATTCGGGAGCATATGTTTTGGGTTTTTCCCTTGCGCTGCTCATCCTGCTTTTTATCCGGACGGATGCTGCGGGAGCCTTGCTTCTCGCAGGATTTCCTCTTGCCGAAGGAATATGGACAAACTGCAGACGGCTCATGCGGGGAAAGTCCATCTTCTACGGAGACCGTAGTCACGTGTATGATCGCATGCTCCAGGCAGGGTTCTCCTCTTGGAAAACGCTCGCTTTTCTGATAATAATTCAAGTAGTCTTTGTGGGAGTCGGTATCCTAACCTTTTTATCATGATTCCTCTTTCTTCTCCGGACATTACGGAAGCCGAACGCAAAGCGGTGCAGGACGTACTGAAAACGCCCGTGTTGAGTTTGGGTCCTCAAATCCGGGCATTTGAGAAGGCGCTGGCAAAATTTGCCGGCAGGAAATATGCCGTTGCGGTAAACTCGGGAACCGCTGGCCTGCATCTTATTATCCGCAGTCTTGGCATAGGCTCAGGAGACGAGGTGATTACAACTTCGTTCTCCTTTATCGCTTCTGCAAACGCCATGTTGTTTGAACAAGCCAAGCCCATGTTTGTGGATATTCAAAAGGACACGTTTAATATTG
>Ga0209542_10021065_pt1 | contig 10252 bp, 8 predicted proteins | sample RifCSPhighO2_01_FD_184028 | JGI IMG/M metagenome (GOLD analysis project Ga0209542, IMG submission 184028) | Soil microbial communities from Rifle, Colorado - Rifle CSP2_plank highO2_0.1 (SPAdes) (version 2) | ecosystem: Environmental > Terrestrial > Deep subsurface > Rock core/Sediment ...
ACAAGAAAGACTGCAGAGTCTGCGCCTCGGGCGGGGTGATGTAAATTCCTGCTCCAAAAAGGGTAAGCCGTCGCGTCAGACGCGACGGCTTTTCCCGTGGCGACCGGGATTTTATCGAGGCGGTGGGTGTTCGCAATGGTTAAGCGAGCTGCCAACTCCGTTGCCGGGGCATCGGAACTCCGGCATGGCGGGGCTTGGCGCCGTCACCAGGGCCTATAACACCATTCTCTTCGAGTATATCAAGCAATCTGGCGGCGCGGGCATAGCCGACTTTCAGACGACGCTGGAGTAATGAGGCCGAGGCCTTGCCGGCGGCAACAACAACCTCTTTGGCATCGCCATATAATTCATCGTCCGCATCTTCGTCGGGATTAGATGTATTTCCTCCGAAGCTTCCCGTCGCATTAAAATCAACGTGCAGTTCTCCTTCTTCGCTTCCCAATTCCAACTCTTCGGCTTGAGTTTTAAGAAATTTAACCACGTCTTTAACTTCCTTTTCGGTCACATTGGCTCCCTGCAGACGTCGGGGCTTAGCTACGTCTCCGGCCATAAATAACATATCGCCTTTGCCTAATAATTTTTCGGCACCGCCCATATCTAGAATAGTTCGCGAATCAACCTGGCTGGCCACCTGAAAAGCAATGCGGGAAGTGATGTTCGCTTTTATCAAACCGGTAATAACTTCAACCGACGGTCTCTGCGTTGATAATATTAAATGAATCCCGACGGCACGAGACATTTGAGCTAATCGGACAATCGCCGCTTCAACGTCTCGGCCATAAGAAGCCATCAGATCGGCTAACTCATCTATTACAATGACGATGAAAGGCATCGGGTCATTTTCTTCGTCTCCCCTGCTATGTTTATCGGCCAGCTTGGCATTATATGAAAATATATCTTTAGAGGCGGATCTTGAAAGAGTGTCGTATCGCCTATCCATTTCGCCGACAGCCCACTTCAACGCACCTAGAACTTTTTTATTATCTGTAATAACCGGAGTTATCAGCTGAGGAATTCCATTGTATAAAGTAAGTTCGACTCGTTTAGGATCAACAAGTATAAGTTTGAGCATATCCGGAGAATGCCTATAGAGCATAGAAAGCAGGAGCGTATTTATAGAAACAGATTTACCGGTTCCGGTAGCACCGGCGACTAAGAGGTGAGGCATTTTATCCAGACCGGCAAATATAGGATTGCCTGAGACATCCCGGCCGATAGATAACGGAAAGAAGAATTTAGATTTTTTGTACTCATCGCATTCAAACATATCCCGCAAGCCGACAATGGAAACTTTCTTATTGGGCACCTCAATACCTACTAAAGACTTGCCCGGTATCGGCGCTTCTATTCGAATCGGATGAGCAGCCAGGGCAAGAGACAAGTCAGCTCCCAGGGTAGTTATTTTTGAAAGCTTAACTCCCATGGCCGGACGCATAGTGAACTGGGTTACCGTCGGACCAATGGATACTTCGCCCATTTCCACCTCAATGCCGAAATTATTGAGAGTCCGCTTGATAATATTGGCGCTGGCATTTATGTCTCCGGTAATAGCTTCGTCCTGATCACGATGCAGAAGTTCTAAGGGAGGCAGAGTCCATTTGCCTCGCTTAAGATGCCTAATGACAAATTCCTTGTCGGTCATGTCAACTTTTACCGGTTTGGCTAGGGCCTGAGCTTTCTGTTGAACCGGTTTTGCCGCCGGCTTGTCAGTATCAACCACCTCGCCGCCTTTCTTAACAACAATGTGATCGACTAACTTTTCTTCTTCTTCTTTATTGATTAAGCGATAAATCGGAACGTTAAGAGCTACCAGAAGAGAAACAAAAAGCGACGCCAGAAGAATAACCCAAGAGGCGGTAAAACCGACCAGACTCATTAGCGGAAAACCGAGAATAACTCCCAAATATCCTCCCTGGTCTAACCGATAAGAAAAATCGACGTCGCCGAAGATAAAAAATATAGCCAAGATAGAAAGCGTGAAAAGAGATGTCCCAATAACCGCGCTCCAATATATTCGACGGGATAAAGATTTAATGAAAGATATGCCCAGCAATACGAAGGTGACCGGAACAATAAAAAATCCCCAGCCAAATAACGCTCGGGATACAGCATTAAATACCTCACCGGCCCTGCCGGCACTGCCGAAAAAACTTAAAATACTCAGTACGGCGACAATGATAGAGACCACGCCCATTATGCTATTCTTGGTCTCTTGCGAGATATCAAAAGCCGGAGCTTTTTCTCTTTCCCCTCCTCTTTTTACCTTTATTTTGTCCTTTTTCTTGTGCCTTCTCATGGTAGTGTATCTATATATTATAACGCCATTTGGGCCAAAATAAAACAACTAGAGGCATTGGCGACCTGTTGAGATTCTAGGTCCGGACCTATTAGAAATATTAGATTAAGGTTCTTTTCAACGCCTGTTTTAGCTGATTTCTACCAAAACCGCTTTTTAGGTTAGCCGTTTCCTTCTAAATGCAATTCCCGAAGCTGATTTTAAGTATTTCTCAAAAGATTCAGCTTTTTGTTGCGTAGGAAAAACACAATACCAAATTATTTTCCAGGGCTTAAACTTACCGGTATGTTTATTAGCTCCTGAGTTATGAGATTCTATACGTTTCTTTAAATCAGAAGATGAGCCAATATATGTTTGGTTCTCATTGGTAATGCTACGGAGAATATAAACGTAATACATAAACTAAGCGTCCTTCTTCGCGTAAAGCTACGGAAGGACACTTCTTCTTAGTGCCTCATCCGCGTTTATCATAAATACTTTGTGTAAACTAGGAGCGAAGCACTTCGAAACTCGAAGAGAGAAGAAGTGAAGCCATTCGGAGCCTAACATTGTTTTAGGAAGAGAGTAGCCCATGCTTCGCTCCTGTGGAGCTACGCAGGGCCATTCTCCGCCCGTGGCGGAGAATGGAGCGGGTGAAGGGAATCGGACCCTCGTCTCAACCTTGGGAAGGTCGCGTTCTACCATTGAACCACACCCGCATAGGTAATTGAAAATTAAAAAATCAAAATTAAAAATTTAAAGATTTTATATTCTTATTTTCCATTTTGAGATTTGCATTTTACACTATTCTAATATCCCAACACATAATAAGTCCACTTCATCCAATTAGGTATTCTAGCTAATCGCTTTTGAAAATCATCCGGGGACGGGTTCGGGAAACCGCTGTCCGGATATACAAACACCACCTCTTCTCCCGGAGCTTTAAAATTCAGCTTCAAACGGGCTTCTTTCTCCACAAACCAGGGATTTTTGACATATTCCACGAATTTTTTAAGATTAGAATTGTCCTTCTCAAGATTCTGAATCTTGGCTTCAAGGCCCCGAACTTCCTTAATTACCATCCCCTTTTGGACCCCAACCCTAATCAACGATAGCCCAAACCACCCTATTCCTGCTATAATAATAACCGCCAGCCATTTTGACTTCATTAAATCCATTATTTAAATTAACTAGGACTTACGCATTTGCCCAAGGTTGAGGCAAAATGCTTGAGTTTTTATGAGGCGTACTAGAAGTACGACGAGGAAAAACTCAAGCATTTTAACGAAAAGATTGGGCAAACCCTTGGATTGAGCCGGGATAAGCCCTGTGGACCCTGGGCTTCGCGGTTCAAGTGCGTAAGTCCTATTAAAATAATAAAATGTTTGGAAACAAAAAACTGCTTCGTATCTTCACCATAGTCACGGCCGTGATAGTGTCTTTGAGCATGGTAGCGTTTTTACTCCTACCTCTATTATACTAGGGATCGGGGATAATTTTCAATTTCCAATTTTCATTGAATATCTCAATATATCAATTTATAAAAATCCGAATTGAGACATTGAATCATTGAAAATTCATTGTAAATTTTAAATTGATAGTTGAAAATTACCTTTTCAGCATCTTCAAGAAGACTTCCTGCGGTAAGTTCACCTTACCAGACTCTTCCATTTTTTTCTTTCCTCTTTTCTGCTTTTCAAGAAGCTTCTTTTTTCTTGTAACATCTCCGCCATATAAATATCCGGTTACATCTTTGCGCCGAGCTTTTATGCTCTCCCGGGCTATTATTTTGCCTCCGATAGCGGCTTGAATCGCGACTTGAAACCATTGGGGTGGCACAATCTCTTTCAATTTCTCCACCATCTCGCGACCAACATGATATGCCGCTCCGACCGGAACTATTCTGGAAAACGGCTCAACCATATCTCCGGCTAGAAAAATATCCAGCTTGACTAGGTCGGATATCTCAACACCCGCCAGATCATAGCTCATTGAGGCATAGCCCGAAGAGACACTTTTTAATTTATCATAAAAATCAGTAATAATTTCTGCCAAGGGCATCCGGTATTTCAAAATAACCGTATCCTTGCCCAAATAGTCAGTAGCAAGATATGTATTTCTAGAATGAGAAACCAGATCCATTATGTTCCCGAGGAATCCGGCCGGACTTATTATCTCTATGTTAACAATCGGTTCGGCTATATTCTCTATGCGGGAGGGGTCCGGTAGAAAGGCGGCTGAACGTATCTTTACTTCCTTGCCCGCCGAAGCTTCAGCGAAGGAGGGTTCGCCGTTCTTTAGTTTAACGATATATTCAACTGATGGAGTAGAGACGATCAGATTTAAGCCAAATTCCCGCTTTAATCTCTCGGAAATAATTTCCACATGAAGCATGCCTAAAAAACCTAAGCGAAAACCCCTTCCCAGCCCAGCCGAAGATTCCGGCTCATAAATAAGCGAGGCATCGGTCAGTTTGAGTTTTGATAGAGCGTCTTTAAATAGATCATAATCATCGGCGTTCTCAGGAAAAAAACTGGCGAACACCATTGGTTTCGGCTCTTTATAACCCTCCAGAGGAGTAAACCCTAATCTCGAATCTCTAATCTCTGAATTTTCTGATTTTGAATTTTGATATTTGAGATTGTTTAGAGATTCGGGTTTAGAGCTTCGGATTTGATTCATTATTGTATCTCCAACACGGATCAGACTGGCATCTTTAAATCCAGTAGCAATATACCCTATTTCTCCGGCTTCTAAGCTCTTAGATTCAATAAGCCGGGGATTAAAGTAGCCGATTTCGAGAGCTTCTGTCTTTGCACCCGTAGCATAAGCCATTATTTTTTGAAACTTTTTTAAATTACCGCTAAAAATACGGACAAAAGCAATTACTCCTTTATACGTGTCGAAGGTGGAATCGAAAATTAGGCCTTTTAATTCTCCTTCATTAGATGATGCTGGCGGCGGTATCTCTAGTACAACTCTTTCCAAAAGTTTATCGACGTTAGTTCCATTTTTGCCAGATATCTCTAATATGCTCTCCGACTCTATGGCCAATAAGCTAGATAGCTCCTCTTTAATTTCTTTTATCCTGGCATTGGGAAGATCAATTTTATTTATAGCCGGTATTATTTTTAATCCCTGCTTCTCAGCCAAATAGAGGTTGGCGAGAGTTTGGGCCTGTATGCCTTTTGAAGCATCTACCAAGAGTATCGCCCCTTCAACGGCGGCCAAAGAACGGGAAACTTCGTAGGAAAAATCGACATGGCCCGGAGTATCGATCAGATTCAGAATATATTCTGAATCTGAAATCTCTAATCTCGAATCTCTAATCTCTGAATTTTCTGATTTTGAATTTTGGTATTTGAGATTGTTTAGAGATTCAGGTTTAGAATTTAGAGATTTCGGCCTGTATATCATCCTGACCGGTTGTAATTTAATTGTGATCCCTCTTTCTCTTTCAAGATCCATCTGATCAAGGAACTGTTCCTGCATTTTTCTTTTTTCAATAGTTCCTGTCAATTCTAAAAAACGATCCGCAAGGGTCGATTTTCCGTGATCAATATGCGCGATAATACAAAAATTTCTGATATTCATAACCCTAACAGGCAAGACCTGTACAGGTCTTGCCTGTTAATTAAAATCTAGCCATTCAAATAACTCATTCTTGTGCGCGGCTGTCTTGGAAAAATAATCCGGGAATTTACTTGGATTTATTATCTTCTTTTCGAGCCTATCCCATCCTAAATAATCCACAAAGCTTGAGTAGCGGTATTTCTCAAGGTAACTAATCGCCCTAGTTTTATTCTTTATCCCCCGCTCTTTCCAGTTTTTATCAATAAGCTTGATCGGATTAAGATGGATATAAGAAAAAAGATATTTCATATAATTATCTTCACCGGCATGTTGAGACTTGAATTTTCCCTCAAATAAAGTTCCCGATCTTTCATACTTTTTATTATAGTACATAGAATATCCGGTAGACAGTTTTTGTATAAATTTACTAATTCCTCCGTCCTGAGCTTGAGTTAAAAGTAAGTGAAAATGATTAGGCATCAAACAATAAGCTCCGACATGAACCAACTCTTTTCCCCTATTAAACTCGTATATATTCTTTCCAATAAATTGGACCTTAAAATTCTCCTCACCGTTGGAAAGGAATAATAACTTTAAAAAACGGTCATAATCAGCTTTATCGTGAAAAATCGTTTGCTTGCTATTGCCCCGGTTGTATATATGGTAATACTCGCCTGGTGCAAATGGAACTTTTCTTAAAGACATATCTTAGAGACTACCTTAAGCCAGCCTAACAGGCAAGACCTGTACAGGTCTTGCCTGTTAGGCTGGCTTAACCTAACATCCTCACAACATCCTTACTGTTTACACTAACAACCAGATTATCGTTAAGAAATCCGGAACAAATATCGACCGTGACAGCCCTGTCTTTTTTATCTTTCTTCGAAATGAAAAACCAGACAACAACAATAATAATAGCAGTGACGGCCACAACTAAATGAATTTGAAATCTCGAATTTCAGGAATAGGCCTACTCTTCTCTTAGAGCCATCTGTTCGGGTTCCCGATATTTTTCCTGCTCCAATTTCACTGCTTCTCGGCATTTGCCACACATTCTGATATGGGCATCGCCTACGTTTCGGACATCGTGGCTCAATTTATCTTTAAACCTAGTCATCGAACTGACAAAGCTCTCGCGAAGATGACCGCGATCAAGAATCTCGGCCAGATCCGGAATTCCTTCATCAGTTTCAAAACTATAAACATATTTTGGCGGTTTTTCGAATTTTGGCATAGAGTTATTTTAGTTTCAAATCTATTTGGAAGTCCTTGCTCAAATTATCCTGATAAATCAGCTTGTCGCCGATTCTGTTTAGCAATTGGGGCGTCTCGCCTGCAGAAATACCAGCTGAATTAAGAACGAATTTAAAATCTTTCCAATCAAGGCCGGGCTGTTTTTGAAAGTAAAAACTATACTCATTTCTAGGAGCTTCGCTCCTAGAAATTGGGACGGAGTATTCAAATTCTACCTTTCTGGTCTTGCCCGGATCCGTAATCATCCAGAAGCCTATACCTTGCTTGCCGGACTCTTCATATCTATCGACGCCTAAAGATTTATCGACATAGAAACTTGACTCAAGGCGCTTGAGGTCGGAATTTTCTGAAAAACCACCCAGGCCATAATTTATGAGGGGCTTGAACACGGCCGGATCGTTGCCTGAGACGCTAATCACCTCGGCATTCTTTGGCAGAAGTACCCTGACATAGGCCGGATTCTGGCGATTATAAAACCCGTGCTCCTCATCTCCACCGTTATGATCCCGGATTATCGTCACTTTATGAAATACTTTTCCGCTCTCTATACGACTGTCCAACTCAATGGAATTATCAGTAACCGCATCGGTCTTTGAACCTTTAACATTAGAAAAGTTAACGGTAAGATAATCTCCCGCTAAATTTTGTATTTCCCCTCCAAATCCTTTATCAATTGTAAACGTTTCGAGTGCTTTTTCATCAAAATAAAACAGCAGGTCCTTTTCTTCTAAAGAACCGACTAAAACATTAAAAATTTTCATCCATTTCTCCGAATCGGCAGAATATAATTTCTCAAGAAATTTGGGGGCAAAATCAACAACTACTTTTTTGGGCTGAGCGCGATTCTCTCCGTATTCAACTTCTTCTTGAATATTTTCTAAGAAATTATCAGCCGTTAAATTCATATCGTACTCGGACATTTTAATCGGCCCAATCACTTTCAAAATCTCGGAAACGACTTCCGGGGTTACGGCTATGACTCCGTCCACTTTATATCCCGATTCCTGATTAAAAAACCACATGGCGTTTCTGGCCGATGTCGGAAAATCAATAAACCAAGAAGAGTCCCGCATGCCCAATGTCGGCGTAATGTGCTGAAGCTGTTTCGGTGGAATGATATTTTTCTTCAGTTGGCCGTCCAGATTATACACATCGTCAACAAAAAAATCAGCCAACCCCCCGCTTGAGAAAGAAACCACCCCGTAAGTCCCTGGGAATCCTCCCGTCGGCCGCAACTCGCTATTATTATTAAATAATAATAGATATTTTCTTGGCTTATCTATACCGATAACGCCCTCGAGAAAATTAGTATAGTCCGATGCATCAGACAAAGTTTGCTCAAAAAGAGGGACCTTATCTTTAAAATCCTTGAAATTTTCCATTTTATCCTCCGGTATCACCGCCTCATCAATATCCAAAAGCAAGGCTTTCGCCTTGTTGAAATTCCGAGTGGAGAGAGCTAGGGCGTCTTGGATCTGATTTATTATTTTGGAAGGCTTAGTTTTATTATCGTCCTGAGGATTCAATATCGCTCCGGTCTTTGAAAGAGCGCTCAATGCTTCGGCCATAGCCTGACCGGAAGCAGAAATTAACTTTCCAATTTCAGTTAAATCCTTGGCTGATTTAAGTTTCCCGGCACCACCGGCAGTAATGTCGTTTAATCCCGGCAAGTCGGCGACCAAAGAAGCCAGACCGGCTCCGAATAAATTCAAATTCCGTCCTGCCTGGGAAAAATCCTGATAAGATTTTTGGAAGCTTTCGGCCGCCGCTAAAAAATTAAAGCTCTTAAAGTCCTCCTGGGCTTTCTCTAAATTAGTGAGGGCCAAGGCGCCATCTTGGGTAAGTTCATGCTTGAGAGTAAGCCCGTAAGACAAAATTCCGGCGATCCCTAAAATTACGAAAAATTTCTTAGAAAAGTTTTTTTTTATCGGAAAGGCGAAATTAAAAGATTTTTTTACAGGCAAGACCTGTACAGGTCTTGCCTGTAGGGAGGTTGGTGTTATAGGTTTCTGATAAAAATCGACTATTCTCTCCTCAACCACGAATCCAACCAGCGGTTCCTTGGCTCTTGCGTAATCTGCCTCGGCGGTAACCGGTTTAAATTCGCTCCGAGCCAAAATTGGCGCTATCCCTTTGGGCGTTTTTAAAGAAGAAAGGGTTGAAACGCTCGATTTGGCCGGAGCTCGTATCTGGCTTATAATTTTATCGTAAAAATCATCCCCGGCTTCAATCTTGTGTTTTTCGCTTCCGCGCTTTTCGCTCTCTAATCTGTCATTCTCAAGTTTTACGCTTCGCGTTTTACGTTTCGCACCAATGACCACTCCCGCCCTTGCCAGCTCGATTATCGGATCCTGAGTTTCGTTTAAAATCAATTCCAGCTCCTCTTTATGATTTATCGGTTCGGCAATAATATCATTAACAATCGTCTCCATCGCTAATTTGACCTCCCCTACAGGCAAGACCTGTAACAGGCCTTGCCTGTTAGGGAGGTCCTTTCCATCCAATATCAACTTCTCCTTAGTTTTTTTAGAACTAGAGTGGGGAGAAATTATATCTATAACTGTTGTGGGTTTACCCATGGATTTAGGATTTAAGATTCATAAGCTATGATTCAAAATGTAAATATCAAAATGGAAAATGACAATTCAAAGTGATAAAATTATTTTTTGCCCTTCAAAGTAAGAATACTTGAAGCCAAAATATTTGATATCTCCATCAACTCTTTCAATAAAAATTCTAACTCTTGCTTTTCGCCCTTATCAGTATCTCTTAATAAACTTAGCCATACTTTTGATTCATTTGCTGATTTTAAAGAATGAGTAAAAAAATTAATAAAATCCTTTTTGGAAGAGGCGGAATTAGCTTCTACGTAATTTGCTAGAATACTTGTTCCGCTCCTTAAAAGTTGTTTACCCATTACACTGCTGACAGAATCCCTGGGAAGCTTGTCAATGAATTTAATCAAACGCAAAACCCAGCCATATAACCGTTTCTTAAATTCATTTTTAAATTTTACACTGTCATTTTGCATTTTGATTTTTTAATTTTCAATTATTTGAACACCTTCTTGCCATACTTTTAAATCGGTAAACGCCTTTATCTTGCCTCTGTTGTTATTTAATTCGTCCATATTCTTAAATCTTAAATCTT
>Ga0209542_10021067_pt1 | contig 10251 bp, 9 predicted proteins | sample RifCSPhighO2_01_FD_184028 | JGI IMG/M metagenome (GOLD analysis project Ga0209542, IMG submission 184028) | Soil microbial communities from Rifle, Colorado - Rifle CSP2_plank highO2_0.1 (SPAdes) (version 2) | ecosystem: Environmental > Terrestrial > Deep subsurface > Rock core/Sediment ...
GTTGGTTCGTATTATGTGGGAATCCACAGGTGTCACAAGAGTCAAGATTGAAGCTTGTTGGAATGGCAATGCCGAGTGTGAAGTAATAGCTAATCCTGTCGCCGTCACCACCTCACCAGAAAAATATATGTGGTATATTGAAACCAATGCGCCATATGTTGGTAAAGATGATGTCGTCATAAAGGTCTCCGACCTGGATTCAGCAGTATTTGATTATTTGGATAATCCTGTGAAAATCGTCTCAACAAATTAAATTCAATAAAAGCGCCAAGCATTATTATGAAATTTAAAAAGACTACTCTAAGAAATGGTCTAAGAGTTATCACTGTACCAATGCAAGATAATCCGGCAGTGACTATTCTTGTTATGGTTTCAGCGGGGTCAAAATATGAGACAAAAGCTCTAAATGGCATTTCTCATTTTCTTGAGCATATGGTCTTCAAGGGTACTCCGAAAAGACCAAAAGCAAGCGATATTTCGCGAGAACTTGATGGTCTCGGAGCCCAATACAATGCTTTTACTTCACAAGAATATACTGGTTATTATGCCAAAGTAGACTCACGACATTTTGATACAGCTTTGGATATTATCTCTGACATGTATCAGAATCCTCTTTTTGAAGAAGGTGAAATAGTAAAAGAAAAAGGAGTGATTATTGAAGAGATGAAAATGTATAAAGATTTGCCTCAACGCCATGTTCATGATGTTTTGGCAGAGCTTATGTTTGGAGACCAACCTACTGGTTGGAGCATTATCGGCACTGAAAAAAATATAAAATCATTCAATAGAAGCCATTTTGTGGAATATAGGAAGAAGCATTATGTATCTAGTGCGACTACAGTCATTTTTTCTGGTTCTATAAGAGAAGATGAAGTAATAAAAAAAGCAGAGAAATTATTTTCAAAAATATCCAAAGACAAAAAATGTCCGAAACTACCTGTCAAAGAATCGCAAAATAAACCAGCAATAAAGCTCGCGCATAAAGACACAGACCAAACACATCTTGTTATTGCATTGCGCACATTTCCCATATCTGATAAAAGAATGTCTATAATGCGAGTTCTTTCTGCCATATTGGGACAAGGAATGAGTTCCCGTCTTTTTTCAAAAATGCGAGATGAATTGGGAATTTGCTATTACATAAAAACTTCTCACAATCCAAATACTGACCATGGAGACCTCACTATTTCAGCGGGAGTAGACAATAAACGGGTTGATTTGGGTATAAAGCATATTCTTATTGAATTGAAACGCATGAAAGATGAGCTTGTAAGTCCAGAAGAATTGAAGAAAGCAAAAGATTATATTTCTGGCACGACCATGCTTGAACTTGAGACTTCAGACGCTCAAGCTGAATTTGTCGGGTATCAAGAAATTCTCAAGGGGGAGATTGAATTGCCAGAAAATATAATAAAAGAAATAAATAAAGTGACTGCAGAAGAGGTGCGCGACTTGGCTAGAGAAATTTTTATTGATGAGGGTTTGAATATGGCGATTATTGGTCCATATAAAGATAAAAAACGCTTTAGACCGCTACTTACTTTGAAATAGGGTGTGATGTTATACTTGTATAATGAATGAAAATAGAGATATAAATGTCGCAATCACTTCAGGGACGGTTATAAAGACAATTCTTTTGCTTATTCTTATTGCTGTGCTTTACTATATAAAAGATATAGTCCTTGTAGTCTTGGCTTCTGTAGTCATCGCTTCGGCTATAGAACCGGCTACGCATTGGTGTATAAAGCATAAAATGCGTCGCCTTCCATCTGTAATTGGTATTTATCTTACTCTCGGTATCGTCTTGAGTTTATTGTTCATATTCTTTATACCATCAATGTTAAGCGACCTTGCTATTTATTTGAATAGTCTTCCAGACAATATAAATCTAAATGACCTTTGGAATCCTATACGAGATTCCGGAGTACTCTCATCTAATCAGACAGTTTCTTCATTATCTGAAAGGAGTTTTTCCATAAAAGAATTCATAGAAACCACAAAATATGCCATATCTGGCACGGGAGAAGGAATATTCAAGACAGCAAGCTTTGTCTTTGGAGGAGCGTTGAGTTTTGTACTTATGATAATTCTTTCATTTTATCTTGCTGTGCAAGAAGATGGTGTCAGTAATTTTCTAAAGATTATAAGTCCAATCAAACATCACGCTTACATTATAGATTTATGGAAGCGTTCGCAGAGGAAAATTGGTTACTGGATGCAAGGTCAGCTTCTGCTCGGTCTTATTGTAGGTATTCTTGTTTATCTTGGTCTTATGATTATTGGTATAAAACATGCTCTATTTCTTGCTTCTGTGGCGGTCATTTTTGAGCTCATTCCGATATTTGGTCCTATTCTTGCGGCAGTGCCAGCAATACTTATCGCTCTTACGAACGGTAGTGTAACCTTTGGTTTGCTTGTGGCTGGGCTTTATCTCATAATTCATCAATTTGAAAATCACCTTCTATATCCATTTGTAGTCAGAAAGATAATAGGCATATCGCCAATCATTGTGATACTAGCTCTAGTCATCGGAGCAAAACTCGCCGGTTTTCTTGGAGCAATTCTCGCTGTTCCTATCGCTTCGGCGTTTATGGAATGGATAGATGATATTGAAAGAGATAAGAAAAAAATAATAATATGAATATGAATGAAAGATATTTCTATATCACTACCACATTGCCATATGTCAATTCTACGGCTCATGTTGGACACGCCATGGAATTTATTCGCGCCGATGTCATCGCTAGAGCCAAAAAACTCCAGGGTTACAATGTATTTTTCAATACAGGTACGGATGAACATGGAATGAAGATACAAAGAAGCGCGGAAGCTATAGGTCTTTCTCCACAAGAATATGTAGACCAGAGTGCGGTCAATTTCAAAAATCTCTTGCCTCTACTTGGCATATCATCTGATATTCATTTCATTCGTACTACCGATTCTATACATATAAAAGCGGCGCAAGAGTTCTGGACTCTTTGCAATAAGAGAGGATATATATATAAGAAAAATTATAAAATAAAATACTGTGTCGGTTGCGAATTGGAGAAAACAGATTCCGAACTTTCTGACGGTAAGTGTCCGATACACCCATCTCTTTCTATTGAGGAAATAGATGAGGAGAATTATTTTTTCAAGTTTAGCGAATTTCAAAAACCGCTTCTTGATTTATATAGTAAGAGTGCGGATTTTGTAGTCCCGTCATTTCGTCTAAATGAGATAAAATCTTTTGTAGAAAGAGGTTTGTCTGACTTTAGTATATCTCGTCTAAAGAGCAAAATGCCTTGGGGGGTAGAAGTGCCAAATGACCCCGACCATGTCATGTATGTTTGGTTTGACGCTTTGGTGAGCTATATCTCTACACTTGGCTGGCCAGATGATAAGAGAGGTTTTGATAATTGGTGGGTCAAGACGGGGGGAGTCGTGCAGTATTGTGGCAAAGACAATCTTCGTCAGCAGTCTGCAATGTGGCAAGCTATGCTCATGGCGACAGGTCTTCCAAACTCTAAGCAGATTGTCATAGACGGTTTCATAACAGGAGATGGCGGAATAAAAATGAGTAAGACTCTCGGAAATGTCATTGACCCCCTTCTTATTATAAAAGAGTATGGCACAGACGCTTTGCGTTATTTTGTCTTGAGAGAGATACCTCCTTTTGAAGACAGTCCTTTTACAATTGAAAAATTCAAAGAATCATACAATGCTCATCTGGCAAATGGTCTGGGAAATCTCGTCAGTCGTGTCATGAAGATGGCGGAGACAAATGATATTTGTCTTAAAAAGAATGACGAGAATATAAATGAGAAAATAGATGATTCTACTATTATAAATAAACATAATATCTCAAAAGAATCTGGCATTACTAAAGACAGTATCATTCCAAAAGAATATATTGAACTTTATGATAGTTATGAAATAAATAAAGTCTGCGACCTTATATGGAGTCGTATCCAGTCAGCTGATAAATATATCCAAGAAAATGAGCCGTTTAAGACCATAAAAGTTGATGTAAAAAGAGGGAAGGAACAGATATCTTATTTACTAAAAGAGGTTGCAGATATTGGAATACTACTAGAGCCGATATTGCCAGAGACTTCAGAAAAGATAGCAAAAGCAATAGAAGAAAATAAGATAGTGGAGCCGTTGTTTATGAGGAAGTAGGTTACTATAAGAGATAAGACAGAGATAAGATAAATAGGCAAAATAAATAAGAAATAAGGTAGAAAATAATATTACTATGAAATACATTGACATTCATTGCCACCTCCAATTTACTGATTATGATATAGACAGAGAAGATGTCATTTCTCGCATTGAGAGAGAAAATATAGGTGTCATAAATGTAGGTACAGATATGTCTACATCTCAAGGAGCAGTGGAGCTTGCAGAAAAATATAAAAATATGTGGGCGACAGTGGGTATTCACCCTAGCAGTTCAAAAGAAGTTTTTGATATGAAAGTTCTAAATAATATGGCTTCTCGTCCCAAAGTGGTAGCCATAGGGGAATGTGGCCTTGATTATTTTCGTTCTGAACCAGAAGATTTTGAAAAACAAAGAGAAGTTTTTCTTCAACATATTGACCTTGCCAATAAAGTGAATAAACCTCTTATGTTGCATGTTAGGAATGGCAAAGACAATCCACATGTTTATAGAGAAGCTATAAGTATTCTTAAAAAACATGCAAAAGTCAGAGCAAATTTTCATTTCTTTGCTGGAACTGTAGAAGATTTGAAAAATATTCTTGATATAAATGGCACGGTTTCTTTTACCGGAGTAGTGACATTTGTCAGGTCATATGATGAAATAGTAAAATATTCGCCAAAAGATAGAATAATGTCGGAAACCGACGCTCCTTTTGTTTCTCCTATTCCGTATCGTGGAAAAAGAAATGAACCCTTATTTATAAAGGAGATAACACATACTTTGGCTGAAATTAGAGGTGAATCAAAAGAAAGTTTTTTATCTCAACTCATTGACAATGCGAAAAATATATTTTCCATATAGAAACTTTATCAAAATTTTATTCTTTTTTTATCAGAATTTTATCTTGGTCTGCTAAAGTGCTATCGCCATTAACCATGGCGTTTATAAGATAGTTTATTGTCAAATCTTTAGTAAAATCGTGCGAGCCTGCGGTGAGGAAGTCTTTTATTTTTATCCGCCAACAGGCGGAGAACAAATAAAAGAGCTTCCGAGCGCAAGTAGGCGAGCCGATTTTACCTAGTTATTGAATCATTACAAATTCCTTGTACTAGTCTTATTATTATGATAGTGTACGCATAAGTGCATTTATCAAATTAATAATGTTAGCAGTCCTGGCTCGCACGGTCACGCTTCGCTAAACTCTTCTAGAGGGACAGAGCGAATTACTGCTATCTAACACATATGTCAGAGACAATATCTAAAGATAGTATAATGAAGGTATATGAAATAGGATATCTTTTGGTATCTTCTATTCCAGCAGAAAAGATAACAGAGATTACTGCTTCTTTAAGGGATATTCTCTCAAAGAAAGGAGCAATCATGCTTGCAGAAGAATCGCCAATACTTAGAGAGTTATCATACATTATGGTCAAGAAGATTGGTACGCAGAACAAAAATTTTGACCAAGGATATTTTGGCTGGTTCAAATTTGAGCTTGCTTCTTTGGAAATAGAAGAAGTAAAGAAAGCTTTTGAGCTCAATCCAGATATGCTTCGCATGCTTCTTATCACGACAATCAAAGAGAATACATATCTTGGCAAGAAAGCTTTAGTCGAAGTTGAAAAATCAACAAGTGTGGATGATTTGGAACAAAAAGTTCCTGTTCCCACGGCTTCATCAACCATTTCAGCTTCAATAGAAGAAATGGACAAGAGCATAGACGAAATGGTTAAGGGGGCTTAGTATTATCATTAATTATAAAAAATTATATGTTTTTAAACAAAGCCATAATCATAGGAAATCTTACAAGAGACCCAGAATTAAAAGCTCTTCCATCAGGAGTCAAGGTTTGCACTGTGGGAGTTGCTACAAATCGTGTTTGGAAAGACAAAGACGGTCAACGCCAAGAGTCGGCAGATTTTCACAATATAGTGGTATTTGGTCGTCAAGCGGAAACCACCGCTCAATATCTAAAGAAGGGCTCAAGCGTATTGGTTGAAGGACGCATGCAGACTAGGTCTTGGGAAGGTCAAGATGGTCAAAAGAAATATCGCACAGAGATAGTTGCCGACCGTGTGCAGTTTGGTCCTCGTTCGGGCGCTTCATCACAAGCATTAGGAAAAGATGTGACGGATTTATCAAAAGGTGATTCTCCAGCAAAAGATACTGCGCCTGCCGGAGTCATAGAATATCCAGAAGAGGAAATTAATCCCGATGATATTCCATTTTAGAAAATTAGAATATTATCTGATAAGTATTCAGTAAATTAAAAATAAAAGATAATTAAAATTAGAAATAGATTTGATTCATTAAAATAAAACCATGATAAAACAGTGCTATTTTTCCCAAAACAACATAAAATATATTGATTATAAAGATGTGGAAATCATGAAGAAATTTCTCAATCCGCACGGACGCATGATAAGTCGCAAAAAGTCGGGAGTTTCGGCGAGAAGCCAACGCCAGCTAGCTCTAGCTGTCAAACGCGCCAGATTTATGGGTTTGCTTCCGTATGTCGCAAGATAGTATATACAGAAAGAAGAAAATATAGCTGATATTTCGGAGACACGGAAATTTGGGGGCTCCAAATTTCCTAATCCTCGTGCCGTCGCACTGCGGAGTCTCCTCAATATCACTACATGCTCTCCTTCCTCATTTCCCAACTCTTTCGCGATATTCTCCAGTTTCTGTATTGATTCGTATTATATCTCCAACATTTACAAAAAGTGGAGCGTTAATAGTGGCGCCTGTTTCCAAGGTGATAACTTTTCCTCCGCTTGTGGCGCTGTCTCCTTTTACATTAGGAGGCGCTTCTGTCACTTTTAGCTCTGCTGTGATGGGGAATTTGAAGCCGATTGTCCTATCACCAAAGAGTAGTTCAGTGATAAGAGAATTTGGCTTAAGAAATCTGGATTGTGGTCCTACAATTTCCTCGTCAATACTAAAGCGTTTACTCTGGTCATCAGGGTGACAGAACCAGAATTCTTTTCGGCTATTATATAAGTATTTTATTTCTCTTTCTTCAATCTCCGCTTCTTCTACTTTTTCTGATTGATGAAAGGAATATTCTGTGACTTTGCCTGTGACCATATTCTTTAACTTGGTGGCATTTACCGGCTTTCTTTGTTGTTTGCGAAAGACATGAGAAGAAAGCACTTCATACGGTTCTCCGTTGAAGATAATGTACTTTCTTTCTACGACCTCATTATATTCAAGCATTGACATGGTATTCTTTTGGCAAGTTTTAGTCTAGATAAAATCGGCTCGCATCCTTGCTCCCGCACAAGCTCTTTTTTTCTTCCGGCAAGCGTCAGAAAAAAAGACTTCTGCGTGACGGATGCTCGCACGATTTTACACTATCACCTCATCTAACTTCTGTCTAATTTTTCCCAAAATCTCTTCTCTGATTGCAGGATTTTCTTTTAGAAATTGGCGAGTGGCGTCATATCCACGGCCGAGTTTTACCTCGCCAAAGGCGTATGAATTGCCGTTTTTCTGAATAAGTTCCATCTTTTCTCCAAGGGCGATAATTTCTCCTTCTTGAGATATTCCTTCATTGTACATAAGGTCAAATTCTGTTTGGCGAAAAGGAGCGGCTACCTTGTTTTTTACCACTTTGACACGCACTCGTCCACCCATTACTTCCTCACCTTTCTTTATTTGAGCGATGCGTCTTATATCAAGTCGCACAGATGTATAAAATTTGAGAGCTTTACCTCCGGGAGTTGTTTCTGGATTGCCGAACATCACTCCAATCTGCATGCGTATTTGATTTATAAATATTATGATAGTTTTTGATTTTGCCACGATGCTGGTCAATTTGCGCAGCGCTTGCGACATTAGGCGCGCCTGCTTTCCAACATGATACGCTCCCATGTCTCCCTCTATCTCATCCTTTGGAGTAAGAGCGGCCACAGAGTCTATGACAATGACATCCATTTTTCCAGAACGCACCAAGCTCTCCACAATTTCAAGAGCTTGTTCTCCATTGTCTGGTTGAGATATGAGTAACTCATCTGTCTTTACCCCAATGCGTTTGGCATATTCTGGGTCCATAGCGTGCTCTGCGTCAATGAAAGCGCAAATTCCATTTTTTTTCTGCGCTTCGGCCACTATATGCAATGAAAGAGTGGTTTTGCCAGATGATTCTGGACCAAATATTTCTATGATGCGACCTCTAGGCATGCCACCCACACCGAGAGCGGAATCAAGACCGATAGAACCGGTGGATATGGCGTTGACATTGACTCGCGGTTTATCACCAAGTTTCATGATTGCCTCATCTCCAAATTTAGTGCGGATTGCTTCCAATGTAGAACTGATGCTTGTGGTAGGGTCTATTTTTTTTATCTCTATTTTATTCTCTTGTTTTTTTTCTTCACCTCTTTTTATTTCTATTCTATATTCTTTGCCATCTTTTTTTCCACTCTCATTTTTTTCTATATTTTCAGCTCCATTTTTTGTAATATTTTCTTTTTCTTTTGTGCTGTCTTTCTTTATTTCTTTCTGTTTTTTTATCATTTGAATAATTGTTATGGAATAATGCAAACACCATATCCCCGCACGAAGGATATATGTCTAGTTTACATTATATATTAATTCCAGTCGATATTCTTTACTTCTTTCAAATCTGTCTCGTATTGTGAGTTTGAATATATTGTATCCGGGTGCTAATAATATATTTTCACTAAAATTTCCTTTTTCATCTACGGTTATCATTCTATCATTGAGGTATATTTCTTTTATTCTTTTGGCTGTACCTCTAATGGTTAGATTTGGTTCAATAGATGTGCTACCATCTATCGGTTCAGATATGGTCAGAGATGGACCGAGAATAAAATCATGAGAAGCAAATAACGCATATCCAGTTACAAGCGTTATTATACAAAATAAGAGAATCCATTTAAGTATTTTTTTCGTTCTATGTCTGTTGAGTGTCATTTTCAATTACAGTTGTTTCTTCTGCGATTTTTGCTCCAAAGACTTCGCGCGCTTTTGCTCCATTTGAAGCGCCTATAATTCCTCTCTGTTCTAGAATATCCATGAGCCGAGCGGCTCTAGAGTATCCGATTCCAAGCTTTCTTTGAAGAAATGAAGTGGAGGCCTTTCCAGTCTCTATGACTATCTCTCGGGCTTGTTCATACATATCATCTTCTTCGCTTATATTTTCTTCTTCAAGTTCAGTTTCAAAAATTGAATTTTTGCCAGGTTCGGTTGCGGTCAGGTTTATTTCTCCCATTATTTCATCTTTGTATGTATCGGCTAAATATTTGACTACTTTCTTGACTTCAGTTTCGGTTATATAAGCGGATTGTAGACGCAATGGTTTTGCCATTTCTCCGCCAAGATAAAGCATATCCCCAGCTCCTAGGAGTTTTTCTGCCCCGCTTCCGTCTAGAATAGTTCGTGAATCTATCTGTGAAGATACTTGAAGAGCTATACGGGTTGGTATATTGGCTTTTATGAGTCCTGTAATGACATTTACGCTTGGTCTTTGGGTGGAGAGAATAAGATGAATACCGACGGCTCTGCTCATCTGCGCGAGACGCACGATGGCGGATTCCAGTTCTCGCGGATAAGTCTGCATTATGTCGGCAAGTTCATCAAAGACAATAACTATATAAGGCATAGTTTCATCTGTCCTATTCATATTTTTATGATAAGAGTCAATGTCTCTGAAGCTATTTTTCTCAAGGACATCATAACGGCGACTCATTTCTTTTGCTGCCCACTTAAGTGATAAAATGGCTTTCTTTGGCTCTGTGATGACGGGAGTAAGTAAATGTGGAATTTTGTTGTAAAGAGTCAACTCTACTCGTTTGGGGTCTATCATTATAAATTTCAAATCTTCTGGAGAGTTTCTAAAGAGAAGAGAAGCGATGATAGTATGAATAGCTACCGACTTTCCCGACCCTGTGGTGCCAGCAATAAGCATGTGAGGGGCTTTTGCCAGATTTCCAAAATGTGATTTTCCAGTGATACTTTTTCCTAGTGCGACTAGAAGCGGTTTTTCTGATTGTTGGTATTCCTCTGAACCCAATATAGTTGCCAGACCAACTGTGGTTTTTATGGTATTCGGTATTTCAATGCCAACAAGAGATTTCCCT
>Ga0209542_10021068_pt1 | contig 10251 bp, 8 predicted proteins | sample RifCSPhighO2_01_FD_184028 | JGI IMG/M metagenome (GOLD analysis project Ga0209542, IMG submission 184028) | Soil microbial communities from Rifle, Colorado - Rifle CSP2_plank highO2_0.1 (SPAdes) (version 2) | ecosystem: Environmental > Terrestrial > Deep subsurface > Rock core/Sediment ...
ACGGACATCAAACAAAAAAGATAGATGCGTTCGTAATTCGAGAAAAAATAATTTCTGGAACCGCGACAAAAAAAGAAATCGCGCTTTTCAAAAAACTCGCTCCCAAATCAAGCGTTCTTAAAAAGCTGTAAAAAAACCCGCGTCGGAATTTTCCTCGCCACCTCCCCCACATTCCGGCGCGGGCATTTTAGCCAAAAATATCAATAGCAACAAAACAAAAAAATGCTCCTCAGTTAATTCTTGACCCCGCGCTTAAAAATGATCTAACGAGAAAAAATCGTTGTTCATTAGAGAGCGGGGTCTTTTATTTTTATAAAAAATCTGATACGATAAAAACAATGCAAATCGTAAAAATCAAAGATCAAAATTACGGATAAATCACTGTTGTCATTGCGAGGATCCCCGAAAGCATTCGGGGAGATGTGGCAATCCAACGGATAATCAGGGGAATCCTCATGCTTCGCTCAGGATAACCCCGCGCGTCAATTTTACATTTTTAGATTGTCATTTTCCATTTTAATATTTGCATTTTAAATTACTGAAAAATTACCATTATGGCCAATGTATTGCAACCAATAATCGGATTAGAAATCCATGTCCAGCTTAAAACAAAATCCAAGATGTTTTGCGGCTGTGACAATAAGGGCGAAAACATGCCGCCCAATACTGCTATCTGCCCGGTCTGCACCGGCCAGCCGGGAGTATTGCCCGTGGCAAATAAAATTGCCATAGAAAAAACCGTTCAAGCCGCGCTTGCCATCAACTGTTCTATCCCAGAGCATTCTAAATTTGACCGAAAAAATTATTTTTATCCAGACTTGCCAAAAGGATACCAAATATCGCAATACGACCAGCCCATAGGAGTTGGAGGATATCTTGATATAGAGACCAAAGAGGGCGAAAAAAAAATCCGAATACTGCGGATACATCTTGAGGAAGACGCCGCAAAAAACTTTCACTCAAACGACGGGCTTCACACTCTTGTTGATTACAACAGAGCCGGAACTCCGCTTGCGGAAATCGTGACAGAACCGGACTTGCGCTCCGCGCAGGACGCTAAATTATTTTTACAAGAGCTACGCCTTATTATGCGCTATCTTGACATATCGGACGCAGATATGGAAAAAGGACATCTCCGTTGCGATGCGAATATCAACCTGTGGGAAATTGACAATAAGGGCGAAAAAATCGCGGCAACCCCGATAGTGGAAGTAAAAAACATGAATTCTTTCCGTTCCCTTGAGCGAGCCATGGAGTATGAAATAAAACGCCAGACAAAAGAATATCAAGAGACTAAAAAAACAATAAAAAATTCTCCCAAGACGACTCGCGGATGGAATGACGAAAAAGGCATTACCGAACCCCAAAGGACGAAAGAAGAAGCGCACGACTACCGATACTTCCCAGAACCCGATCTTCCCGCGCTTCATTTTGCCCGTGGCTCTGAAAATGCGATTGATGTTGAAGCAATACGAAGATCGCTTCCCGAGCTTCCACAAGCAAAAAGAAAGCGTCTCGAAAAAGAATGCGGCATAACGCCCTCTGACGCGCGAACGCTCGCGAGCGATAAAGAGCTTTCCGAATACGCGGAAAAAGTAATATCCGAACTGCAAGAATGGATTACCTCGCTTCATGACATGGAAGGAACAAAAGAAGAAATATGGAAAAACTCTTGCAATAGGGCAATAAAAATTGCCGTGAACTGGCTCCTGAATAAGCTTGTAGCCTATCTTAACAAAGACGGCATCAGCGCCAATGCATCAAAAGTTACTCCGGAAAATTTTTCCGAATTTATTACATATATTTACCAAAATAAAATCAACTCGACGATCGCTCAAAAAGTTTTGGAAATAATGTATAACACGGGAAAAGATCCGTCAACTATTTTAGAAGAAGAAGATCTCGCGGGCGGAGCTCAGGGCGATGAATTGCAAAAAATAATAGATTCTGCCATAGCTGAAAATCCAGATGCTATTGTAAGTTATAAGAAAGGAAAAAAAAACGCAATAATGTTTCTTGTTGGCCAAGTCATGAAAAGAGCAAAAGGAAAAACCGACCCGAACACCGCAAAAGAACTGTTAAAAAAATCTATATCATAGTTGAATCAAAATGGTATGCACCCCATCCCGAAAGTCCCGAAAGCTTTCGGGATGGACTCTATTTTCCAAAGCTCGCTGCGGGGAATTAATATCAAAACAATATCAAAAGAATGAAACGATCGTTTCATTCTTTTGATATTTATATTTTTTTATTGGGCTATTTTTTTATATGAAAAAATGATATAATGTAACCTATGCTTAAAGGACTCATAAAAATAACATCTAAAAAAATACTACTTGTTATTATTCTTATTCTTTTTTTTGTAGGCTTTATTCATACTCACAAGCCTTTGCCTTATGGGATAAGTATAGAAAGCAATGCTGTATTAATTCCAGAAAATGATATTAAGCTCCTCTACGACACGACTTTTCTTGATGCGTCAAAAAAAAGAATTTCGGAACAAGAAATCTTTGATCAAGTAAAAAAAATGATCCAGCAAGCGCAGGATTTTATCCTTATTGATATATTTTTATTCGGAAGCGCCAAAGACGCTCACAGGCACATAGCGCTTGAGCTTATGCAAAACCTTGTGGAGAAAAAAACAACTAATCCCAATATTGTTATCAATTTAGTTACAGATAAATACAATACGATGTATATGCCTTCCGATACGGTTAGTGAATTCAAGAGACTTAAAGAAGTCGGGGTTAATATAATCTTTACCGATATGGATATTTTGCGCGACAGCAATCCCCTCTATTCTTCCGTGTGGAGGGCTTTTTTGCAATGGTTTGGCGAGTCTAAAAATGGATGGATAAAAAACCCCATAAGCGAATCCCCTACAAAAGTTTCTATTCGAGGCCTTTTAAAAATGCTCAATTTCAAAGCGAACCACAGAAAGATTGTTTTAGCCGATGACAACGGCAAAATAGTTTCTTTTATTTCATCTGCAAACCCCCATGACCCGAGCTCCGCTCATTCAAATGTAGCGATATTCTTTATGGGTGAAAGCTGGGAAGACATATATCAAGGCGAAAAATCCATCGCTGAATTTTCTCAAACAACATTCAAGGAAATTCCTACAAAATATTTTAAAAAAAATAATATGATAAATACTGAAAAAAATACTCTTTTGATTCAATATCTCACAGAGAGCAAAATCAAAAAAGCTATCATAGAAGAAACAAACAAAGCGGTGGCGAAAGATCAAATTCGCATAGCAATGTTTTATCTCTCCGATAGGGATATTGTCGCGTCGCTTCTGCATGCCCAAAAAAGAGGATCTGACGTCGAACTTATATTGGATCCGAACAAAGACGCGTTTGGCATAAAGAAAAACGGTATTCCCAATAGGCAGGTTGCATTAGAGCTTGTAGAAAAATCAAAAAGTAAAATCCGCGTAAGATGGTATGATACTCACGGAGAGCAATTTCATACAAAATTTTTCTTGATTAATAAAAAAAATAAAGAAAGCGCGCTTATCTTGGGTTCGGCAAACTTTACAAGGCGAAATCTTGATGATTTAAACCTAGAGGCTGACATAAAAATCTCCGGGAAAACAAAAAGTAAAATCTTCAAAGAAACAAATGAAATTTTTGAGGCTCTCTGGGAAAACAAAAATGGAAATACATATTCTGTGGATTTTGAAAAATATAAAGATACGTCTATCCTAAAAACATATATATATCGATTTCAAGAATGGAGCGGACTCTCCACATTTTAAAAAGCCATCCCGCGAATACGGGATGGCAGTAAACCTTATAAATGCTAGGATATTATAAAAATCTCCGAGTTAGCCTTTCCGCGTCTTTTGTTTTATGTATCCAGTGGATGGTTTCGTCTCTCCTAAACCATGTCATCTGTCGCTTTGCAAAATATATTATATCTTTCAAAAGATTTTCTTCCATTTCCTTTTTTGAGATACTCCCTCGAATATATCGGGAAACCCAGCGATATTCAAGGCCAAAAGATTCAAGTTTTTTCCAGCTTACGCCTTGAATATGAAGCTTTTTTATTTCGTGTATCATTCCCTGCTTTAATCGCTTTTCAAGCCTTTGTAAAATCCTTTTTTTTAATTCATCTTTTGGAAAAGTAATTCCTATTTTAAGGAATTCATAGGAAGGCGTGTTTAAAGCGCTTACATCAGACTTTTTTCTTCCTGTTACATAAAAAATTTCCAGCGCGCGTTGGACGCGCCGGCGATTTTTTTTGTCAATGACTCTATAGGTTTTTAGATCGATGAGTTTCAATTTCTCCAATAACTTATCCAAAGACCACTTCTCAAGCCTGCGTCTCACCTTTCCTAATTCCTGATTTCTAATTCCTGATTCCCCAAACCTAAACCCTTTCACAACCGCGTCAATATATAACCCCGTTCCACCGCACACAATCGGCACCTTCCCTCGTCGCAAAATATCATCAAATGCTTGATAGGCTAATTTCTGATACCGCGCTACGCTAAACTGTGTCTTTGGCGACACTATATCAATCAAATGGTAAAGTATTACTTTAATTTTTAATCTTGAATCTTTAATCTTGAACTTTTCAAGTTCTTTTCCTGTCCCGATATCCATTCCTTTATATACTTGCCGCGAGTCGGCAGAAATTATTTCTCCATTAAATTTTTTCGCCAAAGCCAAGGCAAGATCAGTCTTTCCTGATGCCGTTGTGCCTAAAATTACTATAACCTTGTTTTTTTCCATATAATTTTGTATGCTAAATCAAAGTGTTCTTTATGTACTTTGTTTTTTAAAAAATGGAGGTTTGTATGATAAAGGTAAGGATTATTCATGTATGCGACAAGTGCGGAGATGAAACAGCGGAAGATGTTCATCTTACTGAAGTAACGATTAAAAAAAATGTTGCTGAATTTCAATGCAATCCAGACTTCACTTGCTTCGAATGCATTGGCAAAAAAATTGATGAGCTTAATAAATCCGGAAAGGCAACGGATTTTATGACCTTGATGTAATGATCTTTATTAAAAAATTGTACAGGAAATGGAAAGGGACGAAATAATTCGTCCCTTATTTTTTATGCCGGAGGTAAATGAGACCTCAAAATAGCATTGAATTTTACCTTTTCAAGGGCATATCGAGCGTAATCGTAATAACTTGTGCCGAACAATATAGCAGAATTTTTTATATTTTTCCATACATCATTAACCGACCAGCCACTGATGGCGGCAATTTCTCTGCATATTTTTTGCATGGACTTCGGACAATCTGACTGCTGCTTGCTCGGAGGCCCAACGCGCACAGGTGTTACTCTTGCCATAGTATTCCTTTCTTTCAGGTTTCTCTTGAAACAAAGTCCATTCGAAATTCAAATCCGTGCTTTGTAAATCCTAGCCTTTCATAAAGTTCATGAACCTTAGGACGCGTAAATCTGCTTGTTGCAATCACTTTATAGCATTTGAGCTTTTTTGCTTCTTCAACTACATGCTTCACAAGATCAGTTCCTATTCCTTTGCCTCTTTCATCTTCCGCAATATAAACGTCTTCTAAAAGACCATAAGGAAATTCATGCAAATCATTTTTTATAAGAAATAAAAATGCGCGTCCAGCAATTTTTCCTTCTTCCGTAACAACAAATTTTATGGCAGTGCTTTGAAGCGTGCTTTCTGCAATTTCCATAAAGACCTTTCTTTGTAAAGAACTTTTACTAAAAAACATTATTTAATGAACTACCCCGCAGCAAGCTGGGAGGTATCCTTATGTCATGCCGCACTTGATGCGGCATCCAGAAGTTTTTGGATTCCCGCTTTCGCGGGAATGACAGATGGTAACCCCGAAGCAAGCTTAGGGGAATTCTTTGATTAAAAATTTATACTCTCTCGGCTAAAAGCCCCCAGGGAAGCGCTTCAACAATCTTTACATCAACAAATTGCCCTGCGAAATTTTCATCGTTTTCATTTGGCTGGATTTTAACAGTTTTAAACGAATCCGACTTGCCCATCCAATAGCCTTTACTGTGGCTCTCTACGAGAATTTTCATATTTTTTCCAACGAGCTTTTTATTGTTCTTGTGCGCCACCTCTTTTAAAACCAAATTAAGCTCTGCATCCCGGCGCTTTTTTTCCTCGTAGCTCACATCGTCGGCATGCAATTTTTCTCCCAGCGTCCCTTTTCGAATAGAGTATTTTGATATATATGCCATATCAAACCGCATCTCCCTGAATAATTCCATTGTTTTTAAAAAATGCTCTTCTGTTTCTCCGGAATATCCGACGATGATATCGGTTGATACCGCGACACCGGGAACCACGGCACGAATTTTAGCAACTACATCCTTAAATTTTTCAATACTATACTTTCTATTCATTTTTTGTAACATTTCGTTGTCGCCCGACTGCACCGCAAGGTGAAGGTAAGGGGTTAAGTGCGTTCCTTTTTTCCACGTATCTATGACATCATCTGAAAAAAAATTCGGATGTGAAGAAACAAATCGAATCCAATAGTCCCCTTCTATCGCGTCAATCATCTGAAGCAGTTTGGAAAAATTTGCCTTTTTGTGATTATACGAATTTACCGTCTGTCCCAAGAGCGTGATTTCTTTATAGCCAACCTCCACCAAACGTCGGCACTCCGATACAATCTCATCGGGATCGCGATACACCTCGCGGCCGCGCGTATACGGCACAACACAAAAATGGCAGAACTGGTTGCAACCCTTGGTTATGGGAATATATGCCTGAAAATTATTTTCATATACAGGCTGTATAGACAGATACTCCTGCACTTGCAGTGATTCGGACTTATCTAGAAGTTTTGGCAACTCTCCAAGGTCATTAATATTAAAAATAATATCAAAAAATTTCTCCATATTCTTCTTGTCCGCATCCAATACGCATCCTGTAAGAATAGTCGTGAATGGCCGTACTTTTTTTATTTTATCGAATCTTTTCTTTAGGCCGTAAATCCTATCTATGGCGTGCTGGCGTATCGAACACGCCACAACAATAGCTATATCCGCATCATTTAATTCTTCATTTTCAGACTTATCATACCCCATCTGGTTCATAACCGTTTCAATACGCTCCGCGTCAGACCTATTCATTTGACAGCCAAAAACAATAAGCTTGTATTTCATAAAAAATTCTTATATAACTATCTGCATTATAACAAAAACCTGCGATATTTTCAATACTATCATCCGTGACCTTAACAAAAGGCGAATTAAGCTCAAAAAAAGATATTAATCTCATACTATCGAATTTCACGATCGTGATATTCGATAGTATATCTTTTTGTTATATGATGTTGGGAAATGAGCTATTTTTTTATTTTATTTTTCTGTAAATCTTTCTCAATTCTGTTTTTTTCTTCCTTTATTCGTTCTAGTATATTTCCTACGTTGACATCTTGCGTCGTCGTTGACGTGTCTCCTAAAAATTCTCGAACTTTTTTCTGCTTGTCCTCCTCGTTCAAGTCCTCAAGGCTCTTGATGATCTTTTTCACGGCATAATCCGCCGCATCATTTATTGTTTTTTGGGTTTCCTTATTATTAATATAATTTTTTAATTTTTCTAAAAATTTCGTGTCTTGAATGCTTTTTGCGTCAAACTTGATATTTTTATCAGCATATTCTTTGATGCGTTTCTCGGGTTCCAGCTTGCGCGCGTCAGACAGAAGCTTGCCGAACTTCTCTAAAGATTTTTGTTTGTATGCTTCAACAATATCCTCTTTTGTTTTATTTTGTATGCCATCAAAGACTCTCTGGCGTATAAATTCCTGCTTTACGATAGAATCCAAAATTTCTTTTGCTTTTTTTTCATCCTGTATTTTTAAAAGTTTGCCATACAGATCACTAGAGTCCGAAAGATATTTCTCCAAATATTTTTCTAATGTCTTCTTATCTATTTTTTTGACTCCTGTCAGCTTCTTTAGCTCATAGAGCCTTTCGTTGGAGATTCGAATAAGCTTCTGTGTCTTTTTCAATTCATCCGCCGTCATGGATAGTTCAATTGATCGAAAAAGCTCCTTCATCCAATAAAAATTTGAATTGGGAAGAATTTTTGGCTCTTTAATTTCAAGATCTTGCGGTTTAACATCCGCGACTGTATTAATTTTTATTGAAAAAAAATCAGAGCCCCCGAGCAGAGGCCTTGAATCTTCCATGGCATAAGAAAAAATAGGCGCAAGAAGCAAAATAAAAAAAATAAAAATTCTTTTCATCGCACGATAAATTTATTTACGCTTTCGCGGAGCTGAGTAAGCGCCTCGTAATTAATGGTTCCGAGGAGTTTCGCGACATCATCGGCCGTAATTTCTTCTTTACCCTGCCTGCCGATTATTGTTGCCGTATCTTCCACTTTCACGCGAGGTATATGGGTAATATCAACCATCATAATATTCATACATATTCTGCCAAGAATTTTTGCCTTTTTTCCCCGAATCAAAACGTACCCAATATTGCTTTCCTCTCTACGAACGCCGTCATAATATCCAACGGGCAAAACAGCTATTTTCATTTTCTTTTTCGCGGTAAAAGTGCATCCGTAGCTTACGCAGTCCCCTTTTTGAAGATCCTTTATCTGCGCAATGGTGGTATGGAATGAAAGCGCCGGATACAACTTTATTCCCCTGCCCAAACAATATTTTTTTATTTCTTCGCTGGGATAATACCCATATATCGCGATGCCCGGCCTTACAAGATCAAAAGATGAAAATTTATCCGTAAGGATAGCTCCGCTATTCGCGCAGTGGATAATAAAATCATCCCCCAAGATAAACTTGCTGATACCAATGGCTTTCTGAAATTTTTGCATCTGCGAATAATAAAACTTTCTTTTACTTGAAAGCTCATCGGCTGTCGCAAAATGCGTGGCGATGCCTTCAATTCTCAATCCTGGCATCTTTTTTACATTTTGGAGAAATATTGAAAGCTCATTAAGAGAAATGCCTTGCCTGTTCATGCCAGTATCGATTTTTACATGCACAAAAACTTTCTTTTTCTGGACCAAAGCTTCGCGCGAAAGTATCTTCGCGTCCTTAAGGTTATATAAAAAAATTCTTACATTATGCTTCACGACCTTGGGCAAATCTTTTGGGCCGACATATCCCATAATTATCATCGGACATCGAATATTGTTGTTTCTTAATAATATTGCTTCGTCCGCGGAATCAACGCACAGCCAGTCGGCGCCTGCGCCGATAAAAATCTTCGCGCACTCCAAAAGCCCGTGTCCATAGGCGTTCGCCTTGACGCACGGGGCAAAAAGAGTATTTTTTCCAATAAGCCTTCGCACTGTCGCAATATTTTTCTTAAACGCGCCCAATGAAAGCTCAATCCACGTTAGTTCGCCTTTCATTTTTTTTAATTAATTTTTTTTTCTATGGCATCGTGCACGAAGGAGATAAAATCTTTTTTAGAAATAGTTTCAATATCTTTTTTTCCACGGCTCCTCACGCTTACATCAATGCTGTTCGCCTCTTTCTCGCCTACCACAAGCATATAAGGAGATTTTCCTTTTTCAGCTTTTCGGATTTTATATCCTACTGTCTCATTGCTTTCATCAATCTCAACGCGAAAATTTTCGTTCATAAATTCTTTAGCTAAATCTTGTGCATGGGAAACATAATCTTTTGATACAGGGATAATCTGAATCTGCACAGGCGAAAGCCAAACCGGAAACGCTCCGGCAAAATGCTCTATGACAATGGAAAGAAAGCGTTCAATAGATCCCATTATAGCCGCGTGTATCATTACAATTCTTTCTTTTTCGGATTTTTCATTAACGCAAACAAGATCAAATCGCTCCGGCATATTCATATCAAGCTGTATCGTCGCGACTTGCCATTCGCGCCCGAGAGAATCTTTTGCCATAAAATCTATCTTGGGCCCATAAAAAGCCGCCTCGCCCAAAGCTTCGTATGATTTTGCTTTTTCCTCCGCTACAATCTTCCTTAAAATATTCTCTGAATTTTTCCATACATCGGGAGTGCCAAGATATTTTTTTGGTTCTTGCGGATCGTGCAAAGAAAGTCTCACTTCAAGGGAAAAACCAATTGCTTTATAAAACGCATGCACGATATCCCAAATTTTTTTTATTTCATCTTTCACTTGGTTGAACCGGCAAAACACATGGGCATCATCTTGTGTAATGGATCGCACTCGCGAAAGGCCTTGAAGCTCTCCAGTTTGTTCATCTCTGTAGCACATAGTGGTAGTCACGTATCTTTGAGGCATTTCGCGATAGCTATGCTGGCG
>Ga0209542_10021070_pt1 | contig 10249 bp, 8 predicted proteins | sample RifCSPhighO2_01_FD_184028 | JGI IMG/M metagenome (GOLD analysis project Ga0209542, IMG submission 184028) | Soil microbial communities from Rifle, Colorado - Rifle CSP2_plank highO2_0.1 (SPAdes) (version 2) | ecosystem: Environmental > Terrestrial > Deep subsurface > Rock core/Sediment ...
CGGCCACATCGAAATCCGATGCTGGAAAGACTGATAGTCAAAAGTCAGGAGTCAGAAGTCAGAAGATTTATTGAAAAAGTAAAGAAAGAAGACAGAAGGGCAAGGACAGAGGCAATGCTTGAAAAAGAAGGCGTGTTTACTGGTTCATACTGCATTAATCCTCTTACTGGAGCGAGAATGCCAATATACATTGCCAATTTTGTCCTTATGGAATACGGCACAGGCGCTGTTATGGCAGTGCCAACCCATGACCAGCGCGATTTTGAGTTTGCAAAGAAATATAAACTTACGATGGCTGTAGTAATCATCCCTGAAAACTCTCAACTCCCAACTCCGAACTCCGAACTAATGACCGAGGCATATGTATATGACGGGATTATGGTAAATTCAGGGCAGTTTAACGGGATGAACAACAGGGGTGCCATGGCAGCTATTATAAAACATCTTGAGGAAAAGGGTATGGGGAAGGGTGCTGTGAGCTATAAGCTCAGGGACTGGGGCATATCAAGGCAGCGGTATTGGGGATGCCCCATTCCCATTATATACTGCGATGGCTGTGGAATAGTGCCTGTGCCTTATAAAGACCTGCCCGTTATCCTGCCTGAGGATGTAAAGTTTACAGGCGAAGGTCTTTCCCCACTTGCGCACTCCAGCAGGTTTACAGATGTCCGGTGCCCTAAATGCGGCAAGCATGCCAGAAGGGAGATGGATACCATGGATACATTTATTGATTCTTCATGGTATTTCCTGAGGTATGTCTCGCCACACGAGAACAATGGCCCATTTGACAGGGAGGCTGTTAAATACTGGATGCCTGTTGATCAGTACATAGGCGGTGTTGAGCATGCGGTGCTGCATCTTCTCTATTCCAGGTTTTTTACCAAGGCAATGCGCGACCTTGGGCTTATAGATTTTGATGAACCATTTGTAAATCTCTTGACCCAGGGCATGGTGTGCAAAGAGATTATGAAGTGCAAAGAGCATGGTTATCTCCTGCCGGAAGAGGTGCAGGATAAGACATGCGTAAAATGCGGCAGGCCTGTAGAGATAGGGGCTACTGAAAAGATGAGCAAATCCAGAAAGAATATTGTTGACCCGGATAAGATTATTGAAAGATATGGCGCTGATACAACCAGGGTTTTTTCCCTCTTCGCAGCGCCGCCTGAAAAAGACCTTGAGTGGAGCAATGAAGGGGTTGAAGGGGCATACAGGTTTTTGAACAGGGTATGGAGATTAGTAACAGAAATACGGGGGGCAGGTGTCAGGGGTCAGGGGTCAGGAGAAACTGAAAACTCCGAACTCAATTATGAGATAAACAGGGTTGTAAAAAAGGTTACTGATGACATGGAGAGGTTTCACTTTAATACTGCCATAGCTGCACTTATGGAGTATATTAATTTTCTCTCAAAATGTGAGAGTAAAGATTCATCTGAACATAAAAAGGCTATTGAAGTACTACTGATACTACTTTCTCCATTTGCGCCTCATATATGCGAAGAGTTGTGGCATAATATAGGAAAGAAAGAAAGTATATTCAAAACCCCCTGGCCATTGTATGATGAGGCCGCTCTGAAGAAAGAAGAGGCGCTGGTGGTTGTGCAGGTAAATGGCAAGGTAAGGGGACGCATCAGCGTGCCGTTAGACAGCCTGCAGGCAGAGGTTGAAAGGATTGCCCTGAAAGATAAAAAGGTAGCAGAGTGGCTCAGTGGAAAACAGATAAAAAAGATGGTTTATGTGAAGAATAAGATACTGAATGTGGTGGTGGTATGAAAAAACAGTGGCCAGTGTTCAGTGATGAGTGGTCAGAAGGCAGAAGTAAAAAGCAGCGGCCGGTGGTTATTAGCCGATGGTCTATTATTTTACTATTCACTATTCACTATTCACTGTTCACTGTCTTAACATCCTGCGGTTACCACATTGCCGGCAAGGGCGGCAATATGCCTGGCAATATTGCAACATTGTCTATCCCATTTTTCAAAAACAGGATACAGAAGCCCGATGTCGAGACAGTTATTACCTCTGCACTGATTGACGAGTTTGTAAAGAGCAAGGTGGCGAAGGTCGTTGAAGAGGATGCCGAGGCTATAATAAATGGCGCTATAACAGGTTACGAACTTATGCCGGTTTCATTCAACAGGAATGATGTAATCCAGGAATACAGGGTTACTATCAGGGTGGAAGTTCAGCTTGTGCGCAACAGCGATGGAAAGGTCTTATGGGAGGATAAAAATATCACGGACTATGAGGATTTTAAGGTAAATGCTGCAGATGTAAATGCAACCAAGACAGCAGAGTGGGATGCTGTTAAAAAGATGGCCAGGGATACTTCAAGGCTTATTAAAGAGAGGATGTTGGAGGATTTCTAACGGCTTTGTAAAATGTCCATCTGCTGCGTTGTCGCTGCGGCTTCGGCGCTCAACATACTATAAAAGTATGCCTCCCCCCGATTGAATCTATCGGGGGCTTACTCCGCCTTGCATCTGGAGCATTTTACTTCGCCGTTTATGTTTAGAACCTTAGGAGATTACTAATCTTAATGTCATTGGATGGCTTAAAATTTACTGAAGGTCTTAAAAAAGGGAGAGAACTGCCTCCTGTCAATTGTTTTTACGGAGACAGCTACCTGATAGAAGAGGCAGTGCAGGATATTAAGAGCAGGGTTCTAACATCTGCCTTTAAGGATATGAACTACAATTCCTTTGATGCAAAAGAGGCAGATGCAGATACGATTATTTCAGCAGCCAATACATTTCCGGTAATGTCTAAGAAAAGACTCATTATCGTTAGCAGGGCGGAATCACTTCTGAAATCACAACAGGAGGCATTTCTTGGATATTTTAAAAACCCGGTCAGCACCACCTGTCTCACCTTTATTATATCCTCTGATAAGATTGATAAACGGCTGGCATTTTTTTCAGAACTTGATAAGGCCGGCTACCTTTTTTATTTCAAACCGCCTTCAGGCAGGGAATTGCCTTTATGGATCAAGAAGGAAGTGCAGGGCGCGGGAAAGAGAATCACGGATGAGGCTGTTGCGGCTTTCATGGAGATAGCTGATAACGAGTTGAGGGATATAAAGCAGGAGATTGACAAGCTGGCATTGTTTGTCGGAAAGAGAGAGATGATAGAGAAGAAGGATGTGGAGATGGCTGTTGCAAAAGGCCGTATAGACACGGTGTTTGACCTGGCAGATTCGTTGGGCAAGAAAGACCTGCGGAAGGGGATAATGAATCTTAAGAGGCTGATGGACCAGGGTGAGCAGCCTGTGAAGATACTGGGCACGATATCAAGACAGTTCCGCATTATGTGGAGGGTGAAGATACTTAAGGAAAAAGGGACAGCAGTCAATGGTATTGCACAGCAGTTAGGGATATTCCCGTCCTATGTGGGTGGGTACCTCAGGCAGGGTAATAGATTCAGCACAGAAGAGTTCCTGTCGGTTTTCAAGATACTCCGTGGCGCTGATATAGCCTTAAAATCAGGAAGGCAATCTGCCGGCATGGTGCTTGATAGGCTTGTGCTGGAACTTTGCCTTAAATGATAAACTCAAGACTTAAGTCTATGGTCTGTATCTTGGGTCTATTTAGCAGAGATGGAATTTACTGCTACGATAAGGCGGGATACCTTCCTTGAAGCGTTATTCCTGTGAAGCGCCCCTTTGGATACTGCCTTGTCAAGGACTTTTACTGTATTTGCGAGAGATGCCTTTGCCTTTTCTGCGTTGCCTGAGGCAATATTATCTTTCACCTGCTTGATTGCTGTTTTTATAGCAGATTTTATTGTTATATTGCGGATCCTGCGTTTAAGATTCTGCCTGTGTCTCTTTATTGCTGATTTATGAGTTGCCATTCAACCCTCCGTTAGAAATTTGAACCAATATTTTTAAACTATTGATATATAATTGTCAAGGATTTTGTTATGTTATGTTAAAGGTGTGTTAAGAATATTGAATTTCGGTTTGCCTTTATGAGCGAAAATAAAAATATAACAAAGGCTGCCTCAGTTGTGGGAGGCGCAACATCCATAAGCCGTATCCTGGGTTATATAAGGGATGCGGTTATTGCCGCAGTCTTCGGGGCTGGTACCTACGCTGATGTGTTTTTCATTGCTTACAGAATTCCGAATTTTTTCAGAAGACTTGTAGGTGAAGGGGCATTAACAGTTTCTTTTATCCCTGTATTTACCGATGCGCTGACCCTCGGCTCAAGGGAAAGGGCTAAGGGGTTAGTTTCAACAGCATTTACATTCTTTACCATCGTGCTGGGCTTGCTTACAATAGCAGGTATCATATTTTCAAAGGAGATAGTGGAGATAACAGCCCCTGGTTTTGCCGCTGTCCAGCATAAACTACCACTTACAGTCTCTTTGACAAGATGGATGTTCCCTTTCCTTTTCTTTATATGTCTTGTTGCCCTGGGTATGGGGGTATTGAATTCACTAAAACATTTTACTGCACCGGCATTATCACCGGTTCTGTTCAATCTTTCCATGATAGTTTCAACAATATTTCTTATTCCGTTCTTTAAAGAGCCTGTCTATGCGCTTGTATTTGGCGTGGTTTTTGGAGGCATCCTTCAGTTTCTCTACCAGCTTCCGTACCTTAAAAGATATGATATGTTTCCGAGGCTGGATTTCAATTTCAGCGACCCGGATATAAAAAAGATTATGCTCCTAATGCTTCCTGCTGTCCTCGGCACAGCGGTATTCCAGATAAATATCCTGATTACCAGCAGGTTCGCCTCAGGGTTGCAGGAAGGGAGTGTATCCTATCTCTATTACGCGGACAGGATAGTTGAACTACCCCTCGGGGTCTTTGCAATTGCAGTTGCAACCGCCGTGCTTCCTTCCATGTCTGAATCTGCTGCCAGGGAAGACTGGTCAGGTTTTAAAGAATCATTATCCTTTGCCATAAGGCTTGTGACATTTATCACCGTTCCTGCTGCCGTCGGCCTTGTAACGCTCGGTATACCTATTGTTACCATGCTCTTTCAGAGGGGCGAGTTTGGCTATGAAGCAACAAGGGGTACTGTTTATGCACTTTATTTTTTTTCAATCGGCCTTGTTGCATTTGGAGGAGTTAAGATACTGGCGTCTGCATTTTACTCGCTAAAGGACACATTAACACCTGTTAAGGTCGGCATAACGGCAGTAATTGCCAATGTGATATTCTGCTTCATGCTTATAGGACCTTTGCAGCACGGCGGTCTGGCCCTGGCAACATCCCTCGCTTCAATGATAAATTTATTGATCCTCTTCCTTATACTCAGGAAGAGGCTCGGGGGAATCGGCGGTAGAAAGATATTTACCTCTGCTGTTAAGGTGATTTTATCATCTGTTCCAATGGGGCTTGGAGTATATGGCATATCGCTTCTTATTAACTGGTCTGACGGCGGGATAACTATTGCAAAATTCTTTATTTTGGTTTTTGCAATATGTTTTGGTGTAATGAGCTATCTTTTGCTTACCCATCTTTTGAAGAGTCCTGAAATGATTTTCTTGACAGAAATGGTCACTGAGAGATGGTTCAAAAAATCATGACTTGCAATAAAATCCCTTACTTACCTCCACACCAAAATCTTTGTGTATGGGGTAAAGGTGTGGTAGTTTAATTTGGTGAAGATTCTGTAATTTCTCTGTATAGAGTATGGTATTTTGAATAAAGGTGTTAAACTATGCAACTCGCTGAATTTCATAGTAAATCTACTGATTAAAAATTATGCAGACCAGCGGGAGACCTTATTTAATCACATTCTCTTTTTTACATTTACATGGTTGCTAACAAGTTATCCACATGTTGTGGGGAAATCTTTTTAAGGCTTTGTAATCCTTGACTTTTTATCTTTGATTGTAAAATTTTTAAGGCGGGTGAGCTGAATAAAAGAGCCCGAAGTATATTTTTCAAATCCGTGCAGTCATTTTAGATTTTTTTTCTTTGACCTTTGCTTCGTTCCAGAGTTTTTCCATTTCTTTGAGTGGAGCACTGCCAATGGCCTTTCCTTTCTGCCTGAGTTTTTTTTCAATATAATGAAATCTTGTAATGAACCTGCCGATAGTTTTCCTCAAAGCCTCTTCCGTGTTTATTTCTATAAATCTTCCTATATTTACCAATGAAAAGATAAGGTCACCGATTTCTTCCTCTATTCTTACAGTGTTGCCTTTTTTTAGGGCATCCTTGAATTCTGCCATTTCTTCATCAACTTTCAGGAGGACTTCCTGTATGCTGCCCCAGTCAAAACCTACCAGCGATGCCTTTTCTGTTACTTTATGCGCCTTGAGCAACGCAGGGAGGTGGAACGGTATGTCTGAAAGATATCCGGCGGCCCTTCTTTTATCTCCCTTCTCCTCCTTTTTTATCCTTGCCCAGTGTTTTAAGACATCCTTTGATGTTTTTGCCTTTGTTTTCCCAAAGACATGGGGATGCCGCCTTATCATCTTGTCTATTGACACACTGATTACATCGTTTATACCAAAATACCTTTTTTCTACGGCAAGCTGACACATGAAAATAACCTGGAAAAGCAGGTCGCCGAGTTCTTCCTTTAACATTGCGGGTGAGCCGGCATCCACAGCGTCAATAACCTCGTATGCCTCTTCTATTACGAAGGGTGCAAGGCTCTGGAAGGTCTGCTCCTTATCCCAGGGACAGCCCTTCGGTCCCCGCAATTGCTGCATGATTGCTACAAGCCTGGCAAATCCGGGCTTATTCATATTTTATGGGGTATAAAGTGGGGGGATTGAACTATTCGGTCGAGGTCTTCCCTTGTATTGATGTTATCAAGGGATAATAAAATCTTTTCATTGGAGAACCAGTCCTTTTCATCAAGACGTGTTATCTTTATTTTATGGAAGAGATTCGTGATACGCAGATCTCTCTCTTTTATCATTTCACTGATAGGGTTAAGGCACTTTTTAGAATATGCCGCATGGAGTGGATGGTATCTGCCCAAAATGAAAGGCACCACTGCATTCGTGTCCCTTGCGGCCATGTTAACTTTTAAAATAACCTCTTTGTTGAGAAACGGCATATCACATGCTGCGACAAAACTGTATTCAGATGAGGCATAGAAAAGACCGGTATATATCCCGCCAAGGCTGCCGGCGTTTTTAAATATGTCACTTACAGTCTTTACATTTAATTCTTCATATTCAGCCAGATTGTTTGCAACAAGTATTATTTCATCAAACAACTCCCTGAACAGGCCTATTGTCCGATGGATAATACGCTGACCGCCAATATCAATAAAGGCCTTGTTGAAACCCATTCTCCTGTTTTTACCACCCGCAAGGATTATGCCTGTCATGTCTTATTCAGTTCAGAGTTTATAGTTTGCAGTTCGGAGATTTTCACTACGAACTTCGAACTTCCAACTCAAAACTATATTACCCTGCCCCCTTGTGTCTCAAAATAGTTATCGTCCTTGTATTTTTACCTCGATATGCCTTGGATTATTACATCCCTTCAAGCCGCTTACAAGCCCTGCTATACCTTCTGCAAGCAGCCTTTCTATGAATGGTTTAAGGTTTATCCTTTTTCCATTTACTGTCAGTTCTGCCTTATTGTTGCGGCCGGAGGGTGCAGTTCTTCCCAGGAATCTGTTTTCTATTAAATTTGCAACAGCCTTTGAGTCGTTGATATTAATGCACGGCACATCCTTGCACTTAAATTTAATATCGCTGGCAATACCCATCAGATTTTTATCTTTTCTGCAGATGGGCTTTGCTGATTTCGCCCTCCTGATAACTTCTATCTTTGGATAACCTGCCTTTTTGTACCCCTCTGTTATTATAATATCCACATCGTCAATAAAAGAAAATGCAAGTTTGTCAGGCAGCCATTCTTCGTCAACATCCTTTATTACTGCTACCCTGTCCGGTGAAGACAGTACTACAGTTTTTGCCCCGGCCATCTTATGCCGCCAGCTGTCTTTTCCTTCATGGTCTATTTCAAAACCATGGACGTCATGCTTTATAGTGCCGACTCTGTAGCCTCTTTTTGTTAATTCAGCCACAACCTTTTCAAGGAGTGTGGTCTTGCCGCTCCCTGATTTGCCGACTATGGAAACCATTGCTGTCATCCAGATATTTAGAATAGCAGGTTAGTGATGTATGTGTCAATAAATATGGGTGTTTTTAGTGTTTTTGGCAATCCTTGTATTCGAAGCCATATGATGTTAGTATAAAAAAACTATGGTTAACCAGGCTGTTAGGCGTCTTCCTCCATGGCTTTCAAGGCGGATGGGGCAGCCAAGCGCACTCCATGCCATGAAAAATATCCTTCGCAGCAGGAATTTGCATACAGTCTGCGAGTCTGCCCGCTGTCCGAATATCGGCGAATGTTTTTCCAAGCCGACCGCTGCCTTTATGATATTGGGAGATGTCTGCACAAGAGAATGCGGTTTTTGTTCTGTTGAAAAAAGGGATGCGCCTCTATCTGTAAATCCTGATGAGCCTGAAAATATAGCCCTCACTGCAAAAGAACTTGGACTGAAACATGTTGTTATAACATCTGTTACAAGGGATGACCTTGCCGACAGCGGAGCCATGCAATTCGCCTTGACAATAAAAGTGGTTAGGGATACCATTCCATTCATTTCTGTAGAGGTTTTAACCCCTGATTTTAAAGGGGATGAGAAGGTTTTGAAGATTGTTCTTGATGAAAGACCGGATATTTTTAACCACAATATTGAAACTGTGCCGTCTCTTTATGCAAAGGTAAGGCCGCAGGCCGATTATCGGCAGTCTTTGAAGGTAATTGAAACGGCAAAAAAGATGACTGACGACATTATCACAAAGTCAGGGCTGATGGTCGGCCTTGGCGAAACAAAGGGTGAAATAAAATCCGCGCTGAAAGACCTTTTGAATGCAGGCTGCGATACAGTTACCATAGGCCAGTATTTAAGGCCATCAGCAAAAAATCTTGAGGTGTGTGAATATATTCCGGTTGAGGTTTTTAAAGAGTATGAGGAATACGGAAAAGAGATCGGGCTGAAGCATGTTTATTCCGGGCCGTTTGTGAGAAGTTCTTATAATGCAGAGCTATTGCGTGGAGCGTTATAGCGCAGTGCGTTATAGTGTAAATGCAACAAACGCTATAACACGATAAACGGAGTTAATTCATGGAAGAATTTCACAGGATAAAAAGACTTCCCCCTTATATCTTTAATATCACAACAGAGTTAAAGATGGAGGCAAGGAGGCGGGGTGAGGATATAATTGATTTCGGCATGGGCAATCCTGACCAGCCTACGCCCAAGCATATTGTTGACAAGCTCATTGAGGCTGTGCAGAACCCCAGAAACCACAGGTATTCTGCGTCAAAGGGCATATACAAATTAAGGCTTGCCATAACAGACTGGTATATGAAGCGGTATTCAGTGGAGCTTGACCCGGAATCAGAGGCCATTGCAACAATCGGCTCCAAGGAAGGGCTTTCCCATCTTGCACTGGCCATAATAGGCCCCGGTGATGTGGTATTTGTCCCGAATCCGACTTATTCCATCCATACCTATTCGGTGATTATAGCAGGCGGAGATGTGAGAGGCATTCCTCTTCTGCCCGGCCGTGATTTCTTTGAAGAGCTTTTAAATGCAGTTAAGCAGACATGGCCAAAGCCAAAACTTTTGATTATAAACTTTCCGCACAACCCAACCACTGAGGTTGTTGATTTGGAGTTTTTTAAAAAGGTTGTGGATTTTGCAAGGGAGCACAATATGTTTGTTGTGCATGATCTGGCATATGCAGATATTGTGTTTGACGGCTATAAGGCGCCCAGCATCCTCCAGGTCCCCGGGGCAAAGGATATCTGCGTAGAGTTTTTCACATTATCCAAGAGTTATAATATGCCGGGCTGGCGGGTCGGTTTTGCCGTAGGGAATAAAAAGCTGATAGCCGCCCTTGCAAGACTTAAGAGCTACATGGATTACGGCATGTTCCAGCCCATACAGATTGCAGCCATCTCAGCATTAAACGGTCCGCAGGACTGTGTTAAGGATATCTGTGAGACATACAAAAAACGCAGGGATGTGCTTATAGATAGTTTTAACAAGGCAGGCTGGCCTATAGAAAAGCCCAGGGCAACCATGTTTGTATGGGCGAGGATTCCTGAAGAGTTCAGAAAGATGGGTTCGCTGGAGTTCTCAAAGTTTCTCCTGAAAGAGGCAAAGGTGGCTGTGTCCGCTGGCATAGGGTTCGGAGAATACGGCGATGAATATGTAAGGATTGCCCTTATAGAAAACGAGCAGAGGACAAG
>Ga0209542_10021073_pt1 | contig 10248 bp, 11 predicted proteins | sample RifCSPhighO2_01_FD_184028 | JGI IMG/M metagenome (GOLD analysis project Ga0209542, IMG submission 184028) | Soil microbial communities from Rifle, Colorado - Rifle CSP2_plank highO2_0.1 (SPAdes) (version 2) | ecosystem: Environmental > Terrestrial > Deep subsurface > Rock core/Sediment ...
AAGAGCGTGCCGGCGCCGCTTGATATAATCAACCCGTTTCTTCAGAGCCCATACCTTAGCATAGTTTTTCTAATAGTCGGGATTTTTCTGATAATTTCAAGGCAGAATTAAACTGCTATGTATTTTTTAAGGCTCATTAATTGCGCGCCAGCAAAAAATGGCGGCGCTTCTTTGTTGCTTGCCGGTTATATTTCCATTTCTTCCGATTTCCTCAACAAGCCTGTCAATTTCCCTTTTCAATTCTTTATTGTGGGTCTTTGCTCTTGATCCAACCAAAAGTCGCATTGCTTGGGGTGCCGAGGCTGGGAATTTTTGTATTGCGCTATGCTGTCGCCTCTGAATCTCAAGTATGTCTGTAATGGGTGTTATTCTCTTCCTAACCGCACTTCTCTTCATGTATGTATTTTTGTTTTCCGTAGAATATAATGTTGTTGTTTAATGAATTGACAGGATTTTAGAAAAATAGAAATTCGGAAAGCGCCTTTGGGGCGCTCCCCGTGAAAATTATTGATTTATAGATACTTGAGCCCGAAATCCCTGTCCTTTGACGAGGATTTTGACTGAATGCCAAATGTCTTCTTGCTTCCTGTGATGTATGGCGAGTTCACTCCGGTGAAGATTGCAATCACTTCGATTTTGTTCTCGAATGTGTTGTCAACTCTTGCTCCCCAGATGACCTGCGCTTTCGCATCTATTCTCTCAGTTAGCATTTCGCCAATTGCGTTAGCTTCACCGAGTGTGAGTTCAGGTCCGCCTGTTATGTGTATTAGGCACCCTTGCGCTCCTGCGATGTCAACATCCAAAAGGGTGTTGTTTAGCGTGTCAGCGACCGCTTCCTCGACCTTGTTAACAGACTTGCTCTCTCCGACTGCGATGAGTGAGAGGCCTTTGCCTGTCATGACGCTTCTGATGTCTGCAAAGTCCAGGTTGATTAGCGAAGGCTGTGTGATTGTTTCTGTTATTCCGCGCACGGTCCTTGCTATTACTTCATCTGCGACCTTGAATGCGTCCTGTATCGGAAGGTTCGGAACGAGTTCAACGAGCCTGTTGTTGTCTATTACAACAACCGTGTCCGAAACATCAGAGAGTTTCTGTATTCCGGCTTCTGCGTTGATCATCCTTGCCCTCTCAAGCGAGAACGGGTATGTTACTATGGAGACAACGATTGCTCCCTGCTCTTTTGCGATTCCCGCAACTATTGGCGCTGAGCCGGTTCCTGTTCCGCCTCCCATTCCTGCGGAAACAAAGAGCATGTCAACTCCGTCAAGAAGCTGTGTAAGCTCGTTTTTGCTAACCTCTGCGGCTTTTGCGCCGATTTCAGGGTATCCGCCTGCACCTAAGCCCCTTGTTACGCTCTTTCCTATGAGAACTTTTGTTACATCATCGCCGACCATGGCGAGGTGCTGCTTGTCTGTATTGATTGCAGCGAGGGTTGCTCCCTCTATGTTCATCTTGCTGAGCCTGTTGATGGCGTTACAGCCCGCTCCTCCGCATCCTATTACCATTATTTTCGGAGTTGCGAACTCGTCGCCGCCTTTTGCTTCAGCCGCCTGGCTGGAGCTGTCTTTAACTGTAGCCGAACTAACCAAAGACTTCACATTTTCACCCCTTTTTATAAAATCCACTTTTTTATTGCTGATAAACGCAAATTAGAATGTGGACCTAGTCTATATATGGTGCAAAGGTTATTAATAAATTGAATTGCCGGATGGGTTTTTGGGTTTATTTTGGGGATTTTCTGCGGCCGCCGAAAGTTTTTGTGTTTTTTTAAATTTATTCTAAAAATATGCGGTTTTGAGAGCCCAATTCACAATTCTACCTCCAGCGCCCCTCGTTTTTTCCTTCGACTGAGCTTTTCTCGGCTTAAATCTTATCTCGGTTTTCTTTTGCCTGGGGCTAGTCTTATTACGAATTGCCCTCTTACGTTTTTGATTGTTCTTGGGAACGTGCTTTTTTTTGTATATTTTTTCCCGAGGTTTTTAACTCCGTATATTATTTGGTTGAATGTGAGGCCTTTTCTTGTGAGTTGAGCTATTGTGAGAAGTGCTCTTGACCTTGCGCTTCTTCTGGCGGTTGTCATGAATTGGCCGTGGAATTTTCTCATGTAATTGTCGACGAGTTCCCTGTCTTTTGCGTTTTCAAATTCGTGTAGAAATGCCGTGCTTTCATTTTCAGATTCTTTAAGGCGGAGGAATGCTTCCATTGCTTCTGCTGTTTCTTTGTCTTCAATGGTCGGACCCATGCCGAAAAGCCTGCTTTCTATATGCCTTGCTTCTTTCACTTCGTCTTTTGCCTCACCAACGGACTTTGGCATAAAGACTTTTTTAGCCCTTATCAGCCTGATTTGCTCGACAATTTCATCAGCAAGCATTGGTATTTCATTATCCATTAACACATATTACTCAAATTCAAATATATAAAACTGAACCCATTTCCGCATCCAGCACTCCGAGTTTTTCCAAAAGCCTCGGTCTTTGTGCGTTTAAACCCTTCCCCTTCTTTGGGAAGGGTCGCTTGGGCTAAGGGATTTAATACGCCCAAAGCCCGTAACCGGCTTTTTAGGAAAAACTCGTTTTCCGCGCTGGAGGTGATTGGAATGAGTTTTCATTATCAAACTAAAGTTTCCCAAAAGGGAAATCCATTCGGTGAGAGCAGGACTTTTGCCCAGATTTTAAAAAACATGAAAGGTGACAGGTGATGCCTTTGCGCTGTATGGTTTTGCCATACTTGACACCGGCACCGAACTGCCTGCAAAGCAATAAAGGTGGTTTGACAGCGGAATCTGAAATGGTTCCGTTGCCGAATTATCTGCCGATGCTGGATGATAATGTGTGTATCAGAGGGATTATTCCAATCATTAGAGACAGTCATTTCAAAACTGGGTTGACTTGTAAGGCGGCAAGCAAGCTTTTAGAAATGTCCGAAAGTCACTACAAAGCCAATCTCACAAACAAGAAATCTTGCTCCTTAAAATTTCTCAGGCGTTTTCGTGACAAAATTGATTCGGAAATTTTCGATAAGGTTTATACAATGCCCGCGCTTTTTTTTACTGCACGGGCTAAAACCATTTTTCTTCCTAAACTACTTGAAAGTGAACTGGCTTATTTTGTTGGGTATTTGCAGGGAGACGGGTGCCTTACTTATGACCAAAGGCAAGTTTATTTTTCAGATGAATATATCTCCCAGATAAAGCAAATGAATCATCTGTCGAAGAAATTATTTGGAGTTGAAGGGCATATATTTTGGTCTACAAGTGAACTATCAACCAAACCTTCTCCTCATTTAGAAATCAAAAATGTTGTGCTTAATTCATTTATTCATCATGTGTTTGGAGTAAATAGGGGTGAGAAATGTAATCTGAAGATTCCAGAAATAATAAAATCCGAGAAACCTTTGCTTGCAAGCTATTTGGCTGGCTTATTCGATTCGGATGGCACGCTACCCAAAGAACCATCAAAAGTAAAACAGCTTTTCATAGATGTCACACTAAAAGATTTGTGTATCATTCAAGAAATCAAGCAATGCCTTTTACTGTTCGGCATAGAAACGCTGAAAATATATGTGCGAAAAAAGAAATCCCCGAGCAGTGACGTAATTTCTTCTACTCATGAGCTTAGAATCAGACGAAAAGGAATGTTGAAAAAATTTCTTCACGAGATTGGATTTAGGCACCCAAACAAAGCCATAAGGGCGCAGAAGATGCTTGAATTATTGAAACGAGCCCGATGGGATTTGAACCCACGACCTTCACCTTAGGACGGTGCCGCTCTGTCCTGGCTGAGCTACGGGCCCGTTAGACAACTAATTCCCTTGCCCAATTTTTATAAAGTGTTGTTTTGGCTGTTTTAAGCCAGTATTGATAGGGCTACAGCAGTAGCAATTGGTATTGCATAGTTGTCATTTAGGGGCAAGTACTCGGCGAGCATGCCAATAACCGCAGCTGCAATAGCTGCTTGCGGAGAAAAAAGCGGCAGAAGTGCAAGCGCTGCTGCAATAGCTCCTGCAACAGTTCCTTCAAGAGTCCTGCTTCCAAGTATTTTTGTTTTTCCGAACGCTTTTCCTGCAAGTGTTGATGCCCCATCTCCAATCCCAAGAACGAGTGCCGCTCCTGCAAGGACCACGCTTCCAAAACTGTAGAATATTATTGCGGTGATAAGAATTCCGAGCGTGAATTCTATTGCGGCTCTTCCCGGCACATCGTTTTCATTTTCCCTCTCCGCTCCCGAGAGTATGCTCTTGAGGAACGGAAAGCCGTTCCATCTTTTGTGCGCATCGGAGACCAAAACTCCAAGAGAAAAAATTATTGCAATCACCGCAATTGCCGCATCCTTCTGCAATATCAGGAATAGTGCCGCGAAGAATATTCCTCCAATGATATGTATTGCCTGGCGTGTGAATTCTTTTTTCATTTCGCGCTCCTCCTTATAATATTCTCAATTTTTCGCAGAGAGCCGCGGTTATCGAACCTTGCTCTGCTTTGCAAGAACTTGCTTGTTTTGCTTTTGAATTTCCTGATTGTTTTTGCAAGAAGCGGCAGCGCCCTTGTGACATTGTCAACTATTGCAATGTTAGATTTGCGTGCAGTCCTGCTTAGCGGATTAAGATCAACCGCAACCACGAACTTTCCCATTTTGCGTAAAAATTCTGTTCGGTCCCCGTCCTCGAGCATTACAAGCACAACATCCGCGCTGTAAATGCCCGCTCCGTGAACAAGGGCGCGCTTTGATTTGAGGCCGGGAACTTTTTTATCGGGGTTTCCCGCAAGCACTGCAACGCCCAGTTTTCGGAATTCCTTTTCAATGAGGCGCACTCGCTTTTGTGTGCGGTAAAAGAGGTTTATTTCAATCTGAGCAGGAATAACTTTTGCGAGCGCAACGATTTCTCGCGCGCACAAAGCAGTGGTGTTTCCGTTCACAGAAATCACTGGCCTTTGCGCAAGCAGCAGTTTTGCAGCAGCAGCTTCTATCTGCCTTTTTGCTTCGCTATTTGTTCTCTCGCCAAGCAGGTAATCAAAGGTTTCTCCCCTTCCGTGGGCTATCATCCCTGCGGCTGCGACAATTCCGCGTGAGAATCCTTCCTCTATTTTTTTGCGCTCCTCAAGCGAATGTTTCCTTGGGTGGTTTTTTGGTATGTTCAGAGCAATCCCGCGCCTTTGTGTGATATTTTTGCAATCATTGTCCTTTTACAGTATTTTGAGAGCACTTTTGCGGTTTTTTCAGGTTCATTTGTGGGCACGAATACAGTTTCTCCAAGCATTGACATGCTTGCTTCGTCCATTTTTTCCATAACTTTGCGTATTTTCTGGGTAGAAAGCCCGGATTCAATTGTAAAAATCCTTGAAAGCCCAATAAAATTCTCCATATTCCTATTTTTTTGCATCATTTGCATGCAGCTAATGCCTATTTTGTTAATTTTCTTCTTCCATCCCGCGCTTCTTATGATTTTTTTTGTTTTTATCGGCCGGAAAAACCCCATCACAACATATTTTTCGTGGCATTTTATGCGCTCCGCAGATTTCGAAGGGTATGGTTTTTTTCCAATAAGCAATCCAGCATAATTTTCCGCAATTACATCCCCAAGGCCAGTTCCGCATTCTATTTCCGCACGCTTTGCTATTTGCGTGAGTTCATTTCTGCCAATGTTAGTTTTGAAAAATCTGTTAAGTGCGAGAGCAAGGCTCAGCGCTCCCGCGCCGGATATTCCAAGGCCATATCCAATCGGGAATTTTGTGCTGTGCGCGACCTTTACCTTTCCTGCTGCGCCTGTTTTTTCCATGAAAATTTCCAGCACTTTTCGCGAAACCGGCAAATCAGATTTTTTGCCATTAAGAAAGAAAGAATCTTTTGCGGATTTTGAAACGGTTGTTTTCATTCCATCCGCGATATTGATTCCGGCTCCCGTGGAGCCATTTGTGTAAATTACAAAAAAGCCTGTGATATGCCCCGGGCTTTGCGCGGACGCTTGCATGATTCTAATTTTGCCCAAAACCAATATAAATTGCCTTAATGCGCTATTTGCGCTTGCACACAACCATCGCGTGCTCTTTTTCAAACGGCTCGAGATTTACAACCTGCAGTATTTCAAATTCGTTCTCGAGCTTTTTGACTTCCTCATCCACGATTTTTCCGGCAGAATCAACCGAATTTATGGAGCGCGCCTTTACCGCGAGATATCCGTACCCGCCGGCCTTTAGGTATGCGCGCGCGTTCTTGAGAAAAATTTCCGCCTGGTTTTTTTGCGAAACATCCTGAAAGAGCGCATCAATTGAGAAGCTTGCAATGTTTTCCTTATACGTCATGGGCTGCGAAGCGTCCGCAAGTATTGGCACCAGGTTTTTGCGCTGCTCGCAGAGGTAAACAAATTTTCTCATGCTGCGCGCGCTTATGTCAACTCCAAATATTGCCCCGTTTTCGCCGACAATGTCGCTGATATGTGAAATCGTGGTGCCTTCCGCGGCGCCGAGGTAGAGAACCTTTGAGCCTTTGCCGATTTTAAGTTCGTGCAGGCCCTTTTTTATTGCGGCACCGGTTTTTGAGCGGCTCGGGTCCCAGAAGCGGTATTCATTTCCCTCGTAGGTGAAAAGCTCTTCAGCATACACCCTTGTGCCGGGAACCATATTGATAGTTGCAATCTTTCCGCCTATTTCAAATACTCCGGGAGTGATTTCATCTATCCTAAATCCCATAGTTTTCTCGCCGCCTCAAACTAAATGCTCAGAAGTTACTTTCTCCTCTTTATTTTTCTTCCACCGAAAGGGCGCTTGTGGAATGAGTCCTTGCTAAATGGCTTTCTCTCGGAGTGGTGCCCTCCTGCGGCATGCGAATCCCTGTGCTCCGTGCGTGGCTTGTAATCCCTGCCCGCGGTGTGCGGCTTATATTCGGGGCGAGCGCCCGCTGTTTCTCTTGGCACGAATTTGAACCCTTCGCGCTTCTTGAATTCCGGGCGCGGTCCATCAAATGATCTTTTGGGCCTGCTGCCAAATTCGGCTCTTGGGCCATCAAATGTTCTCCTCGGCCTGGGAGTGAACTCCGTGCGCGGCCCGTCAAATGGCCTTCTTGGCCTTTCGCTAAATTCCCTGCGCGGCCTGAAGCCTTCCTCTCTGCCTTCACCGCGGGGCTTGTAATCGCGCCTGAATTCCGAGCGCGGCTTCCACTCCTTGCGCTCTGCAAATCCTCCTGCTTGCGGCCTTGGGCTGAATTCCCTTCTTGGCCTGTCTGAATATTCTCTAAACCCTCTTCGTTCAGGTTCCTGCCCTGGTTCCGGAGCGGGTTTTATTTTAGTAATCTTTCCAAGTGCCTCGATTCTTTCATCGAGCTGTTTTTGAAGGTCCTCTGCTCCGCTTGTGTTGCCAAAGTAATCTTTCTTTGCGGCGATGCAGAGTTTTGCGGCAAGGCTGCGTGCAATTCTTCCCTTCAACTGGTCTTTTGCGCCCTTCACAAGCGGGTGCTGGAACAAATACCCGTATTTCGGGCCTTTTGTGCCCTTGCGGAAGTGCATGAAGAGTGATTTCTCCGCTCCTACCATCTGAATGGTAGATGCCGGCGCGAATGCGAGCCTTTTTTTGCTTCCAAGCTTTGCCAAAATCTTCGCGCCAATTACTGCGCCTGCGAGCTCGGTGTAGTTAGGAAGTTCCTGATTCATTGTTTGCTCAAGATACTTAGTGAGGTCCTCTCTTTCCTTGCGCAGGTTCAGGCAATTGAGCGCGAGCGATTTTATTTCGCCAAGGTCCTTTTCGGACACATTAGAGCCGATTGATTTCTGCGCAGCCTGCGCAAGATTTTTTGCAAGCTCATTGTCCTGCGTGTGCACAAGAATGCTTTTTTCTGAAAAATCCTCCCGCTTCCCGATTCCGGAAACAAGTTTTACATAAACGTCGTTATCCTTCACAAGGTCATTGAGTTCTGGGAAGTGCACGGAGTGCCACTCGCGCAGCTGCTCGATTAGCAAATTGCTTATGGGGTCGATGTCTTCAAGGATATTTACAGATTTTATGATGTGGATATCCTTATTCTCGTATTTTTGTGTTATTTTGCGCTTTGCGGCGTCTATCATCTGCTTTCTTAAGAATTCAATGTCAGCCATTTTGTTTCTCCCCCATTATTTTTTCCAGTTCAGAAATTTTCACGCGCGATTGCTGCATGGTGTCGCGGTCTCGCAGCGTCACAGTTTCATCTTTCATAGTGTCATAATCAATTGTTATTCCAAACGGAGTGCCTGCCGCGTCCTGCCTGCTATACCTGCGCCCGATGCTTCCGCTCTCATCGTAGATGCAGAGGAATTTTTTCTGCATTGAATTGTAAATCTCCATTGCCTTCTCCGCAAGGCCGTCTTTTTTTACAAGAGGGTAGATTCCTAGCTGTATCGGCGCCATTGAAACAGGGAGCCGCAGGATTGTGCGCTTCTCATCATCATCCCTTTCATCATAAACCATATCAAGGAGTGCAAAGAAGGGCCTGTCAACACCGAATGCGATTTCAATAACGTGCGGTGTCTCTTCTTTTCCTTCCGGAGTTCTTGCAGTGAGTTTTGCGCCTGAGAATTTTGCGTGCTGCTGCAAATCATAATTCGTGCGGTCGCTTATTCCGCATATTTCAAGCCATCCAAAACTGCGAAGCTGCACTTCAATGTCCCATGTGTCATCCGAGTAGAATGCGCGCTCATCGCTGTGGTGCTGGCGAAGCCTTATTTTTTCTTTCGGGATTCCAAAGCCCAAAAACATTTTGTAAGCGAAATTGAGATGCCAAGCGTATGCCTTATTTTTGAGAACTTTCTTTTCCATTGCCTCGTGCAGGGTAATTTCCTTTGGCTCTTTTTTCCCTTTTTGCATCTCCTCAGTCCATGCAGGGATTATATCGCCCTTTACTTCATCAAATTTAGGCCAGTTTTGCTTCATTTCAGGAAAGAGAAATGTCTGGCTCTCGGCCTGCGTGAATTCACGGCAACGCAAAAGGTGCTGGCGTGGTGAGATTTCATTTCTAAAAGCCTTTCCAATCTGGAACACGCCAAATGGGAACTTGTCGCGGAAAAATTCCAAATAATTCTTGAACGGAAGATAGGTGGTTGTCGCGGTTTCTGGCCTGTTGTACGCCTCGATTCCTGTTCCTATTGTTGTTTTCATCATGAGGCTGTGCCTTTCGATTTTGAGCGCGAGTTTTTTTCCAGAAGGCGCCTTGATGTTATTTTCCTTTATTACGCTTAGCAGTTCCTCATCTTTCATGTGGTCTGCCGCAGTTCCAATCATTTCCTCGATTAGTTTATCCGCGCGGTATGATTCCTTTCCATCTTCTGTAAGTATTACGGGGTCATTGAACCCTCCCAAATGCCCAGATGCCTGCCACACGATTGCGGGGGCGATTATTGGGTATTCTATTTCATAGAACCCTTGGGTGTTGAAGTGCTTTCTAATCACCGCTTCGATGTTGTTTTTGAGCCTCTTTCCTAGCGGGCCATATGAGTAAAATCCTGAAATCCCGCCGTATATTTCGGGTTCTGGCCCGTACACATACCCCTTTTCCTTAAGGTATGCCGTGAGCGTATCTGAGAAATTGTCCTTGGAAGGCATAAACACTAATTTGGAAGGCAAAAGGATTAAAATGGCTCCCAGACCTGGTTTTAGTTGAAATTAAGCTGTTTTAAGCCGCAGAAGCATAGCCCGGTTTTGCAGCCGCTTCGTAAGGACGTGAAGTTTCGAATGAGCGGCAGGCCGAGGGTTCAAATCCCTCCTGCGGCTTTTGTGACCACCTAACTTGTTCACAAATAATCTCGTAGTGCCTCAACTAAATTGAGTTGAGTTAAAATCAAGTAAATTGCCACCCACGCTACCAATAGGAAAAAACTAACGCGGTGATAAAACAATGCATCAACGAATTTTTTTTCTTTGATTTTATTGATAAAATCAAGCTTGCCTACAAAAAATATCGGGATACAGAGTGCATAATATATCCCATTTCTTTGTAGGACATTCATCCCCTTGTTTTTTAAAAATGGTTCTATTGTTGTGCCTAATCTAAACGACGAAAAAATAAAATTTCCAAGTAAAATTATCAAAAAAAGTCCAATAATAATAGTCAGAAAAAACATGATAATATTATGTCTCCGAGCTTTTTAATTCAATTTGGTACACTCAAACATTCCAGACCTACCTTGTACTGCTGCAGTGCGTGTCAATTTAGCGCATTTTCACGTCTTTATTATCGCAAGCAGCTGCACAGTCTGCCGGTTCTCGCCAGGGTCTGTGTAGAGCACTCC
>Ga0209542_10021074_pt1 | contig 10248 bp, 9 predicted proteins | sample RifCSPhighO2_01_FD_184028 | JGI IMG/M metagenome (GOLD analysis project Ga0209542, IMG submission 184028) | Soil microbial communities from Rifle, Colorado - Rifle CSP2_plank highO2_0.1 (SPAdes) (version 2) | ecosystem: Environmental > Terrestrial > Deep subsurface > Rock core/Sediment ...
TCCCGGCTCCGCTCTTTGCAAAAGTGACCGAATTATAATTCTCCAAAGAAAATCTATCGAACAAAATCAAAGACGAATTGTGGCGGTTGATGCCGTAGAGAATGCCGCGATCCGAGGTGAGGTCGAAGGAGATGAATGGAAAGATCGAGGAGAGCGGCGCGGAGTTCAGCTTCGTGTGGACATCGATTTCGTCTGTTGCAAGCGGCAAGACAGAGCGGAACCCTCCCTCCTGCTGAAAGAGCGCGGGGCGTATGTAGACGAGGCGACTCTCGAGGATGGAGCGGACCTCGCTTTCCACTTTGTCGACTTCCTCGCGCGACGCGCCGTAAATCGTGAGATAAAGTCCGACTTCGAAGATGCGCTCCTGCGCCTGCTGCAGGGAGTCGCGCAACTTCTCGAGGTCGGTGTAGGCGGTGTCGAGCATCGGATCGCGCACCATTCCCTTCTCCTCACGCGTTGCGATCTGGCTTTGCACCTCCGCAACCTTTTTTTGGAACTTCCGGAGCATCTCGTTAGTGTCCATCGGATGCACGAAGATGGAGATGTCGATGACCTTATCCATGTTGATGATGGGCGCAAACCATCCCGTCGTGAGAAAGCGTGGGTACGAGATCACGAAAAATGTGCGCGCGATTTTCTCCCCAAGATCAATTTCGCGCGAGCTTACCTTGAGGGCGTGCGGCGCGATGACGTCCTGCAGCGAGAGCACGCCCGTCTGGTAGATCTCTTCCGGAAGCACCGGAAGCACTTGCGGCGCGAGCGCGCTCTTTTTTTTGAAGGGAAGAAGATCGGTTAGGTTCATAGGTTTTAGGTGTTAGGTTTTAGGTGTTAGCAAATTCATGTGCATTTTACTATCCCCTTACACCTATCCCCTAACACCTGATTCAAGAGGCATTGGTTTCCCCGCCTCGCCGGGATTGAAGAGTTTGTAGAAGAGCTCGATCGCCTCCTCGGTGCCGAGCTGCACCGTGCGCACGCCGGTGCGGATCAAGCCCTGCTGGACAATCGCAACGCGCTGCTCGAGCTGAGAGATTTGTTCCTCAAATGTTTTGTTCGCTTCGGCGGCACTTCTCTTCTTTTTCCCCCACGGCAGCATCGATGCGGGGCCACCCTTTGTGATCGACGCAAGGGAGGGCGCATACGGCACAACGACGAAGAAGTTTTTCGTCATGATGTTGGCAGCCTCCGTGAAGCTCTTGATGAACTCGATATATTCGCGAATCTGGATACGCATCAAATCGTCGAGTTGTTCCTTGTATCGCTCCTCGAGTGTTGCAACGTAGGGGCGGATGTCGAGCATGCGCGACTGCACAAAAATCGTTGCAACGTAGGGGCGGATGTCGAGCATGCGCGACTGCACAAAAATCTGCACCGAGAAATCAAGCGAGTTGAGAAAATTCTGGAATTGCATAAGAAACGCATTTTGCTCATCTTCGGATTTCAAGGCGAAGTTGAGCGAGGATGCAAGAAGAATCGCGCGCAAGCCGCCTCCCTTAAGTACGACGACGCCATCACGTACCTCGGAGATGGGCACGAACTCCTGTGCCGATTTTTTGCCCGTGCGTAGATTTTGGGTTTGGGGAGGCATGTAGGATAGGTTATAGGTTATAGGTTATAGGTTTTAGGGAACTGACAGATGCAATACACATAAATTTGCTTTCACCTTTCACCTGAAACCTGACACCTAGAACCTTTTTCATATTCGTGCTTCTCGCGCAGTTCGGACAGGCGCAACGCCGCCGACATGTTCCCTCTCCTCCGCGACTCCCGCCGCGATCCGCTCCTTGATGTCAAGGCTCCATGCGAGCTCGTGCAATTTGCTTTCAGCGAGTTTCGGAATGTAGACCTGCGTTGCAGTAGCTTCGAGCTTCGAGCTTCGAGCTTCGAGCTTTCGTGGCTTTGCCTTGTTGTTCCAGAGGTAAAGTTTGCTTCGCACGAGGTAGTAGAAGCCGTTTTCGAGCCCGAGGATAAAAGGGCGCCCGTTCCACTGCAAAAATGCGAGAGCCGCGGCAAGCCCGCCGGTGCCGAGGATGAGCGGGCCTGCGAGGTATATCGGCAACACGCGCCAGAGGAGGTATGCCGCGCCTAAGCCCCCCGCGACGTAGACGAATTGCTTGAAGGTCAAGGGTCCGAAGATTTTGTCTTCGACTTCTATAAATTGAGGTACCTGAAACTGCATGGTGTAAATTATACCAACGATTTCCCGCGTTCTTTTTGGGTTTCGTCGCGTGATAGCAAATCTTGTGGCTTTAGATCACGTCCGAGCCAATCAGTGACAAACTCCTCAAATGATTTTAGTGTGCCCCAGTATTCTGGTAACGCGGATCTATTGAGCAGAATTTTCTCTCGGCGATCTTCACCAAGGTAGTCTTTGTAACTTGACCATCTGTATTCTCGTAAAAATACCTCGGCCTTCTGCTTGTCAGAAATTCCGGTCTCCTTCCAGGTGGATTCGACGAGCTTAACAGGATTAAGGTGTATGTATGCGATGAGATATGCGAGGTATGTATCTTTGGATATGTGGCTCGCCTTATACCTTCCTTGGAAAAGGGCGCCGGATCTTTCTTGGCGGGTGTTGAAATACATCGTGTATCCCGTTGAGAGCTTTTGCATGAATTTACTAATATCTCCCTCCCTCCGACTACGAACGAGCAAATGAAAATGGTTTGGCATCAGGACATAGGCGCAAACATCGATCGCTTCTGTGCCTCGGTCTAAAGCCAAGAATTCGTACAAGGTTGAACCTTGTAATTTTAGATCGACAGGTGTATCACCATTGCACGCGTACAGGAGACCTAGAAAACGCTCGTAGTCTCTATTTGTCAGGAAGATTTTTCGCTTGTCAGTACCGCGGTTGTAGACGTGATAGAACTCGTCCGGCGCGATATCGATATTTCTACTCATCGGTATATTTTACAAGGTTGAACCTTGTATTAGCATGCGCAGATACAAAAGTGTGGATAGCCATCCAGGCAAACGTTACAAGGTTGAACCTTGTGTTTTGATTGTATACGAATAATAGCTGAAAGTTTCGAGCTTCTAGCTGCGAGAAGCCCCGTTCAGCTTATAAATCATAACATGCAACATTTTAGCGACCTCCGTGTTCAGCGCCAGGATCTTCTGATAGGAGACGTCATCTTTTGTCGCCCTGCTTCGTCCCTCCGCGATGTTTGAGGGAATTGAGACGACGGCCCGTCTCATTTGAGAACTAATCGCATAGATCTCTCTCTGCAGAAATGATTCTGTAAGCTTATAGATTTCTTTGCACAAAGCCATAGACTTTTGCCAGACAATGAGATCTCTGTGTGATTTTACTTGTGTTTCCATGTCTCGAAGCTCGCCGCTCGAAGCTATCACTGCGGCACTTCTCGATAGGGGTCATCCGCTATGTCGCGCCGCAGTGTACTCGCCTCACCGGTTTTATACGCGCCGGAGCTGGGCGCGCGGATCGCTTTTTCGGTTGGTGGCGTCGGAGGCGGCGTCGCCGGCACGACAGGAAGCGATGACGCTGTCACTGAAGCGTTTTCCTCCCTTTCACCTATCACCTTTCCCCTATCACCTGTACTTGCGAGTGCCTGCTCTCGCGCAGCCTCCACCCCACTCACCTCTTTTGCTTTCGCCTCCGGATGCTCAAGCTCGCGCTCCAACTCTTCGCGGATGGGTGCGAAGACAATTTCGGAGATGTCACCTACAAGGTCGGCAGCAGTCTCCGCTGAAACGCCGACTTTGGTTTTGATGTTTTTCTCCAGATCTTCAATTGGTGTCAGCCCGAAGAGTGTGCTAAGAACCTCGTTTTCCACCGTCTCCCACTGATCAAGATGGAGCTTGCGATTGTCGGCTGCTTCACGAAGCTTCTTTTGTATATCAACGGACGTTATCGCGCGTTGTATCGGTTTCGGGAGCCGCTCGAAGAGCTCTTTGAGTTGTTGCTGTGTCTTGTCATCCATACTCTATGTTGCCCGCGGCGGTGTCGTGGACGGAGATGGCGCGGCGGGAGGTTTCGGCGCCGCAGATGCTTCGGTTTTTACTGCCGCCTTCTCTCGACCGAGCGCCTCCGCCGCTTTTCTAAGCGCATCTTTATCCGCGGATACGTCTAATTGCTTGACAATTTCTTCACGGCCGAACGTGAGCTTGTTGCGCGCCATCGAAGTCGCAATGCTCTTACTCTGCAGCGCAATGTCTCTCTTGTTGTAGCCGGTTCGATAGGCAGATTTCAGCTCTCTATCTCGAGTGTCGTCGTGCTCTTTGAGCTTGGCTGCCTTTTCCTCCGCTGTGTCTTTGTGGGGCGCCAGCCTCTCTTCTACTCCCTTCAACTTCTCGCTGAGGTTCTTGGTGAGCGCTCCGCTAGCGACGTCCGCTCGTTCGATGCGTGATGTCTGTTCCTTGAGATTGCTTTCCATTCGCGTTATCTCTTTGTTGAGATCGGCCTTTCTTCCGGGTTCGGTGGTACGCATGAATTCTTCATGTATGGCCTTTAGCGCCGCTTCCGTGCTTTGTTTTTCTCTTTCTGCCCGTGCCTTTTCGTCCCCATGACCCTCCACCTCCACTCTATGTTCATCCTTGATTCGCTGCTTTTCAGCGTCAACTTCTGCTTCCTTCTTACGCAACGTTTCGTCGGCGATGGTTTTTTCCTCTGCGAGACCCGCGCGCTCCCTGTTCAGCCCTTTTTCCTTCTCGGCTCGTGCTGCATTCCCCGCCTTGTCAGCCATCCTCTCGCGATCCTTTTCTCCCGGTGCCAGCCGTTTCGAGAGCGCGTTAAGTTCGTCTGCCTGATGCTCCTTCAGGGCACGGAAGCCACCTTTACCATAGTCCTTATCGCCGAGTACGACACCCCCCAAACCTTCAATTCCTCTTCTGACCGTTTGATTACGGAGAGGGTCAAATGATTGGCGACTTGTCCAGTCAAACGGTCGCATGGCAGCACGACCGAATATGTTTTCAGCCCAGCCCGCTGACTGCATACTTCGCAGGATTGCATTACTTGTACCGCCAAAGGCTGTTCTGCCTGCCATCCCTGCCACGCGCGATGCGGCTGAAGCGACAGTGAGCGAAGACCCTGCCCAGAATCTTCCAGCGGCGCTGAATCCGGCAATGCCTTTTGAAAACAAGTTTGCGGCATAGATGGAGGCAAAGAGAAGACCAAGAACGATTACATACGACCATAACGCCTCCAGATTGAGAGTTTCGTTAGGATTTGAAATTAACGCGCCCAAGGTTCCTTCTCCTTTCGTCGTTGTTGATATAGCTCGTGCGACATTGAGCGATGCCCAGAGGAAAATAATGAGGAGCGGGCCAAAGAGAGCAGCTTTTAGGAGCGCCTCCCACCACCTCGCGAATCCTTTTACGATTCTCTGCTGCGGAATGAGCCAGCTCGCGAATGCGAGCGCAGATGTCATCATGAGAAAGATGAGAAGAACGGCGCGCGTGATGAGGAGGTAGCATCCGTACAGCAAAGCGGCGGCAGCGAAGAGGAGAAGCGTTGCTGATACAAGACCGTGAAGCAGAGCGAACCAGCCGTTTGCGTTTGTGTACCTCTTGCTCTCGCTTCCGAACGCTGCATTCGAGAGGGCTTTATATGTTTCTCCGACGGAAGCAAGGCCCATGAATTTGATAAACTCTCCTGCGATACCTTTTTTCACGAATTCTGTTTCGAATGCTCCCTGTGTATCTGCCGTGTCAGTCACAAATCCGCTTGCTTTGACGAATTGATAGGCCGTGAAATTGGATGCGTCTATGATCGCCTTGGTGAAGAGAAGACTGAAATTGATGAGCACCGCGATAATGAGGACACGCGCGACGAGCTTCTTCTCTCCGAACTCCTTCACGCCGAGGATGATGTTGATAGCAATGAAGACGAACATCGCGATGATAACGATGTTGGCGATATCTCGGAGTGCGGTCCACCCCACATCGATTGCTTGTCGTACGCCGGTATTGAGCAGCGCATTCCCGAATTGAACGACCGTATGATCTATTAATAAGTTGAAGAGATATCCGGCTGTGGCAAGGAGCCATGCAGAGACAGTAATAAGAGCGGTGCCGATGAGAACGCTTATCGTTCGCCCCCAGCAGGTGGGTGAGTAGAGCGGAGCAAGATTGTCCCAGCCGAGTGTGCAGTTTGTCGCACCGAAGGCCCCCTGGACATTTTTCCCGACATTGGCAAGTTTTTGTTGCTGCTCCGAACTGCAACCTCCTTTTATTTTTGCACAGCCATCGTTCGCAAAGAACTCGATTATGTTCCTGTCCTGTCGAGTACACGCTTCACCATTGATACAATCTTGCGAGACCCAACCGTTGTCTCCTATTAATTCTTCGAATGTGCAGTCTGTTGGAGTGCCTACTGCTCCAGGATTAGGAGGTGCGCATCTTGCATCGACGGAATTTATGCCTAGTCTAATAACGTCGACCGGAGCAAATATAAACGTTGCGACAAACATCAATAGAAGCAGAATTTTTGTATATGGACTTCTCATATTTCTTACTTCTTCCACCGTTCGGCCCAGAGGCGCGGGATGTCGGGATTGTTCACGTTGCACCAGCCGGTCGACGGGTCGGGCGAGTCGCCCCACTCGAGATTGCTGTGCGGCGTGCGCTCGCGCAACCCCTCACCTTCTTGGTAGCCGGCTTTTAGTTCGCTGCCCCGTGTGATACGATCGTGTCTATGAACAAGACACGACAATACGATCTTGCGACGCTTGTACTCGATCGAGAAGCGCGTATTGCTGTTCGAAAGCGCGTCGTCGGTCTTTGGAAGGGGCGCGTTCGAGAAATGATCCGAGAAAATCGAAAAATTCGAAAAGAGTGGAGTAAACGGGTCAAGAACCTTGGTTGATAAGCTCCTATGCCACGTTCGTACGTGCTCGATACGAATGCGGTGATCTATTACATCGGCGGCGAGAAGAGGGCGCTCGAAAAACTTGCGCCGATAATGCACGGCGACAACACCATCATTCTGCCTTCCATTGTTATAGCCGAATTGTGGAGCGGGCGGCACAGGCCCGCAGACGAAATGGGAAAGGTCGAGGATTTTCTGGCCTCGCTCCTTACAGCCAATCTCGAGCCGCGGATCGCGAAATCGGCGGGGATACTTCGGAGCGCCATGAACATGGACCTGGGAGACGCATGCATCGCGGCAACGGCTCTTTCCTACGGTGCGGCACTGCTCACGCGCAACGTGAAAGACTTCCGGCGTGTTCCCGGTCTTTCCATAGAAGCAATCTGACGGATTGAGGTTTTGCATGTTCATACGCTATATCCTCCACCGCTCGGCCCAGAGGCGCGGGATGTCGGGATTGTTGATGTTGCACCAGCCGGTCGAAGGATCAGGCGAGTCGCCCCACGCTTTTGCGGTGTCTTGAACGAGTGTCGCCATCGCGCCCACGACGTCGTCGCGTTGCTTTGCAGCGTTTACCGCGTCGTACTGCGTGTGGAGAGCGCGCTGCGCGACAAGTGTGTCGAGCTGCTGAAGCGCGAGCCGCTGCGCATTTAGTGAGGCGGTGTTGGTAACGCCTGCGATGAGTTGATCAATGAGTCCGAGCGCGCGGCGCGAGTTCTGAATGTTGGTAAGCGCCGCGTTTGCGAGCCCTGTAATCTGCGAGTCGATAACCTGCTGCGAGAACGCGAGCGAGCTTGTCGCGGCGTTTATCTTCGCCTCGTTGAGCGCGAAGGGCGTGCACTGCAGCGCTTGCTGCGCCTGTCCGAAGGGGATGCCTACTCCTTGCAAGACGGCCACGCATGTGCCAACTGCCGCATATCCGCGTGCTTTCGGCACGATGAGATTCCAACATGAGCGCTCCGTGCCGCGGATCTGGTTGATGGATTGCGTGAGATTTTCGGCGATCGCCTCCATCGCCGCGAGATAACGACTCTCGATCTCGCGGCTCGCATTAAGCACGGTGAGCGCGGCGTTGACCGCCGCTCCGATAACGCCCTGCGAGGATTCCTTTGCCACCTGCTCGAGGTATGAGGGCTGCCCTGCGACGCTCTGCGCAAGGCCCGCAAGACCGCCGCTGTCTGTGAGGGCCTGTGTCGTGACGCCCGCGAACAAGGCCCCTATTATCTGTCCGATGTCGTTTGCACTCTCGAGTTGCCGCACCGGAGAGCCCAGAATTTGCTGGTACGATTCCTGCACGACGGAGGCGGGTGTGCGGACTTGCTCCGCGAGCGGGTCTTGAGGGTTGTCTGTCACATCGTAGAAGCCACGGCCCCAGTCCCATCTGGTCATTTGGTCGGCGATAGCCTGTGCATCACGGGCGTCGGCGAGATCTTTGAATAGCAGTGCGTCAAGGTGCGGTATGCAAGCGGGATTTGTAAACGAGGAAATGACACCAAGCGGATCATCCGTCTCGTTGCGTATTCCTGCATCAATCTCCTCATATGGGCATGTGAGTATTGATTCGGGGTTTCTCGTTTCCTGTCTGTACGTTTGTGCGTCCCACCTCACGATCGCCGACTTAAAGGCTGGTGTCAGGCTTTCCGGCGCTTTACCGGTGAGTGTTGTCAGTCGCGATCTGTCTCTCACGATCAGTCTCTCCTCGGGTAGGTTTACAACGTAGCGTTTGTTTCCCTCTCGCCCCGTTTCGATCCCGATGTACTGTTTCTTCAGGAGAGACGACATCGCGCTCTCGCGGAGGCGGTCTTGGAGCGGGCGAAGCACGCACTCTTTGTAGACCAAGATGCCGGTGTTAAGAGTGACCGCGGCGTCGTTCACGGGCACATACACGCCGCCGATCGCGGCCAAGGTGCCTGCGCTCGCGTTTGCGCCGGCGACTTGGTTGCACCCGAAGATACCTTCGTTTTTGAATTGGTATGGGGCTGCGGCTGATGTCACGTGTCCGGGCTCATGATCCGCACTTACGAAGAACGGCACGAACGCGAGCGAAATGACGCTCGCGACTGCAATGATCCACAGATTCCGCATGGGTTGCTTGTGGTTCATGGTTGTTTCGAGGTGTAATACATTGCGAGTGAATTGAACGAGACCATCATGTGTGCTTCGCTGCTCTGGTACGTGCGAAGAAGAGCGGCGGAGGCGAAGGCGTCGTCCGCATGCTGTGAAAGTCGCTCGACGATTACGCCAAACTCCGAAAGTGCGTTGAGAATACCGACGTGGTACGAGAGCGCATCTTCCGGCACGACCACTTTCGCGCTGTTCTCCGTAGCCACGCGATAGTTTTGCGCGGTTGCTTTCAACTGATCGGTATAATTTTTGTCACGGGTCTCGATATAGTTTGCAAAGATGTTGAGCTCATATCCAGGATTTCCGAGAAGCGGCTCGAGTGCGGCCCGTAGATCGTTTCTATAATCGAGCATGCGGTCATAGGAAGTGTCAGTGTCAGTTTTCAGGTCGGCAGCTCTGTAGGTGGGATAGGAAACACTCGCTTTCAATGAGGTGGCGATGTCTTCGGCGATTTTTTCCCCCTCCTCCGGCGTATACGAGCCGCTTTCTGCGAGCGTGACGTAGGAGCCGACGAGCGTGCCGACGACATTGTCCGCAATGTTTCCAATTCCGTCTGGATCTGCTTCATTCCCGCTCTCGCCAGAAGTCTCTTCTGGAAGTGGGGTCTGCCAGTTGATGCTCCCGTAGGGCGTTCTCGTCACATTCGATGCGCTGACCGGCACGTTTACTGCGCTCAATGTGTATCCGCCCTGTGAGATTTTCGAGTACCCCTGCGCAAATGCGATGACGACGAGCACCACGACAGAGAGAGCGGCGACTACCTTAATACGCAAAAGGCGCTCGATCTGAAAACGTCGAGTTTCCACGCATAAAAGTATACCTCCTGTGTGGGGATTTCACGGGGATAACGAGGGGATATTGACGCGCTCGGGTGCCGCACATGTTTTCGCGGTCGCTATCTGCGACTGCTGTCGCAGCGCTGTCCCTCGGCCCGACGGCCTGCGGGACACCGCGACAAACACGCGCGTCGCCCTCGCGCGTCTGAGAGTGGTAGTTGGATACTTAGAGACTCACGTTTGAGAACGTGAACACACTCCCTGCATCGTCAGATGAGAAGGAAACGCCATGCGCCGAAATGAGCGTTGCGAGCGAAACGTAGTTTTTCACGTACGCTTCTGCGGTAGCATTGTAGGCGAGAATCGCATCAAGAACAGCCTGATCGCTCTTTGCATCCGGAACGGCGGAGAGCTTTTCGCCGAGTTCTTTGTAGCTCGCCGCTACTTTTTGGTGTGCCGAGCGGATTTCAGAGGGTGCTTCTATCGCTTCGAGCTGGAAGCCAACATCCTCGA
>Ga0209542_10021078_pt1 | contig 10246 bp, 7 predicted proteins | sample RifCSPhighO2_01_FD_184028 | JGI IMG/M metagenome (GOLD analysis project Ga0209542, IMG submission 184028) | Soil microbial communities from Rifle, Colorado - Rifle CSP2_plank highO2_0.1 (SPAdes) (version 2) | ecosystem: Environmental > Terrestrial > Deep subsurface > Rock core/Sediment ...
ACATGCTCAATACCGATCACATTAACTCCTTTTCTCGGATTACCATAGATCTTGGTGACGTCGATGTCGCCAAGAAATGGTCCCTGACCGTCTTCTACGATTAGTCCAGCTGATTCAAAGGCATGTCTTACTTTATCAACCAAGACTTTGTCGGTTGATTTATAGTTGTTATGGATTAGTATGATATCTGGCAGGGTATTTTTTTCCAAATCAAACGGTCCACGATTAGATTTTTGACCCATTACATACCCTCCCAATACTTTTTTCACCGACATTGCCGGAAGTGAATGAAGGGCAAGATGTATACAGAAGCCATGCCTACGGATAGAAGATTGGTGGAGATATCTGATTTTTGCATGGTGCAGATCATAAACTTGTTCCATTAAAGTATTAAACTCGGACATGGTTAGTGGCTCGGAAAGAGTTTTTTCTGATTTTTCTTTGAAGATAGCTTCAAGTGATTCCTGGTCAAGGCTCAAATCAACATCGGTTAAAAGAGTTTTGGCCCATATAATACCGTGATAATGTTGATCAGCATTTTCTTTTTCAAGTGCCCAGCCGGAAATTTCATTCTTACTGCGGTTGGTATCGCAGTAGACTCTGGCCAATTCGTTAAAAACTAAGCTCAGGTCGTAACTGTTTCTCAAATTAAAGACGTCTGACATATGGGGAACAGCTGAATCACAACCGGAACCTACGGTATTTCTTACTTTCGGAGATCTGAATCTTATTTTGGCTGCAATGTTTGGCGGAAGCTGATCAGTCGAATAAAATCCGCCCAATCCACTATGGGGCATTTCCAGAAGTATCGGTCTTGTTCCTTCCAAGCTGTAGATATATTTGTTATCAAGGGGCTGTTCGGACATTACTAGCTCCTTTATCGGGGAAGCCGAATTTAGTAGATTATATAGCGAAAAACTCTTTTTGTCAAAAAAGTAGGTTATTCTAGAATTTGGTTGAGTGGATAACTTCTTCTAATATTTAATGATCTAAAATGTTAAAGTATTGAGTATTGAATATGAAGAAATATTATACGCTACTCATATTGCTTTCTATTGGTGTCCTTGCTTTTAGCTGGAAGCCTTCTTTAACAGTTTCTGCCGCCAAACCCTCCGATTACGGCCTCAAAGATGGTGATTTAATAAGTGCTATTTTCTCTGATGATCCTGACGTATATATAATCAACGATCAAGGCTACAAGAGATTATTTCTAAATCCAGAGATATTTAAATTTTACGGCCACCTTGGTGGTTTTTTCAACGTAAAATTAGTAACTTCTGAGGTTAATAATTCCTTTCCCATATCTGGTCTGTTTCGTGACTGTGAAAGTAACGACCAAAAAGTATACGGCGTAGATATTGATGGCGAAGATACCGGTCAGCTTCATTGGGTTAATTCTACCGGAGAACAGGCCGTCAAAGACGACCCAGATTTCTTCAAAAAAGTATTCTGTATCAATAACAAAGAATTCAACTGGTATCCCAAAGGTACCAATCTTAATACCGTCAAAGATGTCCCTGACTATGCAAGAATCGTTACTAATACTCAAGCTCCTATCGAACAAGTAACCGCCAGTTCCAGTTTTAAAGAATTTGGACGGGTTGTTATCTGTCACTATCTACCTGGCAATCCTGCTAAATCAGAAACTCTTACTGTCGATGTGTCTGCTCTTAAAGCTCATCTAGCCCACGATGATACGGTCGGGCAATGTGTTGGTCTTAGTTCGACTCCAGCACCTACAGTAACAGCTATTCCAATCCCGACTTTATCAATAACTCCGATACCTAGCCAGATATCTTCTGTATCGTATTCTCCAATACCTACTCCGGTTTCGACCCCTTCGACAAGCTCGGGGCCTACGCCTATGGCTTCGGCAACCTCAACTCCAACGCCGATTCCAACTTCAGATATACTCGGACCTTGGATTACGAATCTTTCCATATCTCCCACTATGGGAGGTGCTGGACAGATAATTACTTTTTCAGTAACTGCTGAAGACTCGGCTGGTATAGGAAATATTGTCTTGGATATTCGTTATCCTGGCATCTCATACTATTTAAGGCCGAATTGGAATTTTGGAGGAGCTCAAAGCGGAACCCAAATATTCTCTCAAGCTATTGATAATGCAATGTCGCCCACTCGATATGGCGATTACGTCATAGAGTCTATACGAGCAGTTGATAAGTTAAATAATGTATCTACTTATTATCCCAATTATTCAGTCTTGAATAGCTTACAGACTAAACATAGTTTGCTTATACCGGCTATAACTATTACTTCACTGACCCCCACTCCCACACCAACGCCCGTTACTCAAATTGACTTTGCCGTAACAAGCGTAACTGTCTCACCATCCTCGGTTACTCAAGGTAATTCAGTTACGGTTTCTGCAACTTTTTATAATCCATCGAATACAACACAAAGTATTCAGGTGACAATCGGCAAAGGAGTGTCGTCCACTACGGACGGCACTGCTATGAGCACAACTTATTATCTTTCTTTGCCGCCAGGCAATACGACACAGACTAAAACATTCACCGCTTCATATGGCGTCTATTCTTCTGCGCCCGGTTCACCTGCGAATACTTATTATCCCGAAGCCAGCATTTCTGGAGTTGGGAACGGTCCGATCTATGTCAATCCCTATGATCCTGATACGGGTAATAACTATTTGAGGGGAACTACTGCATATGTGGTGACCAGCGCATCAACCCCAACCCCAGCACCCACAGGTAGTGTCAGCTACGATTTTTCTAGAGACCTATATTTTGGCCTTCAAGGTCCCGATGTTAGACAACTACAAGCGTTGTTAGTCGGAGAAGTAGGCTATTCTTTAGATCTGCTTACCGGCTATTTTGGCAATCTTACCCGTGATGCAGTAAAGAGACTTCAGGAGAAGTATGGCATTAAGCCAGTGTATGGCTATTTCGGTTCAATAACTCGTCAAGTACTTAAGGCTATATCCTCCAACTGATAAATTAATAGTTATCCACACCCTAGCAGGAGGCTCCACCTCTATTTGGGTTCTCTATTTGGGTTGTGGCTATCTTTTTTGCTACTACTTTCTTGTTAGTATATAATTAAATACATGAAAAAATATTTATTGTCAGTTTTAGTGGTGGTATTTTCTCTCATCGTGTTTATTGGAGTTAACGCCTCCAAACCCTCAGACTTTGGTCTCAAAGAAGGTGATCTCATTAGCGCCATTTTTTCTGATGATCCCGACGTATATATCATCAATGAACATGGCTATAAGAGGTTATTCTTAAACCCTGAGATATTTAAGTTTTACAATCACTTAGGCGGGTTCTTTAATGTAAAATTAGTAACCAAAGAAGTAGTAAATACTTTTCCTACCTCCGGACTATTCCGTGATTGTGAGAGTAATGACCAGAAAGTGTATGGTGTGGATACTAGCGGTGAAGATACCGGCCAGCTTCATTGGGTCAACACTACCGGAGACCAAGCGGTCAAGGATGACCCCGACTTTTTTAAAAAGGTCTTTTGTATTAACTCAAGCTCCTATCGAACAAGTAACCGCCAGTTCCAGTTTTAAAGAATTTGGACGGGTTGTTATCTGTCATATCCCATCCGGTAACCCCTTAGAAAACCAAACTCTTACCGTTGATGTCTCAGCTCTTAAAGCTCATCTTGGACATGGAGATACGGTCGGGCAATGTTCTGATATTAGTTCGACTCCAGCACCTACCCCAATAGTTATACCAACACTAACTCCTATACCGAGCGTAATCGCATCGGCATCATTTACCCCAACTCCGACCCCGGTTTCGACCCCTTCGACAAGCTCGGGGCCTACGCCTACGGCTTCGACAACACCGATACCCACTTCTAGTACAACTGCATCAACATCATTTACACCGACACCGTTGCCCACTCCAACTCCTACACCAAACACTTCCCCTATAACCGTGACCTATCCTAACGGAGGATCTGTTTGGGATGTATACCATTATAATCAGGGTATCTATTGGACATTAAATGGAGTTAGTAAGGTCGGATTCAAACTTCTTAAAGGTTCACAGGTTGTTTACAGTAATAGTTCTCCAATTACAGCTAACAATACAACTTTATCCATTTCTCCGACATGGGACGGGGCACCCTCTACATACTATAATTCAATAGGAGGCGGAAGTGATTATAAAATAAGAGTTTTTGATTGGGATCATCCAGAAAAATATGACGATAGTGATAATTATTTCAGTATTCCATTGCCCGACATCATACCCCCAGTTGTTTCTTCGGTTACAGCTTCTTCCATCACATCCAATTCTGCCATAATCACATGGACAACCGACGAACCTGCTACGGGATTTGTCAACTATGGCAGTGCGCCTAACAATTGGGTTGTCACGCCAACAATCACCTCCTACTCTACTTTACATTCCCTTACTCTCTCAAATCTAGGAAGTAACACACTTTACACATACCGTGTTTATTCAGTCGATAGTGTCTCAAATGGACCGCAAGGATACCCGCCGGAGCATACCTTCACGACCCTGAGCGGTTCTACAGGTTCTTCTTCGCTCCAATTTAATCCTAGCAGATCGAATAACTTTGCAGCCATAACACGCAATTTAACCGTCGGTTCAAGTGGTAATGATGTCAAAAAACTTCAGGCTCTTTTAGTCAACGAGGTTGGCTATTCATCCGATCTTATCACCGGGTATTTTGGCCGTATTACCCGTGATGCGGTTAAGAGGCTTCAGGAGAAGTACGGCATTAAACCGACCTATGGCTATTTTGGAGAAATAACTCGCCGAGTTCTTAGTGCGATCTTATCTGACCGGTAAATATTGTTTTAGTAGATTATAAAATTTCTTCAATCTCTTTGATCATTTTATCTTCCGAGAACTTGAAGAGAACTGTTTGATGGGCTTTGATGGAGAACTCTTTTTTCAGGTAATCACTGCTTAATATTTCGGTGATTTTTTTGGCGATTTGTTCGGGTCTACCGGGTTCGGTAATGAAGCCATTTTCTCCGTTTTCGATTATTTCGGGTACTGCGCCTACCCGTGTCGCTATGACCGGTAATCGGGCTGCCATGGCCTCTATAAGCGCCCAGGGGAAGCCTTCTTTCAGGGATGGGAGTACAAAGACATCAAAGGCCTGCAGGTATACTTTGGCATCCGGTATATCGCCTAGAAGGTATACCTTTTTTTCAAGCCCCTTTTTTTTAATTAGACCTTCCAGCGCCGTATGCTCACTACCTTCACCGATAACAAAGAAAGTTATTGTATCGTTGTGCTTAAAATGCTCGACCGCCTCAATAAGCGTTGTCAGCCCTTTGGTGGTATATAGATTCGCGATTGTTCCGATTATAGTTTCGGTTTGGAAGATTCTACCGGAATGTCTGGATACTTTTTCAAATAATTTCAGGCGAGCTTCTTCTCTAGGAATAAATTCCATTTTATAAATATCAAGACCGTTATAGATAATAGCCAGCTTTTCGCGCGGTTTTATTTTTAGTTTTTTCGCCTGATTGTAGTCATGCTCATTGTTGACTATTATCACATCCTTCCACGAGGCGCTTATACGCTCAAGGTTTACCCAGAGTTTCTTTTTCCATGCGGGCCAAGGGTCGTTGAAACTCCAGCCGCCGATACGGTAGATGACTTTTAATGACGAATGACCAATGACTAATGACGATTGATCGATTAAGAATCTAGAAGCAAGAGAGCCGAGGAATCCAGCTTTGGAGCTTAGCAAAAAGAGGGTATTGGGTTTAAATTCGTTAATTAGATCACGTATTTCAAAGCAGGCTTTAATGTCGTTGACGGGACTCATATCTCTCTTGAGATTTACCAATATCGATACCTCGATATTCAGGAGTTTGATTTTCTCGATAAGTTCATTTCCGCCGTCAGAGCCGACAGCTATCCTAATATCGTAGCGACTGTTAATTTGGGTCAGTAAATTATATAAAAACCGCTGGGCACCACCCATTTCAGATTGAGTAATAATGAATAGAATGCGTTTTTTAGAGTTGATTTCTGACATTATTTGTGACAATATAATAACATTAAATCTATCGGTTCACAAGGGGTTTTATGCAAAAAATACTGATTTTCACAACTGCTTTTCGGCCTTTTATCGGTGGTTCCGAGCTAGCCATTGAGGAGACGGTAAAAAGATTACCGGAATTTTTTTTTGAGATAATCACGCCCAGAGTTAAAAGGGGCCTGCCGAGTGAGGAATCGGGCAGTAATTTTAGGATTAATAGGGTTGGGGTGGGTTCGTTACTCGATAAGTTATTTTTCCCCGTTACCGGATTTTTATATTCTCGTAAATTCTTAAAAAATAAGAATGTTATCGTCCATGCTTATCAGGCGTCTCACGGGGCGGGAGCGGCTTGGCTGGCAAAGATATTTTATTCTAAGATAACCCTCATCCTGACCCTCCAAGAAGGAAAAAATTTAAAAAAGCAAGGGTTACTGATAAATTTTTTTAGAAAATTGATAATATGGAAGGCGGACCGAGCTACAGCTATTAGTGTGTATCTTAGAAATTATTTACATGATATTAGGAAGAATCTTAAAGTGAGCCTAATACCAAACGGAGTTGATATACATAACTTTTCCCGACAGTTCAGCTATGGTGAAATGACTGATCTTGAGAAAAAGCTTGGTATTCAACCGGATGATGAGGTTATAATAAGCGCATCTCGGCTTGTGCCTAAAAACGGACTGGATTTGCTTATCGAAGCCTTAGCTTTAATCAGGGACAAGAATCCGGGCACTGTTTATAAGCTTATTTTAGCCGGAGAAGGACCGCTTGAAGAAAGTTTAAAGTTCAGGGTTGAAAGTCTGAAGCTAGATAAAAATGTGATTTTTATCGGCGCAGTAGATCATAAAGAGCTGTCGCTTTATTTTAAGATTTCTGATGTTTTTGTCCGACCTTCGCGATCCGAAGGTTTAGGGAGTGCTTTTTTGGAGGCAATGGCGGCGGGGGTGCCTATCGTAGGAACAAAGGTTGGTGGAATTTCTGATTTTCTGGAAGACCCTTCGACTGGCTCAGGGCAGGCAACCGGACTTTTTTGCTCTCTTGAACCGGAGGATATTGCATTTAAGATCAGGATAATTCTTGAAAATGATAAACTTAGAGAAGAAATAATAAATAACGCCCAACGCCTTGTGGGGGAAAAATATGACTGGGACAAAATAGCTAAAGAATTCAGAGAATTATATAACGAATTAGTATGAAAAAGATTTTAATTACAACCGGAATATTTCCTCCTGATATTGGCGGGCCGGCTTCTTATGCCATGACTCTGGGGAAAAACGCTCTCAATGGGCAACAGATAACCGTTGTGACCTATTCATCCAAATTCAGTTACTCAAGCGACAAGGAATTACCATTTAGGGTTGTGCGTGTATGGAGAAAATGGCCTAAGGGATTACGTCATTTAATATATTTTTTTAGGGTTTTAGGTGAAGCTAAAAAACATGATGTTTTACTATCTTTAAATGCTGTAAGCGCCGGAGTTCTTGCACTAAGGGCGGCCCGAATCAGAAAGAAAAAATTCTACGTAAAAATAGTTGGGGATTATGCCTGGGAGATAGCGGTTAATAAGAAAAAAAGTTCTCTACTGATAAATGATTTTCAAGATGCGGCCAAAAAGGGTTTTATCAAAACCCTCTCAAGGTTACAGCGCCAAGTTTGTCTAAAAGCAGACGGAGTTATTGTGCCGTCAGAATATCTTGCTAGTATGGTCAAAAAATGGGGTGTGCAACCGGATAAAATACACGTGATATATAACGGAGTTGATTTTAAGGAATCAGAACTTACCAAAGAAGAGGCGAGAAGGAAAATAGGAATTCCGGGAAATATAATTATCTCAAGCGGACGGCTTGTTCCTTGGAAAGGTTTTAAGATGCTGGTAAAAATAATGCCAGAACTGTTAAAAATAAGTCAGTTTTTCCGGCTTATAATAATTGGTGATGGTCCTGAGAGACAACAGTTGGAAGCGATGGTGAAAAATATGAGCCTTGAAAAGAAGGTGTACGTTGTCGGCAAAAAATCCAAGGAGGAAATGGCCGTCTATCTGGCCGCCGCCGATATGTTTATTCTAAACAGCGGTTATGAAGGTTTTTCACATCAGATACTCGAAGCAATGGCAGCGGGAGTGCCGGTGATAGCAAGCGCAGTCGGCGGCAATAAAGAGGTTATCGAGCAGGGACGTAACGGATTTTTGATTAAATATAATGACGAATTTAATCTGATTGAAGCTATAAAAGGCATGCATCAATCCCTGGAATTGAGGGATGAATTTGCAGCTGAAGGCAGGGAGACGGTTGTGAAATATAGCCTGGAAAAAATGATAAATAAAACATTTGAGTTACTGACCAACGACTAATAACCGATGACAATTTTGTTATAAGTTATGGGTCGTAAGTTGTAAGTTAGGCAATGAAATTATTAATGATAACTGGACTAGGCAGTGTCGAAGGCCTTGTTTCTGAAAAAAAAGGCGCTTTTTACAATACCCTAGAAGAGTTCCATAAATATTGGGAGCGTATAGATATAATTTCCCCAAAAGTCAAAAGTCAAAAGTCGGATGTCAAATGTTTGTTCGGGAATGTTTATATCCATGTTTCCCGGTGGCCGTTGCTGCTACATCCTATCTGGTTTTTAAAAAAGGGTATAGAGATATACCAAAAACAGAAATTTGATCTGATGACCGTTCATGAATATCCACCCTTTTATAACGGTATCGGAGCGAGATTACTATGGCAAAGGATAAGGGTTCCTTATATTTTAGAAATATTTCACATTCCCGGTTATCCGGAATTTTCTAATCCGAAAGAGTTTATTTATAGATATCTAGTTAAAATTTTCATCAGCTATGATGCGTCACGCGCTAAAATGGTAAGGGTGATGAATACAGATGTCGGAAATTTTTTAGAATTATCGGGTATACTTAAGAGTAAGCTCGTTCTTATTCCAGCCATTTATGTGGATTTAGAGGTTTTTAAACCGATGGTCTTGTCGAAGGAATACGATCTTATTTTTATTGGTCGCTTGGAGTCAAATAAGGGCGTAGATCTTTTTATAGAAACGGTAAAAAAATTAAATTGCAAAGCTATTATTGTCGGTCAAGGTAGTTTATATAATAAAATTAAGTCAGATATCAAAGGTTATAAATTAAATGTTGTTATTCACGGTTTTGCTCAGGATTCAAGAGAAATTTCTGAATTACTGAATAAGTCCAAAATCCTGGTCATGCCTTCTTACAATGAAGGAGGCCCTAGGGTCGTTGTTGAAGCAATGGCTTGTGGAGTTCCGGTTTTAGCAACTCCTGTTGGGATAGTGCCAGAATTGCTTAAAAATGACTCTGGGGGCGAAATAATAGCTTGGGATGCAAAAGATATAGTCCAAAAGGCAGAGGGCCTTTTGGGTGATTCCGATAGGTATAACAAGCTTAGTAATATGGCTGTCGAAATGGCAAAACCCTTTGAAAGAAAAGTGGCCATTGAAAATTACGCCCGGCAAATTCAGAAATTAATATGAGATTGTTAATCATAACCCAAAAAGTTGATAAGAACGACCAGTTATTGGGTTTTTTTATTGCTTGGCTAGAGAGATTTTCTAAAAAGTTTGAAAAAATAAACGTTCTTTGTCTTGAAAGGGGCGAGTTTTCTTTGCCTGATAATGTTAGGGTTGTGAGCCTAGGTAAAGATAGGAGAGTATCAAAGCCAGTACAGCTATTTAATTTTTATAAGAATATTTTTAAAAAGGATTATGACTCGGTTTTTGTTCATATGAATCCTATCTGGGTTGTTCTCGGAGGTCTTTCTTGGAAATTTATGAATAAAAAAATATTTTTCTGGTATACGCACAAAGCCGTTACCCCAAAACTAAGATTAGCTGAAAAATTTGCCGATGTTATTTTTACTGCCTCAAAGGAGAGTTTTCGTTTACCGTCAAAAAAAGTCGTTGTTACGGGTCATGGGATTGATACGGAAGTTTTCAAGCCAGGAACTAGCGACCAACGACCGATAACCGATGACAGGATCAAAATACTAAGCGTGGGAAGGATTGCACCAGTTAAAAATTACGAAACACTCATTGATGCGGCCCAGATTCTCAAGGAGAGAGGCTTAGATTTTTCTGTTACAATGGTGGGTGAAGCGGCGCTAAACAGCGATACTCGCTATTTAGCGAGTTTAAAGTCTAAAGTGAAGAGTTTAAATTTGGAAGATAATTTTAGATTTGTTGGAAAAATAAA
>Ga0209542_10021079_pt1 | contig 10245 bp, 13 predicted proteins | sample RifCSPhighO2_01_FD_184028 | JGI IMG/M metagenome (GOLD analysis project Ga0209542, IMG submission 184028) | Soil microbial communities from Rifle, Colorado - Rifle CSP2_plank highO2_0.1 (SPAdes) (version 2) | ecosystem: Environmental > Terrestrial > Deep subsurface > Rock core/Sediment ...
GCACAAATAGCTTCTAGGTGCTGGTTTCTAGGTTCTAGGTTCTAGAAAACGCAGGATACGATATAGTGCTTGGATGAGCCTTATCGAAAACAAAAAAGTTGGGCTTGACTACACCATCCTTGAGGAAATCGAGGCGGGTTTGGAATTGCTCGGCTTCGAGGTGAAGTCGCTCCGCGCGGGGCGCGGCTCGCTCAAAGGTGCGCACGTGGTCGCGCGCGGCGGCGAGGCATATTTGGTGGGTGCGACCATACCCGCGTGGCAGATAGCGAATGCGCCCAAAGCATACGACCCCGAACGCTCGCGGCGTCTCCTCCTCTCGCAGAAGGAAATCGCCCATGTGGCGAGCGCTGAGGGAGAAAAGGGGTTGACAATTGTGCCACTAAAGGTGTATAATAAAGGGCGAAGATTGAAGCTCAGTATCGCCATCGCGCGCGGAAAGAAAAAGGAGGACAAACGTCATACTATCCGGAAGCGCGAGGAAGATAGACGGATCGAACGTACTTTGAAAACTAAATAGATTTGTTTACGTCGAAAAATGTATACTCATTTTTCGACGTGATTTCTCCAAACGTTGTGCGCCCCCGGCGCACATGCAATCGAAGGAATCAGCCGGTCCCCATGTGGGATGCACTGCATCCCACATGGGGGGTGACTGGCTTCGACAGGAAATTCAGTGTGTTTGTGTGCGAGGCGGAAGTGAATGTCCTTCCCTAAAAACATTCAAAACCTAAGTGCGAACAAAACAGCACGCGGAGTTCTTTCACCGATTCAGATGAAAGACCTCCAGTTCGCTTACGCTACGGCCTAAGCGACCACGCTCCTGCCTGACATCCGATACAGTGGGCAGCGTGTCATAACATTCGGATCCGGTCCCCGCTTCACTCCGGGCGGAGACTTAAAGAAAGAGAGTCCGGTACGACGCGATCTCGGGTATTCCCTACTCGTTGTACTTAAACAAAAAAGAATACCCTACGCCTTGTAGAATCACCTGCATGCCATTTTCTGGACTCGGGTCCGATACCCGACACCTCCACCAAGCAAACGTCTCCTTAAGGGAGGCGTTTTGCATTGGTGGAGGAGAAGGCAAAAAAAGAATCGTTGAATTTCTCTTTCGCTAAAAGAAGTTCTTTCGAATACTTCCCGTTCCTAGGAGTAACACGTAAATATCCCTTCAAAGCCACGTGAGCACGTTCGCGTTTATAAGTTCGCAAGAACCTTACTATCTGATGCAAAAGGCTCAAAGCCTGACGATTTGAAACATGGTATGTAAAAGCCGGTGAATGGTGGGACATGCTCATGGTTTTGTTTGTTATCTTTCCCGCACCGATAATTTTCATTATGTATTCGAGCAGCGCCCTGTCAGTATTACTGACCGTGACAGACAATTGCCGCTGATCATTTCTGTTTCTTCGAGTCAGCGCGACTGTTCCCTCTCCATCAATAATACCGGCAAGATACGCCGATTCAGTTTTGGTCAATATTCGGACTTTTTTATATTTTGTTGCCATCAAATTAGGGTTACTGTATGTTTTTTCGCTTTTTATAATTCTTGACACCGTCGTTAAGAGTTACCACGTTGAGCATATCTGCAAGATTAAAAAGTTTTCGTGGTGGCACAAGCCGTCTAAATCTGTTCCTAGTTTCAACGTTCGCTTTTAACAAATAGATAAGATTTTGAATAAACAAAATCCAGTGCGCGGGTAACTCCTTTCTTTCCGTCAGCTCTGGAATGTACAAATTTTCTTGTGTTAGTGCTGATACTGCTTCTGAAAGACTAGACAGCAAATCTTTCGAAAAAGACCCTGCGAACTGATCCAATTCCTGTTGGTTGTTATTTTTGATAAGCGAGTAGATTTCGTTGTAAATGGCAACAAAGTTATCCGCAATTGGTTTCATCTCGTTCAACTTTTGTTTTCGCGTATTTTTGATCCCGATGTGTTGCGATTTGACTGCTTGAATCAACTGTTTTATTTTCTGCAGAGAACCACCTGAATTGAGAACCGTTATAATCTTATCTTCGTCATCTTTAGAAAGTTTGAACTTGGGATTCTCCAGAAGCGGAAATGCCTCCCTAAAGAGAGAATACTTTCGCAAGTGTGGAAACCGTTCAGAAATATCTGTCATGCTAGAAAAATACCTTCGAATGCGAAGACAGTAACTTAAAAAGTCTCTTGTTATGTAGCTTTGCTTTAGCCCCTCCGCTTTACCGTATATTTGCCAGTACAAAGCATGGGGTTTGATATCATGCTCGTTAACGAAAAGATCAATGATGTCACCGACTTTCCACATCAACACCAGTACATCTGTACCACTAGCCAGGCTTTTTACTGAGTCTCGGTAACTGTTATATAGCGGCGTAATTCGCTCAATCAATTCAAATATACTCTGTCTGTTGTCTGGCTGTTTATTCTCCATGATTTTCTGCAGTATCATCGACTGACTCAAGAGTTAGCAAGCTTTTATTCACAAAGGGCTGTAACAGCTTCTCAAGTTGATAGGAAAAATCGATAATATCAACAAACAAATCTTTGCGCTGGCTTAGTATAGCCTGCACTTCCGGTTGTTTTCCTCTAACTGCAAAAAATTTGTCCTTGTAATGTATTGCTATTTCTGATGCAAGATACGATATCAGTCTCTCGGTAATCTTCATTTCCCCTTGGTACGTCTTTTTTACCCTTTCTTTGAAATCGGGGTGCGACTTATAAATAACAATCGCTCCTCCCTCTATATAATCCGAACGAATGAGTGCACCATCGGCCTTCTTTTGCTCACGATCAGAGAACTCAACATTAAATCCGCTTTTCTTTCCCTCTTTACCTTTCAGGTCTGTCTGATCTTGGGTCTCAACAACCGGAATATCCTCGGTCTGATCTCTCTCCGTAGACTCACCCCCACCTCTGCCGCCCACCTTCTTCCTTTTAAGAGTAAGGAGAGAGCCCTCAAGCTCAGTAAAGTTGACATCAGATCCTTGAGATATTTGCGTTCTGAAACGAAGATAATCCTGCCTCGCGAGTTTCGAAAGGGCAGAGGATAATAAATCCTCCAACTTATTCATGTTTGCACTTTCTGACTTTTTATTGATTTCCTGAAGTGCTTCGTGAATCTGATCTTCAATCGCAAGAATCTCCTCGTATACCATCTGCCGATTTGTGCTCCGCTCAAAATCATCTCTTGGCAATGTCGGGCTGAGCAAACCAGCCACTTCGATATATCCGGTTAGGTTATTATGCCCCCAAAGACCAGTACGATACTTGGACTTCGCCCTAAAAGATTTGATTGCCTGCACTTCCTCAATTCGACGGCCTTTATTTACAAAAATCGGGCGTTTGTTTGGAACGATGTCCTCAGTGATTTTTAGATAAATTCTCACTGGCGATTTGAGTATCGATTTTACGCCCCTTCTCTCCATTTCGGAGACTTCTTTTTCGATTTTCGTGCCTAAGAAAGAATCGTAACTAAACGGCTGACAAATCTCTTCTTCCTTGCCGTAAATAATTTTGATTTCTAGATTGTCGCGAGCTAACAATTGCTCAAAGTGCTTTTCTACTTCATTTTTCAGTTCCTGAGGGGTAATCTCCTTCCACCATTCGCTATCAATGTCCGATAATTTTAGGATCGTCCCTGAGTTGAACGGAATTTTGTCTTTTGCAACTTCCGTAGGATCAGAAATCTCTCCATCTTCAGTATACGCAGTACGATCAACTTTTATTTTGTAAGCAACCCGAGACGCGAGAGTAAGGGTCGTAACCTCCATTCGATTGGCGCAGGCGGCATAAGCATGGATACCGAAACCGAACTGGCCGTTGGTAACAAAATCGTTCTTCTTATTTGAGTCTCCGATATTCTGTACGATCCTAAGTAAGTTATCTTTATCCATCCCTACACAGTTGTCCGCAAAAGTGACTGTTTTGTTTTCTGGATCAATCGTCACAGTAATCTGAATCTTGTATGGGTATTTGCTAGCGTTGTTTTCGTACAATTTCTCCGCGCTATCCAGAGAGTTATCGATGTACTCCATAAAAATACGCGAAGTACTTTGATAAATCTTGGCTATATTGCTTACTATGCGAGGAGAAACTTTTACTTTTATACTCATACGGTGAATGGTTATAGTCTAAATTGCTTATTCTTCGGGAAATGGAACTTTGCTTTTGTTTCCCGAACCCGTCGCTCAACCTCGGAGAAAATCTTGTTTATCTCCTCTTCCGTGTATTCATACGCACTCCGGTTAGCGCAATTACCCAAAACTTTTAGCTTCTGGAGTAACGCGTTGGTCCGCTGTGTTGCAAGACGCTTAAAACGTTCGCGTTTGTTATCTTTATCCATACGGCGTTATTATATACCCTGCATACCGATTGTCAATGGGTACGAAAGATGGAGTCCCTTTACGCTATACTATTTCTTTCTGTCAAATGAGGAGATCCCCCCACTAGTTCCCAGCATCTCCACAAATACAAAAACGCCTTTGCTGAAGGCGTTTTTGTTTGAGGCGAGTGCCCTGAGTAGTGAGCAAGTCTTATTAGCCGAACACGAGGACCTTGTCCGACCTCTCCACCATAGTGAGCAGGTCCGACATAGTCGAAATGGGGCAGACGGCGCTTTCCTTTTTGCCGCGAACCTTGAGGCAGGAGCCGCACGCGTATATCGCGCCTTTTAATGCCTTGAATTCGACGACTTTTGCCGCGATATCAAAATCTTTCGTATCGGCGATGGAATCCAATTCCGAGCCCTCGCTCATCAGAAAGATCTCCACCTGATGATCTGCTTTGAGCGCGGTAATGCCGAAGCGGAACGTATTCCACGCATGTTCGGGTTTGTTGGATTGTAAAACGATGCCGAGCTTCATAGAGATTCGTCCCGCCTCTTCTGTCCCAACAAAATCGATTCTATCCAACGGATATTGGACTTTCGATCGTCACTATAGCAAACAACGACGAGTCGGTGCCCCGCATAAAAACACAGCTCGTAAAATTTCCCCTTTTTCTTACGACCGAGTACCGGCTCTTCCACGACATGATCGTGAACGGCACGAATGATTTCCACCTTAAGGTGCGCGGCGCGATCCCTATGTTCTTGGATTATCTTAAGCTCATCCCTAAGTCCAGTATCTGAAAAGAGGTCACAAAATACATCCTCATACCACCGTAAGTAGGCTTCGAATTCATCCAACGATCCGCGTTTATACCGTAGCTCCATGGCGCCTCTTCATCGCATTCTTTTTCCACGCAGCTCGTAACTTTTTTCGAAGGCGCTCCGCAGACTCAGTGATGAGAACATCAACGGCAGCGCTAAACTCTTCGGGAGTATACCAATCCTTCTTTTTCATATTACGCATTTTACCATTTCGAACCATATCAGCCATTGTACCATTTATTACTTCCTCGCAAACTCCGTTGACTGCGGGCCGGCGGAATACGGCGCGACTTGGTAGTTGTTGAAAATAAATGTGACGGTGTTTTTTCCGATGAGGAACGTGCTGTAATTTTCGGGTGTCGGATCGGCCCCTTCGGGAAATATCACATCCTCGCCGATCTTCGCCTTGAGTTGGACGAGCGACTCGGCAGAGACCTCCGGCAGGGTCTTCCCTATCATCGCGAGCACACTATCGAGCGTCACGTCCTCACCCGTCCTTCTGTCCACATTCACGCCGATAATCACCGTGTTGGGATGCGCGCCGCCCGTGTACTCCGAGATGGTGAGCGCGACGCTGACGACGTCCGCCCCGACGTACGTCGAGCTGAACGAGCCGGTGAATTCATTTTTCGGCACGGCCGAGTCAGGAGGATTGGCGGGATAGCTTTTAAAGGCCGTCACGGCGTTGTCGACGACCGCTTGTATCTTCGCGTCGACGAGCGGGATGCCGAATTGCGGGTAGCGTACATCTATCAGATAGGCCCCGGTGTCTTCAGATACCGTCTCCACTTTTATCTCCGTCCCGTCCTGTTTTTGCTCCCCGGTGTTCACCGCCGGGAGCGGCGGCGCTTTGGGGACGTAGGTGTATATCGCGTACGCCAGCCCGAGAAGAATGGCGAGCGCGAGGACGTATCCAATGGTTCGATTCACCGGCACAGCGTATCACGCGAGAGGAACAATACAAAAAGTCCGCGTCTGACGCGGACTTTTTGCGTTAACAATGAACGGTCTTAGAGTTCTATCCCCGCCGTCACGGTGACCGTACCTCCTCCCGTGTCGACGATGTACGCGCCGAATGTGCGTGTATCTTTTGTCGCGGAGATGACGGTCGCGCCGCCCGCATTCGCCGTCGCGTTGACTGTCCATCCTCCGGCGGCAAGCTGTGACCGATAAAAATCAACAACGCTCTGGACCGAAGCCTCGGCCGTGTACGAGACCGCCGAGCCCTGTTGGCCCGTCTGCGGATTCGAAGTGCCCGAGTAGACGATAGCCGCGCCCGAATAATTGGCGGGAGCATCCGAGGGCCAATTGGCAGGCATCGAGGCACTCGTGCCGACCGTCACAGACCCCTCGTCATTGGCGTAGGTCGTCGAGCCGTCCGCGTTGCGGTCTACATCGACTCCCTGCGCTCCTCCCATGAGCTTAGCGGCGCCTCCCGTGAGAAGCCATCCTCCGATGAGGAGAAGGGCAATACCGCCGATAATGTACCACCGCATGTTGCCTGAACCCGATGCGGCGGGCGTGTTTCCATCTGGCATACTATAATTCTTTCGTTAATTAAACCTGCTAAGTACACGTAGTTTCCCACCGCGTTTTAAAAGATGCAAGGTTACGCGGCGTGGGCGGTTATGTAGGCCTTGAGAGACGCGACATCCGCGTCAAACACCTCGAACCGCTCCGGAAGCGCCGCGAGGCTCTCGTAGCTTGCGGGATATTCCGGCTCGCGGCCGACGGCCTCAAGGATGGTCGCGGCGAATTTCGCCGGCTGCGCCGTTTCGAGACAAATGAGCGGCACATCCTTCTCGCGATACTTTAATCCGGTCGTCACGCCGTCGGCGGTATGCGGGTCGATGAGCACGCCGTATTTCTCATGTATGGCGCGGATGGTATCGAGCCGGTCGGCGTGCGTGCTCGAACCGGCGACAAACCCGTCGCTTTCGAGCCGCGCGAATTCCTCCTTCGATATTTCGAAGGCGCCTTTTTCCTTGAGCGCCGTCCAAAGCTCGTTCATTCGGGCGCCATCGCGCCGCACGAGGTCGAATATATACCGCTCGAAATTTGAAGCCTTTGATATATCCATCGAAGGGGACGATGTGGCGGCGACTTCGCTTCCCTTTCGCGGGCGATACCTGCCCGTGCGGAAAAATTCTTCGAGCACGTTGTTCTCGTTGGTCGCGACGATGAGGTCCTTCACGGGCAAGCCCATGCGCTTCGCGATGTACCCCGCGAGGATGTCGCCGAAATTCCCCGTCGGCACCGCGAACGATACCCGTTCCTTGTTCGACGCCGTTGCCCTGAAATATCCGTAGAAATAGTAGACCGTCTGCGCCGCGATGCGCGCCCAGTTGATCGAATTGACCGCGCCGAGCTTGTACTTCTTTTTGAATTCCGCGTCGGCGTTCACCTCTTTCACGATATCCTGACAATCATCGAAGGTGCCGTGGACGGCGATGTTGAAAATATTGGGGTCTTGGAGCGTGTACATCTGCTTCCTCTGGAAATCGCTCATGCGCCCGAAGGGTGAGAGCATGAAGACGCGTACGCCCCTTCTCCTGCGTAGCGCGTATTCCGCCGCGGAGCCCGTGTCGCCGGAAGTCGCTCCGAAAATATTGAGTGTGTCAGCGTTTTTTTTCAGCGCGTACTCGAACAAGCGGCCCAAGAGCTGCAACGCCACATCCTTGAATGCCAAGGTCGGGCCTTCCGAAAGACCGAGGATATACAGACCGTCCTCAAGTTTTTTCAGAGGGGTGATGTCATCGCTCCCGAACATATCTTTCGTATATGTCTCGTTGATCATCTTTTGCAGATCTTTTGCCGGAATATCATCAATGAACTGCGAGAGTACGGTGAACGCGAGCTGGGGGTAATTCATTTCCCGCATCCCTGCAAGCTCCGCGGTCACCTGCGGATATTCTTCCGGCACGTACAGACCGCCGTCGGCGGCCAGACCCTCGAGCAGGATATCCAAGAAAACCTTCGGCGTACCCCCGCCGCGGGTCGAGACGTACCGCATACCTACAACTTCATCTGGTAGGAATTGGTCTCGTGCAGTTTGAACCCGAGTTTCTGGTAGAGCTTGTTCGCCGCTTCACGCGACGGCCGGCTCGTGAGATGGAGCGAGCGGGCGCCGCGGGCGCGGGCGCGCTCGATTATTTTCTCGCAGAGCGACCGCCCCACGCCTTTTCCCCGTTGGCTCTCGTCCACGACGACGTCGTCCATCCGCGCGGAGAGGCCCGATATGCGCGTCGCGAGCGTCAAGGTCGCCATGCCAACGATTTCGGTGCCTTCGCGCGCGACCCATAATTCGGCGGTCGGGCTTTCGACGAGCTTCTGCAAATGTTCGGGGGTGCAGCTCTTCTGCCCGTCGAGCTGTCGGATGAGCGTGTGTATCTGTTCGGACGTCTTTGTATCGGCTTCCGTCAGCCGGACGATATCTACCATACGGCGAATATTACCCTCGAATGAAGTCGGCTACAATGAGGAGGTGAACACGCGGACGCTCACGCTCATCGCATCCCTTATCGGGCTCGGTATTATCATTTCTTTTGCCTCCTCTTCCCCGCTCCAAAGTGCGGGCACTACCGCGCCACAAGGGCGCGTCGAGCCGCCTGCGGCCGCGCCGACGACGATAGACGCAGGCGAATGGCGCAGGGTCGTGCGGGTCGTGGACGGCGACACGATAGTCGTCGGGATGAACGGGAACAACGTGACGGTGCGGCTCATCGGTCTCGATACGCCGGAGACCGTCGACCCGCGAAAGCCCGTACAGTGTTTTGGGAAAGAGGCGTCGGATGAAGCTGGGAAGCTGTTCGGCGTCGGGTATGCCCGGCTTGAGACGGACCCGCCGCAGGGCACGTACGACAAGTACGGGCGCCTGCTTGCCTATGTCTATATTCCCCTGAATTCAGTACAGGAGGGACTGCTCGTGAATAAATACCTGATATCGGAAGGATACGGCCATGAGTATACCTACAACCTTCCGTACAAATATCAGGCGGAATTCAAGGCGGCCGAAAAAGAGGCGCGTGAAAATAAAAAGGGGTTGTGGGCCGACGACGCTTGTCCCTCATGAAGCAAGCGTCCACAGTGGCCAAAATCTCCGGAAAGACTCCTGTATACTGACGAGATGGCGATGCGATCGGTTTCCCTGCCCCGCGTGTTCGTCATTCTTATATTGCCCCTGACCGTTTTCTTCTATGCGGAATTCGCCCGCAGTGCGATACCGACCGACCTACCTCCCGATCAACTTCCTGCGGAGGAACTAAAAAAGGTCACGGGAGGATGCGCTCAGAATCCCTATCCGCTCTTGAGAGAACGATATAAACCGGGGGCGCAAAGTTCGCGTGAAGGTGCGAATGGTATTAACAGGTTGAACGGTGATTTTGCGTGCAGACTTGCGAAGTTTCTCGCTAAATTTCCGGGCGCATGTATCAATAGTGCGTACCGCTCACCCGAAACACAGGCAATCCTCTTCAGAAATGCCGTCGCGAAATACGGAAGCGAGGCCGCCGCCCGGAAATGGGTCGCTCCGCCCGGCAATTCCATGCATAACAAGGGCTTGGCCGCCGATCTCTGCAATCTGCCTGCAAATGCAAAAGCCGAAGCTTCAAAGGAACGTCTCACTTTCAGAATGGGCCACGAGCCGTGGCATATCGAACCGAACGGCGCCGTAAGCGGGAGTCAGCCAGACGGAGGGCGGTCGGCCCCCTCTTCGCCTCTCTCCACCGCCATCAGGAACGCCGTCAACCCGCAGCCGGCAATGCAGTCGCCGCCCGCGCAGCCGCTTCCACAACAACTTCCGCAACAGACGCCGACCGCGTCGGCTCCGCCGCCTCTCGGTACCCCGAACACGACGCCGTACCAGCCCGGTACCTGCGCGCCGCAATTCTATTGCTCCAATAACAATCTCTACTACCGGACGAGCAGTTGCGTGGACCAGATCAATCAGGTCTGTACCAAGGGGTGTTCGGGAACTTCGTGCATAGACACTCCGGTCTCGACCGACCTGCTCACAGCGCTTCTCTCTACGAGTACGAGGCCCGCTACTACCACGGGCAAGAAGACCGCAACGGCGACGCCCTCCGTGTTCGAGCAGTTGAGTGCGTTTGCAGG
>Ga0209542_10021080_pt1 | contig 10245 bp, 10 predicted proteins | sample RifCSPhighO2_01_FD_184028 | JGI IMG/M metagenome (GOLD analysis project Ga0209542, IMG submission 184028) | Soil microbial communities from Rifle, Colorado - Rifle CSP2_plank highO2_0.1 (SPAdes) (version 2) | ecosystem: Environmental > Terrestrial > Deep subsurface > Rock core/Sediment ...
CGTATTGCTCGGGCTCTCGAATATTCTGGCAGCGATTACGCAGGTGCGACACCGATATGCTCTCTACGCGCTGTCACCACTTTTATACAGTGTCGGTATCATTTTCGGCGCCACGGTGTTTCTTCCACTATGGGGGCTGAGTGGTCTTGCGTGGGGAGTCGTACTGGGCGCATTTATGCACATGGCTATCCAGGTCCCTTCGATTGCCGCAGACGGCTTCTTTACCCGAATACCACGTCTCGTGGAACCAATGGCGCTTTATAGAACTGCGGCCATATCTATTCCTCGTGCGCTCGCCCTATCAATGTCGCAAATTACGTTCCTGGGACTCACGGCGTTTGCTGCGAGCATCGCGAGTGGCTCCATCGCCATCTTTATGTTCGGATACAATTTGGCGAGTGTTCCGCTTGCAATTATCGGAGCATCGTATTCGGTGGCGGCGTTCCCGACGCTGGCACGAGCGTATACACGCGGAGACCAGGCGGAGTTTCTGTCTTTGGTCGCGACGGCGGCGCGATACGTGTTCTTTTGGTCGGTGCCGATTGCGACTCTGATTGTGATTCTCCGCGCACACATCGTACGCGTCATCTTAGGGTCGGGCGCGTTTGATTGGACCGATACTCGCCTTACCGCCGCAGCGTTCGCACTTTTCAGCGTCTCGCTCGCGACACAAGGACTCTCGCTCCTTCTGGTGCGCGGTTACTATGCGGCGGGTTCAACGATTGTTCCGCTCGTCGTTGCAATCGGTACGTCGATAACAACACTACTTCTCGCGGCATTTGCACTCTCGTCGCTCACCGACCACGCGATGCTCGGACTGGTAGAAGAGTTTTTGCGAGTCGAGGGCTTGTCGGGAAGTCCGGTGCTCGCTCTCGCGTTCGCTTTCTCTGTTGCGTCTGTTTTGGGGACTATCGCTCTTACGCTGCATTTCGAGTATCGGTTCCGGGGATTTTTGTCCCGTATTGTGCGGACAGTACTTGAAAGCATGATAGCTGCAATTGGTGCGGCTTCAGGAGCATATATATTCCTTGTTTACGCCAGCGTTTTGAATGTGTCTTCCACCGTACTCTCGATTTTCCTCCAGGGATTCGGCGCGGGACTCTGCGGAATCAGTATCGGTGCGCTTGCATACTTTCTGCTCGGTAGCCGCGAATTTGCCGAAACCTATGCATCAATCCGCGCCCGCTTGTGGAGGGAACAGGAGCAGGAGGATGTGACACTCGTCGCCTCAGCAGAACAATAAGGCGGCCGGCATGACGGCATGCGTACTTTGCCGTATAGTGTGCCCACCCCGAAGTACAATGCTCTGCATTGACTACGAGGCAGGCATGGCATCAACCATATGGCGGAACATATACGAAACTTTTCAATAATTGCGCACATTAATCACGGTAAGTCGACGCTTGCTGATCGCATGCTCGAGATAACCGGTACCATAGAGCCCCGCCGAATGCAGGACCAAGTGCTGGACCGGATGGATTTGGAACGCGAGCGGGGAATCACCATAAAAATGCAACCCGTGCGTATGCAGTGGAAGAGCAAGGACCGGGATTACACCATCAATCTTATCGATACGCCGGGCCACGTGGATTTCTCGTACGAAGTTTCGCGCGCGCTGACCGCGGTCGAAGGCGTCGTTTTGCTCGTGGATTCAACGCAGGGAGTCGAAGCGCAGACACTCTCCGTCCTTTCGGTTGCACGCGAACTGGGCCTGCCAATCGTACCGGTGGTTTCTAAAATAGATTCGCCAAATGCCCGCGTGTCGGAAATCACAAGCGAGCTCGCGCTGCTCCTGAATTGCCCCGAAAGTGACGTGCTGCCCGCATCGGGGAAGACGGGGGAGGGAGTCACGGCCATTCTCGATGCAATAGTTGAGCGGATTCCTCCTCCGAAATCATCCGGGTCGAAGCCGCAGGCGCTCGTGTTTGACTTCGGCTATTCTGACCATCGCGGCGTCATCATTTATATGCGCGTATTCGGCGGGTCTATTGCGAAAGGCGATACACTGAAGCTTGTAGCGGCGAATGCGGAATTTATAGCACTCGAAGTCGGAGTGCTCATGCCGGAAGAATCGCCGCGCGAACGGCTTTCAGAGGGTGAAATCGGCTACATCGTTACGGGAATCAAAAAACCGGGAGTCGCAAGTGTCGGCGATACTGTAACTGCACCCCGCAATAGTGCGCCGCTTCTCGCGGGATATCGTCTTCCTACTCCGGTGATATGGGCGAGCGTGTATCCGGAGAGTCAGGATGATTTACCACTCTTGCGCCAATCGCTCGAACGGTTGCGCCTCTCGGATTCCTCGCTCTCATATGAAGAGGAGTCATCAGGAGTTATGGGTAGGGGATTCCGTTGCGGTTTCTTAGGAATGCTCCACTTGGAGATTGTCATTGAGCGTTTACGTCGTGAATTCTTGCTTGAGCTCGTTGTTACGATGCCAACCACTGTGTACGAAATAACCCATTTGGATAATAGTGTTGAACAAATCTACGCGCCGGCACGCTTTCCCGACGAGGGGCAATATACGTCTGTCCGTGAGATGTGGGCAAAAATCATGGTTATTACGCCAGCCGAACATATCGGTGGAATCTCACAGCTCCTCTATGATCACGAAGCGATTATCGGCGAAACCGAGACTATGCCGGATGGCAAGATGGCACTTCACGCTGAAATGCCGCTACGCGAACTTATGCGCGGATTTTTTGACCGCCTAAAAAGCATTTCGAGCGGTTTTGCATCGCTTTCATATGAACTCTCCGGCATGCGCCCCGCAGACGTTACGCGACTCGATGTACTTGTGGCAGAGGAGCCGGTGCCGGCGTTTGCGCGTATTGTGAGCAGGAGACGCGTACAACAGGAGGCCGAATCAATGGTTGAGAAATTGGAGAAACTTCTTCCGCGGCAGATGTTTGAGCTCAAAATTCAAGCCAAGGCGGGCGCTCGTATTCTCGCCTCACGGCGAAAATCGGCGATGAAGAAAGATGTCACACAGCATATGTATGGAGGCGACATCACGCGCAAGATGAAACTCCGCGAGAAACAGAAGAAAGGAAAGAAAAAGATGCTCGCGAGAGGAACGGTTGATATTCCCCACGATGTATTTCTGAAGGTGGTGCGAGACACCACTTAATCCATGCAGCCAAAATAGCTGCAGATACTAGGTGCGGAGTGAGAAGAGTTTGCTCTTCGCAAGGCCGGAGTCGCGACGGCGACGAGGCGGGGTCGCACAATTCGCCAGTGAGCGAATATGCGTGACGCGTTGCGCGAGTCGTACAAGGCGTACGGTGAGTGCTACGCAGAGGCTCCGCAAACGACGGAGATGCGATTATTTTGGCTGTATGGCTAGAAGATGATTTCGAGGAGGCCTGGAGCGAAGAAAAATACCATGCTGAGTATCACAATGACGGCAACTACTCCCCACACAACCTGCATGATTTTTTTGGTGCGCTTGTGAAAAAGGAAACTCATATGCCGTAAGTATAGTGGTACGATACGACTATGGCAATACTGCGCGACAGAAACAATCCCGTGCGCCTCTTCGCGAGGCGCCTCGGCATGTTGCTCCTCATCGCGGCGACCGTGGCTGTCGGTTCGGCTGTGTGGAGTGTCTACGGAAAAGAGCAAGATTCCCGTGCATTCCGCGCACAAGCAGAGGAAGAACAGCGGCACCTTACTGAACAAAAAATGCAGCTCACGAGCAATATTGCTCGTCTTGAGACCGCCCGCGGAAAGGAAGAAACATTACGGGAGAATTATGAACTCGGAAAGCGCGGTGAGGGGCTTATTATCATCGTGGACCCCCCGGAGCCGGAACCGATTGTAGAAGAAAAAGGAATTCGACAATGGGTCCACAAATTCCTGCCGTTTTGGTAGGATTGACCAACGCGGGCGTAGTTCAGTGGTAGAATGAATGCTTCCCAAGCATTAGATGCGGGTTCGATTCCCGCCGCCCGCACATGTTAGTGAGCCCGGGAGGGGCTGTTGGTAACTCCGTATGGAAATCAAAGCAACACTTACAGATCGCTCCGGTCAAGTGTTAGATGTTTTCTATCGAGACATAGACAGTGAAATGGATCTCAAAGATAAAAAGATTTCCGGAGTCCACGCTTATTGTTTTTACAAAGACAAACTTGTCCTTGTTTATGCAGAATCGAAAGGATATTGGACCCCACCCGGTGGCGGTGTTGAAGAAGGCGAAACGGCTCGAGATGCTGTTCGTAGAGAGATAAAAGAGGAGACCAACATGAACGTCCTTAAGCAGAGGTTTATAGGCTATCAAGATATCTCTGATTCGAAAGGCATTGTCTCTCAAACGAGGTCAGTCTGCATTGTAGAGCCATATGGAGATTTCACCGTAGACCCCGATGGTGAGGTTACCGAGATAAAACTTATAGACCCGCAAGGGTATAAGAAATATTTTGATTGGGGCGTGATTGGTGACAGACTTATGCAAAGAGCACTCGAGATAAAAACTCAAATGCAATCAGAGTTGGATTACGTCAAATAGCCCCAACCGAGAGCCGCCACTCTGCCTCGCGAAATCACCAAACGGTCATTACGGTACCTCACTGGCACAGGTTCGAGACCGAGACAGGGTGCTTAGAGATATTTCTTACCGTAGATGCGCATGGACTCGACGACGCTTCTGAGGGCGCGGCCTTTTGGAGTGAGACGGTATTCGCCCCGGGGGAGGATACGTTTGCTCACATCGCGTCGTACGAGTCCGTCTTGTTCGAGTTTCTTTAGCTTGTTTGCAATGGTGCGAGAGGAAACGCCGGCGAGAGTCATTTCAAAGTCGCCAAAACGTCGCGGCCGAAGAAGAAGGTCGCGAACAATAAGGATGCTTACGCTATCTCCGACGAGATCGGCTGTGCGCGCGACATGGCAGTCGCGGCAGAGGACTTTGCGCTGTTTCGGTGTTCTAAGCATACGATTTTATAAACCATACCATTAGTGCGCACGATTCGCAACTTTACAAAGTAAAGTCGGGGCATATAATGTACGAGATAAAAAAGATTACGTCATTGCGTTACAAGCTAACAATTACATATGTTTGATACTCTAAAGCTGAAGATTATTCTCGGCAGTGTGCGAGAGGGGCGATTCAGCGAGAAAGTAGCACCGTGGGTTGTCGAACAGGTGAAAAAGCACGGGGGATTTGATGCGGAGGTGATTGATTTACGGGAATATGAAATGCCGTACTTCGACCAGAAGGCAACCCCGAGTTCCAAGGTCGAACCGTACACGAATGACGCTGTTGCTCGTTGGACCGCAAAGATAGGCGAAGCGGATGCGTTTCTCTTTGTTATGCCTGAATATAATCGGAGCATCCCTGGCGTGCTTAAAAATGCGCTGGATTGGGTATATCCGGAATGGAACAAAAAAGTTGCCGGGTTTGTTGGCTACGGCTCGGTGGGAGGCGCTCGCGCGATAGAGCATGCCCGCACCATTGCGGTCGAGCAACAAATGGCCACAGTGCGACAGTCCGTCAATATCTTTGCTCACTGGAACCTTCAGGACGAAAAGGGGGATGTGAAGCCCGGGGCTCTGAATGAATTTGAGCGGGGAGCAGGTACAATGCTCGAGCAGCTCGCATGGTGGGCAAAGGCTCTCAAGACAGCTCGAATGAGCTCGTGATACAATACAAATCTAATATTTTATACCTATGACTAAATCACAAGTAACCATCTATTCGACCCCGACATGTCACTTTTGCCACGCGGCAAAAGATTTCTTCACCGCACATAATGTTGCATTTACAGAACACAACGTCGCGTCCGACCTCGCGAAAAGACAAGAGATGATTCAAAAAAGCGGGCAGATGGGAGTGCCGGTGATTACTGTAGACGACAAAATCATCGTCGGATTTGACGAAGAGAAACTCAGCGAACTCCTCTCGGTCTAGTGCCCTACTCGGTCTCGGCTCTTGCGAGGTGAAACCTCATAAGATTTTCTTGGGATTTTTAATATAACAAACCGAGGCCCTTCGGTCGTCTACTTTCATGGAAGTAGTTCAAGGCGATAAGCGTGCGTTAGAATAGCATCATGCCTATCGTTATTCATAATCATTGGATTGATAAATTAGCGCTATTAACCGGAGCGGTGTCCGGTCTCGCGCTGTACCCTCAGATTTTCTTAATCTTTACGAGCGGGACTGCCGAGAGCGTGTCCATTACTACGTATGCAATTATTCTTATGAACAGCATCGTGTGGCTCGTGTACTCTATTCATCGTGGTTTACTCTCGTTGGCAATTCCATCAATCCTCAATATATTCGCGTCCGCCGGCGTAATCGTCTGGTTTTTCACGGTTTGAATTGAACAACGGATAGGAGTACTATCAATTGGATGAGACAAGTACTCCTGGTTGTAGGCGCGGCTGTTCTTGTTGCGAGCCTTGTTGTGGGGTTCTTTGCCTTGAGTCAGGCGAACCAGGAGGAGCTTGAACTAACCTCGCGTATGCAGTCACGCAGCCAAGTTTTGGCTGACAGTCTCGCAGAAAGCATCGAGCCCGCATATAACACTCGTGCTACAAGCACGGTACAGAGAATCATTGACAGGTTTGTTAGCAGCGAACGACTGGCCGGACTCAGCGTTTTCGATAGTTCGGGTGTGCTCGTAGCGGGCTCCTCCGACATGCCGCTCCCTACAGATGGGAAAATCATAACGACGGCGATGGATAGTGACGAGCCAGGGGGAGATTTTGTTCGTCGTAACGACGGAACCTACTACGTGCATGCCATACCGATTCATGAGGATGAGCGCGTCGTCGGTGCACTCGTTCTTGCTCAGAATGCTACATATATTGACGAGGGCATACGTGGCGTCTGGAAGGATAATATAATCCGATGGTTCCTCCAGATTATTGTTTTTGCTGCGGCGGTTTTCATTCTCGTTCGGTGGGTATTTTCTCGCTCAATCTCCAAGATGGTCGAATCGTTGCAGGCGACCCGTAAAGGCAATTCCGAGAATGATATGGCACCAAGCTCGAGTTTCTTTAAACCGCTTGCGGGGGAAATCTCGAAAGTGACAAAGAGCTTGCGTCAGGCGCGGCATGCGGCGAGCGAGGAAGCCCGCATGCGCCTCGAGAAAATTGATTCGCCATGGACAGCTGAGCGGCTTCGGGAATTCATAAAGGCGCATCTGAAAGACCGTCCGATATTCGTGCTCTCGAATCGAGAACCGTACGTGCACACCAAGACAAAAAACAAAATTGGATGGTCCGTACCCGCAGGAGGGGTGGTGACCGCCCTGGAGCCTGTCATGGAAGCTTGTGGTGGAGTGTGGATAGCTCATGGTAGCGGCAATGCGGATGCAGAGACTGCGGATAAGGACGGGAACATAATGGTTCCGCCGGACGAGCCGAAATATACGCTTAAACGCGTTTCGCTTACGCCGAAAGAAATTAAAGGATATTACACCGGCTTTTCAAATGAGGCGCTCTGGCCGTTGTGTCTCATGGCTCATACGCGTCCGCTCTTTCGCGCGGAGGATTGGATCGAGTACAAAAAGGTTAATGCTAAATTCGCAAAGATTCTGCTTGACCAAATACGCGGAGCGGAGCGACCAATTATCCTGGTTCAGGATTATCATCTTGCACTCGTGCCTGAGATGATAAAGAAAAGCCGACCGGACGCGCTGGTCGCTATCTTCTGGCATATACCTTGGCCGTCTGCAGCGCAATTCAACATATGCCCGTGGAAACGGGAACTCCTTCAGGGAATGCTCGGCGCGGATCTCGTCGGGTTCCACACACAACAATACTGCAATAATTTCATAGAAACGGTCGGCAATGAAATCGAGTCGCGCATCGACTATGAGCAGTTCTCAATATTTCGAGGTGAGCATAAAACTGCGATTAAGCCGTTCCCGATATCGATAGCATTCCCCGGTAGTGCCGAAGGACATGAGGCGCCCAGTAGAAAGGCAATCGATGCACTCGGCATTCATGTCGATTGTCTTGTGCTCGGTGTGGATCGTCTCGATTATGCAAAGGGGATACTTGAGCGTTTCAAGGGAATTGAATTTTTGATGGATGCGCACCCGGAATACAAAGGAAACCTTACGCTACTTCAAATCGCCTCGCCGACCCGCGAGACCGTCGAGAAATATCGCGAATATGCAGTTCGCGTAACCGAGGAGGCCGAGCGGATTAATAAAAAGTTCGGCACGAACGATTGGAAACCAATCGTTCTTGAAAAGAAAAATTACTCGCATGATGAGCTTCTTCACCTTTACCAATTTGCGGATGTTTGCTTGATTACGTCTCTGCACGACGGCATGAATCTTGTAGCAAAGGAATACGCTGCCGCCCGGCGTGACGAATCGGGTGTACTTGTGTTAAGTCAGTTCACCGGTGCGTCCCGAGACTTGAAAGGCGCACTGCTCATCAATCCGTACAGCGCTGAGGAGACTTCTGCAGCCATTCACACCGCCCTTGTGATGCCTAAGACCGAGCAGCATCGCCGAATGAAAATGATGCGTACCTCGGTCCGTGACTACAACATTTATCGCTGGTCGGCGGAGCTTATTAAGGCCTTGTCCCAGATTGAGTGATTATGAAAGATGCCGACAGACACTGGAGCGCCATTTCTAAGCGCCTCAGAATTGGTTGTGTCCTCATACTAGATTTTGATGGTGTGCTTTCTCCTATAGCGAGGATACCTTCCGAGGCACGAATATCGCACGCAGCGTGGCGAGCGCTTGCCGCATGTGCCGAAAAGATGCCGGTCGCAATCATATCGGGACGTGCGCTTTCGGATATTGAAAAGCGCGTAGGGCTAGAGAATGTCATATATGCCGGAAGTCATGGACTTGAATGGAAAGTGAACGGCCGCATACATCGTAAAAGAATCTCTCTGAAGACTTTATCTGCATTCGAGACCGTTCGACGCTCGTTGTTGCACATTGCGAAGCTATTTCCGGGGCTGTTTGTTGAGGACAAGCGGAATAGCATCGCGCTCGGATACCGTTCGCTCTCAAAAGAACAAGTCGCTCAATTTCGTGATGGCGCGAACAAAATAACAAGTAAAGTTGCGCGAGCCGGGAAAATTCGTGTTATCGATAACCTGTATACTTTTGAAGTTATGCCGTCCACCGAGTGGACCAAAGGCGAATGTGCAAAGCATATATTTAATACGGTTGCCAAGAAGGGCTCGGTCGCCGTATATATCGGTGACACCCTGACGGACGAAGACGCGTTTCATATCTTTGCGAAGAGCGGCATTACGATTCGTGTTGGAAAATCTTTTACTAGCGCAGCGCAGTTCTATTTCAAATCGCGCTCAAAAGTCGACACGTTCTTAGTGAGGATGACACATTCACAGAAGCCGCCAACAAAACCACCCCGAAAAGGGCGAAGCACCTGAGTCATTTAAATGAGCGCTCCATGTGCCACTTCTGCCACGCCGCGAAGGACTTTTTCACGACGCACAACGTGGCCTTCACGGAGCACAACGTCGCATCCGACCTCGCCAAGAGGCAGGAAATGATTCAGAAGAGCGGGCAGATGGGAGTGCCGGTGATTACTGTAGACGACAAAATCATCGTCGGATTTGACGAAGAGAAACTCAGCGAACTTTTGGCTGTATAGTACAGTCTGTGGATATTGAGAGAGCGTCCCATTCTATCGAGTGGTATGCTTTATCGGATGCAGAGGATTCCCGTGCAGCTGGCCAATCAGATACGCGAACTTCGGAGAACTGGACATTCCTTCCCCGAAATACGCAGAATCACGCGAGGAAGCGCCGGAACTGTTCATCGGTATGCAAGAGACATAGCGGTTTCGCCGGAGTTCGCAGAGGAACTACGAAATAAGCGTGGAGGCAGCAAAGCACGTTCGGCGCTTCTTTGGAACCACGCGCGGAAAAAAGCGGCAAAACTTCTCGGTAAAGTCACAACTCGTGACAAGCTTTTTATCTTGTCTGCGCTTTATTGGGGAGAGGGAACGAAAAGTGAGCTAAATATCATTAATGGCGACGCTGAGCTACTGAGGGTATTTGTGAATTGCCTGGATGCAATCGGCATTTCGAAGGAAGATCTGAGGTTCTCTCTCCGTCTGTACAGTGATATTGATCCACATATCGCGAGGACATCCTGGGCACAGGTGTTCCGTATCAACCCGGATAGCATCCAGATTGGAGAAATAATAGTTGGGAAAAAGAGAGGAAAATTGGCTTATGGAATGTGTCGCATTCGTCTCAAGAAAGGCGGTTCATATTTCAAGCTCATCATGAGCATGATAGAG
>Ga0209542_10021082_pt1 | contig 10245 bp, 6 predicted proteins | sample RifCSPhighO2_01_FD_184028 | JGI IMG/M metagenome (GOLD analysis project Ga0209542, IMG submission 184028) | Soil microbial communities from Rifle, Colorado - Rifle CSP2_plank highO2_0.1 (SPAdes) (version 2) | ecosystem: Environmental > Terrestrial > Deep subsurface > Rock core/Sediment ...
TTCACAGTTTATGTGCCTCACTTATCCGGAATTGCTGTTGCAAATGATAGTGTTGTACCAGCCGTTTTCCCCCTCAATCCTGTGCTTAACCAAAACCTAAGCGATGCAATCGTAAACTTTAGTTTTGCAGTAAACGAGACTAACCTTGCTAATTGCACGTATATAATTACAAATGCAACAAACAATAATAATCAAACACTTGAGAATTTAACAGTAACTAGTTTTACTCAAGTAACTAACTTCACAATGAACTATTCAGCGCAAATAGGAGCATTAAGCTCAGGCACACTTACAAATGGAACATTCTACTTAAACATTTCATGCACTGATGTGAATTCAAATGTCGGTCGTACAACTCTTAATTTCACAATTGCAGATACAGTTGCCCCCACCATATCTTCAATATCTGCAACGTCCAGCACAACCTCAATTACTCCATCATGGACAACGAATGAACAGGCAAATAGAACTGCTAATGTTTCATCTACCAGAAACTCCGACACATCTTTTGCCACTAGTCACAGTATTACATTGGGTGGTTTAACTGCAGGAACTGCCTATACTTACACAGTAAAGTCATGCGACAGGGCAGGCAACTGCGCTGCCGGAACGGGCACTAAGACTACTTCATCTAGCACTTCGAGTACAACTAGCAGCAGTGGCGGTAGCAGCGGCTCATCAGCAGCATCAGCGCCAACAAGCACTTCACAAACATGGTCCAATCTTAATGCAGACATTACCACCTCATTGCTTCCAGGCTCAACTGCAATTGCTATCTCAGAAATTAATTTCAAAGTTATAGTTGCAGTCAGCAATGCAAAGCTGGCTGTCGATTCTTTGGGAACATCAGTTCCAGCTGGAACAACTGCTCCTGCTGATTACAAAGTATTCCAATATATTGATATCACCCCAACAAACCTTGTCAATACCAATCTTAAGGATATCACAATTAAGTTTACAGTCGATAAATCCTGGCTAACTGCCAATAATGTGCAGGAGGCGAATGTTGCATTGTTACACTATGATAATGGATGGGTCCCGCTTCCAACACAAGTACTCGCAAGCGGATCTACTTCAGTTACCTTCAGTGCAACAACATCCGGCTTTAGCCACTTCGCTGTAGCAGGAAAGCAAAGCGCGCCTTCAACAGCTCCAGCGCCAGATACAGCAACCTCAAATGCTACGACTCCGGAAGAAACAACCGGAGAAGATGGTACGCCTACTAATGACAGTGATACCGACGGAACAACAAAAGAAAAATCAAAAAGCAAAATTTCTTGGTTATGGCTATTGGCGATAGTTATTATACTTGGCGCGGTTGGAGCCTATTTCTTTTTCGCGAACAAGCCAGATAATAAAATGAAGCTCTAAATCAATTCATAATCTTCCAATATTATGGTATCCAGTTTCTCAATATCCCTTATCATATAAAGCCTGCCATCGCCTAATTCAACTATCTTTTCAGAAAGTTTTCTTCCTTCTTCTGTGAGGCTTAGACCTATTACTGAAATAGTTATTCCTGCTGCCTTTGCAGCCGAAACCTCATGCAATGTTTCCTCGACGGGTTTTTCACCAATCGTGGGCAAGCTATCGGTAAGTAATATGAGATGTTTTGAGGCATTGGTTTTTGGAAAAAGATTTGCAGCAGAATTTATGGCTTGTGCTATGTCAGTTTCTTCCTTTGCCTTTATCGCTGCTAGAGCCTTTAAGATGCTAATAAAAGAATCCGTGCATGCAACCTCATTTTTTGTTCGCTTGCTAAAGATAAGCAAACCAACTTTATTTTTTTCCTGTATTGCTTTATATGCTAGTGCAATGCCGGCCTTTTTTGCATTTCTTATCTTATCACCCTTCATGCTTCCGGAAGCATCAATGGCATAGACAATGAAAAGCTCTCCTTTCTTTTTTGTTTCTTGCACCCTTAAATCTTGACGCTGTATGTTTTTACGTCCTCTTTGAACAGCCGCCCGCACAGTTTTCTTTAAGGATATGTCTCTGAATCTCTCATGTTTGTAAGGCTTTGAGTACGGCTGTTTTTCCTCTTGCAATGCCCGTTGGTCATGCCTCTCCCCATAAGTTGTTGCCCTCAGATGCCCTAATTCCTCGATAAAAAGCATGAGCGAGGAGAGTTCGATGCCCTTTTCTGTAACGCTTCCATCCTTTTCGAGCAGACCTTCTTTTTTGAGGGCTTCAATTCGCTTGCCGATTGCGGATTTTAGCTCACGCTGGAATTCGGGTATCCTAATATTACTCTCAATATATGTTGGGTCATACCCCGTTATCAGTCGCAGCAAGCGCTCCCCGAACATTTTTTGCGCCCAAGAATAGTTTCTTACAAGGGTTTCCATCATGAGATCAACAGTTAGAGCGCCTATTCCTGCATCAAGTGCTTCTTGAATTGTTTTTCCTTTTTCAACCGAATCCTTATCATTTTCAAGAATTAAATGCATCAATTTATCGTCGAGAGATTGGAAAGAAAGTTTTCCTCTGAGTTCTGTTATGGATTCCTTTTCGCTTACAGGCGTGTCTGCTATATTACCCGGCATCACCACTTTCTGCTTCTGTAAACTTTGAAGAAAATACTTTTTCAAATTCTTCTTTTAGAACTTCGCTTGGGTCCTTTAGGTATTTTATCGATGCCCTTAATGAAATTCTATGAACTAAAACCGACAATATTGAGTCCTTGACATCGGATATATCGACTTCTTTATGACCTCTTATTTGGGAGAGTGACTGGGCACGCTCATAGACACCAATCGAAGCACGGACACTTGGATATTTTTCAAGCTGCTGGTGCTTTCTTAAGCCTCGTATGAACGCAAGTGTTTTTTCAAGCAATGGTTCGGGAAATTTTATAATTTTCTTGCCTTTCTCAAGAACTATTTCCTTCTCAACACCAATAGTTTCGGGATAGTCCATATAAACTACATCAAATCTATCCATAAGGACATCGGAGAGCTTTTCAGTGCTGCTGTCCTGTGGATTTATAGTTGCAATAAAAATAAAATTTGCCTCGAAATCAAGGTCATAGTTGCCTAAGGTAACGATTCTTTCTTCCAGAACCTGCAGCAATGCATTTTGTAGTCGCTCAGGAGCCCTGTTTAATTCGTCGAAAAAAAGAACCCCATGATTTGCCTTGAAAATTTTTCCCGGTGTAAAGGCTTCCGGTGAAAATGGACCGTATTCAAGGGCCTTAATCGGGTCGATATCGCCCATTAAATCCTCGGCCGTGAGCTCCGGGCTTCCCTGAATTCTTACAAACCTCTCTATGCCAGGAACTATTCTTGTTTCAGTAGTTCTTCCCGCTCTACAATCAGGGCAAAGAGGACTATTTGGAAGACAATGATATGCACAGTTGCTTAGTTTCATTGGTGCAAGCAATTTTGCAACATTTTTTGCAAGAGTAGTTTTGCCAACTCCCGGTGGTCCTATTACCAGCACATTTCTTTTCATTAAAAGGGCCGACCTAAGCTGCTCTTTTGCGTCTGCCTGCCCCTTTATTTCAGTCAATGGGTTGCCTGCCCTGAGTTTTTCTTCAAATGAGCTGTCTTGCATAAATTATCGTAATTCGCAGCGGCCTTTAAAGCTTTGTGGCTTTTGTTGTAATTGTTATTTAAACATATTTTTATAATTCTTGCACGAACTAAACTCTATGATAGAGCTTGACGGAAGTTTTGGCGAAGGGGGAGGCCAGATGCTGCGGACTGCGCTCGGTTTGTCACTTCTAAGCGGAAAAGCATTTTCCATGCATTCGATAAGAAAGGGAAGGGCAGATGCGGGCTTAAAAAACCAGCATTTGGCAGGGATTAGGCTTTGCAAGGAGCTATCGGATTCGGTTGTTGAAGGCGATGATTTAGCTAGCGATAAAGTCGTTTTTTATCCGAGAAGAATTAAGCCCCGCACACTTTCAATTGATATCGGCACCGCTGGCTCAATTACGCTTTTATTGCAGACTGTGATGCCTGCGCTGGTGTTTGGTCCCGGAAAAGTCAGGCTCAAACTTTCTGGAGGAACTGATGTTCCATTTAGTCCAACAGTAGATTATATGCGTAATGTACTGTTTCCATTTTTATTAAAATATGCTGGTATTGATTTCCAGGTTAGTAGAAGAGGATTTTATCCAGCAGGCGCAGGCAAAGTTGAAATTATTCTAAAGCCGAAGTTTATTTATGACGAGCAAATGAGTTTTGAGTCTTATTGCTCATTTGTGGGGGAGTCTGCAAAGAAGTTTTCATTGACACAAAGGCCAAAAATTACAGCTATAAGGGGAATTTCTTTCGCATCAAAGGAGCTCGAGTCTTCTGAGGTTGCACAGAGGCAGGCAATTTCTGCAAAAAAAATCCTTGTTTCTCTTGAATGCCCGATAAAAATTGAATCTTTTTATGGAGATACAAGCTCAATAGGCTCTACTATAACTTTATGGGCAAACTTTGGAGAGGCTGATGGTGAACAGTCCACAGTTCTGGGTGGAAACGCCCTTGGCGAAAGAAACATCAGGGCAGAAATTGTTGGCAAGAATGCGGCAGAATCTTTGCTTTCAGAGATAAAAAATGGAGGCTGCGTAGATTTGCATATGGCAGACCAGTTGGCACCATTTATTGCAATTTGTGGCGGTAGCGTACAATTAGGAATAATTACTCCTCACCTTAGAAGCAATTGCTATGTGCTTGAGAAATTCCTTGGCGAGAAATTAAAAATTGACGAAGAAAAAAAGGTGCTATTTACTCCTTGACGGTATTTTCTATTGCTTCTTTCAGGTCCATTATCTTTTGGTAGACTCTTTCCTTGTCTTGCTGTGCAAGCCCAGAATAAAGTTTCCTTATATGCTCATAGGTCCGCTCGATTTGCGGATAGTCCTTCCTGTCGATTAATTCTTCTATTTCTTTTATTTTTTGAAAAATTGTAGTTGATGAAATTGCTTTTGGCTCATGCTTCTTATGAGCCTGCGCCCTTGTTGTCTGCTCGAGATGCTTTCTTAGTTCAGCTAACGCTGCTTCCTTTTCCTTTAGCTCGCTATCCTTCTTTGAGAGCTCAATTCTTAATGCATCTAATTGCTCGCCGGCTTCATGGGTGAGGGTTGTTGCCTCGGTTGCGCCTTGAGTCAACTTATCCTCTTGGCCTATGAGGTGTGTTTCTAAAATCTCCATCTCATGATTTCGCTCTGCTATCTTTACTCTCATTCTTTCTTCTTCCTCGCGCAGCTTGTCGACCTGTGCAGTCAGCGCCTTGAGTTCTTTGCTTTGGTCCTGTTCAAAACTCTTAAGGCGCTTAGCATAATCCCGCATGTCTCTAATTTTTTCTTCAAGGTGCTTGTCTTTTATTAGAATTTCCTGCTCTCTTTTTTCAAGATGCGCAAGCTGCTGCTCATAGGTCGCTTTTATGCTCTTGGCCTTATTTTCAGACGCATCAATCTGTTTTTGCTTTTCCTTGACGTATTTTTCAAGTTCCATAGAGTGCCCGGCCTGCTTTTGGATTTGAGCTTTTAATGATGCTACTTTCTCCTCTTCTGTCCTAAGCGACTTTTCCCTCGCTTCCAATTGTTTTCTTAAAGTATCTGTATCCCTGAAATGCTCGTGCATCGTTCTGCCGAGAGAGCTTGATGCTGTCCCAATTGATGCCTTCTGCTTGATGAGCTCATTTCTTTCGCCTCGCAAACCCGATTCATAATTCTGAAGCTGCTCTTTGGACTCGTTTATCCTGCGTATGACTGTAAGATAATCTTCATTTTTATCAAGCATTGATCTTTCTATTGCAGCAAGCTCCTTTCTTTTTGCCGCGATATCTTTATCGAGGCTTCGAAGCACGCCACTTGATGCTTCAATTGAGATGCTTCTTTTCTGGTATTCCTCTCTTACCTTTTCAAGCGAAGAATTAAGGGCTGTAGTTTCCTTGGAAATTTCCGAGGCTGACTTGTGTTTTGAAGATTTCTTTTTCTCAAGCGCTGCGAGCTCTGCTTTGGTTAGTGCTATTGCAGACTCAAGCTTTTTGTGCTCTGTTAAAAGCTCATTTCTTTTATTTTCAACAAGCGATTCGCGGTTTAGGACTTCAGTTTGGCGTTTCTCTATTTTATCCTTTAATTCAAGCAATGTTCTGTCGCGAAGGGCTATTAGCCTCTCCTTTTCCCTTATTTTTCTCTCTTCGGCCAGTAGTCTTTTTTGTGTATGAGAAATATGCCCCTCAAACTGCTCCTTTCTATGCTCAAGGGCAGCGGAGCGTTCATTTAGATTCTTTTCATATGATTCAATTCTTTTTACCCTTTCCTCTGCTTTTCTAAGTTGCTCCTTGAGCTTTGATTCGTGCTCGCTTATCTTTGTGGCATTGGATTCGAAAGTATGTTCCTTTGAAATTATCTGATGCTCTCTTTTTGCTAATCCCTTTTCTTTGTTCTTGAGTTCATTTTCTGTAAGCTGGAGGCTTTCCTTGAGCTTCTCCATATGTCTTCTTTCAAGCAAAAGACTTGCTTCGAGTTTTTCAACTTCAGCCGACCTTGCCTTGAGCCCTTCTTCAAGCTTTTTCAGGGCAGATTCATGATGGGTATGCAGCTCTTTTTTCTTTGCAATGCTTGCAAGCTCTTGCTCGGCAGCGCGCCTTTTTCTGTCAAGCTGCGAAATATTTGTCTGCAAATTCTTGTGATATGCGCGCTCCTTGTGAATCTGCTGGTGCAGATTTTTTTCATCAGAAAGCAGCTTTTCCTTGATTTGTGTAAGGTTGTTTCTGTTTGCAGTTAGTTTTTTTTCAATTGATTTTAGGGCGGCGCTTCTTTCTTCTATGACGCCTTCTTTTGATTTTATTTCCCGATTTACAGCAGAAAGCTTAAGCTCTGTTGCCCTTAATATTGCACTTGTTTTATTCTTTATTAATTCCAACCTTCTAAGTTCATTTTGAAGGGCCGCTTCCCTCAATTTGAAGGATTTCTCTTTTTGCTCTACTCCGCTTTGCGCGCGGCTTAGAGCTTCGGATCGCCGCTTTATCGCTTGTTCGTGGGTTTGCAACTCTGAAAGAAGTGTTGATACCTCGTCCTTTCGTTTTCTTGCCGAGTGTTCTTGTGTGTTTAGGTAAGCTTTTCTGCTACCTACTTCAGCCTCCTTTGCTTCAAGCTCTGCGTGCAGTTTTTTTAGAAGCTGGTTTTTCTCGACAAGAAGTTCCTGTTTTTGCCTAAGCTGCTCTTCAAGACCTGCAAATGCGGCACTAAGAACGCTGTCTTTCTTATTTAGGCCCGATATTGCGAGGTTTTTTTCAAGCAATTTTCGGTGGACTTCGTGAGGCATTGTAGCAGGAGAATGGTGAACTTTTGATGGTTTTTTTATTACAATCTTATATGGCACGATGTATTCCTCTTTTAGTAGGAACCCCTCGATATTTTTATAAACTTTTGTTATTCTTTCGAAATGAGAACATTAGATGAGCTGGGCGCGTTTCAAAGAATTCTCGGCATCCCAGATATAATACTGAAAAGGTTTGCGGTCGCCATGAAAATACGTCTTTATGATGCTCTTTGCCTGCGCTATTAGCTGTTTAGCAGTAGTAATGTCGCTTTCTTCTGCTTTTTGTTTTGCCTGCTCAAGAGTTTGGATTAACATATCGTGCTGCTGTGCATCTGTTTTCACTTTAGGCTTGAGTGCCGGTTTAACGGAAAGTTTTGGCAAGACTTCTGGTGTTTTGATTGAAGTAACAGTTAATCTGTGATCTTGTGCAGGAACAATCGCTTTTGCCTGCATTATTGCCTTTTCGACTTTTTTTCTTCGCAGTATTTCTGCAAGCATTGTGCCTTTGGGCTGAATTCTTGTAAGAATAACTTCTGCATCATTCATGGAATCCAGTTCCTGCAATGCGTGCTTCGCATACATTTCTCCGCCGATAAAAGCCCTCCTTTCTGTTTTTTGAACCTCTTTTAATTCAGGCATTTTTACTTCTGGAGCTACGACAGTTTTAAGCTCTGCTGAAGAGGTGTTAATTGAATCGAGCTGCTCCAGTGCTTTTTTTGCATATACTGGAGAAGGAGCAACTTTTGCAGCTGCTTGTCTTTTTTGCAATGGCTTATCCTTGCTTTTTGCTGTTGCACGGAAACCGATAAAGTCGGCAGCAGGGTCAAGCGAAGTGGCCATTCCCCTTAATCCAAGGTATGCAAACCGGCTCGTTTCTTGTGCAGCTTTTGGTTTTTTTGTCTTAGCAACTCTACTCACATGCTGCTGTAATATATTCAAAAAATCTTCCCTCTTGTGCACGGGCGCAAGCTTCATCGCCAGTTCCTTGTCGCCAATTACGTCCTGTATCCAGTTTGCGATATCATTTCTCTCTGCGTTAACGTGATAATGGAATGTGGCTTCATTCATTGCGGCAATCGCATCAAAAAGCTCTTCAAGGCTCTTTACGACAACCCCATTTGAGAGCCATAAAGTTATGTTGTCGAGCGGCGGCGGGCTTTCATTGGGCGGCTCAATTTGCTTTATTTGCGGCAATATTGACTCTGGAAGCTCAAGAGGTGGAAGTTCCGGAGCTTTTATTTCTTCCAATTTTGCTTCCGAATCCCTTCGAGGACTGGCGGGTTTTGGAGGCTCAGGAAGCTCCATTTCTTCTGTCAATGGAATTTCCATGGGTATTTCTGCTCTTACGGGAGGAAGCTTTGGAAGAACATATGCGCTTTTTGACTTGTTAAATGGCCACATATGAAAACCAAAAATTCAGGGTTATTAATAATTTTTTGTCTGCAATCTGTGCTTCTCGAGTATTTCCCTTATTGAGTACATGTCTTTTGTCATTTGAAGCTCGCCAGCAAGCTCCGGAGCCTTGAAAATGTCATTAATCCATCTTGAAAAGTCATTTTTCTGTTCATTTACATGATGGTTAAAGGTTTCTTTGTCCATTGTTATTAGCTCATTTGAAAGCTCATCAAGATTATGCAATACCTTCCCGTTGTGCAGATAGAATGGGTTTTGCTCGGGCGCGTTTTGCGAAAAGCCCACTTTTTGATGAAATGCTTTTATTGGCGGCAATTCCTGCTTTGCAGAGCCTATTACAACCTGCTTTTCAATTTTATTATGGGGCAAAAATTTGTTCCTATGGCTCCAAATTATCCAAATACGTTTAGAAATATGTTTTAGGATGGACTTGATGCCCATTCCACAATTATTATCCTTCGAAATTTATATACCTTGCTATTTTGAGGTTATTATTTCCATGACATCCAAGTGCTTAAGAAGGTACTCTTTTCCGACCGCTTTCTTTGTTTTCACATCCATTGCCTTAATGAAGTTCTTTCCAAGGTCAGTATGTATTTTATTGGCAAAGTCAAGTGCGGTGCTTTTGGGTGGCATAAGGAAACAGTCGGGCAGAGGGTTTCCATATTGGTCCTCAAGCTTGTTTACGCCTCCTGGATAAATCGCCATGTAGCCGAGGAGATTAAAGACCGCATAGTCAAGCGCCTGCTGACAGCCTGTTCCATGCAGCTTATCCATGACATTTGTCTTTATGAAATCCAAAGCTCTCTTTTGTGCTTCATTGAGCTTTTGCTCATCCACAAGGTAAAAACCGGCTTCGCCTGGAACATAATCAATAAGCTTCGCCTTTGTTGCCTCTTTAAGGGCTAGCTCGCTATCGGCGCTACATGCAATAATTGTATGCTCCGGAAACTCTTTTTTCAGCCGCTCGATATTCTCCAGTGCAATTGGGATATCAGCCTTATTCGCTACAATAATCATCGGTTTGCTCGCTTTTCTTAATGCAACAGCAAAATTTGCAAGATTATCTTCTGTCCATGAAGCTGCATTTTCAGAATCAAGCCCAAGTTTTGAAATTATATTTCTGACCATATCTTCATTTATTTTCAGGCCCCCGAATTGTTTTGCAATTGCGTGGTAAGCAGGAACATGCTCCATGTAGGCCATCCTTGCGAATTTTTCCCAGCCTTTCTTTAGAATCTGTAAATACCACATGTCAAGCTCGGTTTCAAGAAATCTGATGTCATTTGCCGGGTCGTAGCTTCCAGGTTCCCTTGGCTCGCCCATCTCATTAGTGCTTCCCGCAGCATCTATTACGTGAATCAGGACATCGGCTTGCCTCAAGTCATACAGAAACTGGTTTCCCATTCCTTTGCCCAAATGAGCGCCAGGAACAAGGCCAGCAACATCCAAAAGTTCAACAGGCACAAATCTAAAGCCATTTTTACAGTACCCTTCTCTTGGCTTGCATTGTTTGCCGAATTCCCTGTCAACACAGCTGATTTTAACGTAGCCTATCCCATGGTGG